>Ga0209542_10008531_pt1 | contig 19096 bp, 17 predicted proteins | sample RifCSPhighO2_01_FD_184028 | JGI IMG/M metagenome (GOLD analysis project Ga0209542, IMG submission 184028) | Soil microbial communities from Rifle, Colorado - Rifle CSP2_plank highO2_0.1 (SPAdes) (version 2) | ecosystem: Environmental > Terrestrial > Deep subsurface > Rock core/Sediment ...
CCTTAGTCCAAGCACCATCTGTTTTCCCAATAATTGATAACATAGCTGCAGCTTCATCACCACTTCTGCCAGCAATCCTCGCAATACCCTCAAGAACTTCGTCACTTTCATCAGCATGCTTTGCAACCACATTGCCAATCAAATCAATCAGTTCAGGGTTTTTGTCAAATGTAGCTCTTTTTAGGTTTGATTTGTACATTACTTTGCCTAATGATTTGACAAACTGCGAATTAAGTTCGCCTTTAACAGTATGTTTTGATACCATTTGTAATAAATTGCCATACTTGCTGGGAGGTATTTTCATCAAGACATCATCAGCATAGCCAGAGGCAGCTGTGAAAGATGTTGCTGCTGATTTTAATTTTGCGAGTTCGTCTGCGTTTTGTGTGATTTCATTTGCTGTCTTCATGAAATTAGAGACTCTAGCCATCCTTACTAATTTACCAGCCCCATACGCACCAAGAGGAGTTGCAGTAATACCGCACTCTACCCAGCTCATAGCAGAGCTAGGAATACTATTTCTAACAATAAATTTTATAAACCAGAGATGAGTAATGGTCTTTCTTATGCTATTCAGCAATGTGACCTGGAAAAAACTGATAAAGATTTTTGTTACTTATTTATTTTTGAAGAAAGTAGAAAATTAGGACTGCACTACAATGAGTCTATAAAAATATGTGATAAGATTAATTCTCAATTTTCAGATCAGTGTTATTTGGAGATTTTTAGAGATATAAAAGAGCCTAATATTGTTTTAGATGTGTGTAAAAAAATTAAAAGTGAGCAAAATACGATTTGTTATGGTTATTTTTACGACTTCATTAATACAATAAATGATCCAGATTTAATGTTGTTTATTTGTAAAAATTCAGTTAATACAGATGATTGGTGTTACAATAAAATAATTGATAAGTTAAAAGTAAATGAATTTAGTAAGGCTTTAGATATTTGCAAACTATATATTAATGATAAAGTTTCGTGTTATAATCGTAATCTTTTTAGTGTTTCAGAGAGAATCAGGGAGTTTCCAGATAAATCATCTGAGCTTTGTAAATTAATTGGTGAAAATGTAGATTCATGTTTGAATAACGTAGCTTGGGAGATAAAATTGATAAATCCAAAAAAAGCAGTAAGTATTTGTAGTGAGATTGATGATGCAATAGATAGAGAAGGGTGTTATTATTCTGTGTGGTTAAATTTTCCTGAAAATGTAAAATCAGATCCAGATCTTTCTATTAAAATTTGTGGAGAATATATTTCAACTCAAAAGAATAATTGTTATTATAATATTGCATCTATTTTGATTGAAGATAGCAAAGCTGATGCTAGAAATGCTTGTGAAGAAATTAGAGACGAAGACTATAAGCGTTCTTGTTTATATAAAATTGATCCTGAAGTTCTTGAAAATTAGAAGTTGTATAATATTCAATTTGTTGAATTAATAATTATATTTTTTTGCAATTTTTACAATACTTTTGTAAATATTTATTTAAACTAAACTGCTTTTAATTTTTTATTACTATGGATTTAGAGTTTATATGTACTGGGGGGACTATAGATAAGGATTACTCCGGATCTAAGGGAACTTATGATTTTCATATAGGCGAACCTGCCGTAATTGATATTCTTAAAAAATTTGCATCTAATATTAATTTTGTTTATAATATAAAATCAATATTAAAGAAAGATAGTTTAGATGTTACTGATGATGATCGAGAGCTGATTTATCATGCCTGTAAGGTTTCATCTTATGGTAGGATAATAATTTCTCATGGTACAGATACTTTAATTGATACTGCCAGAAAATTAAGTTCATTAACAGATAAGGTAATAATTATTTTTGGATCTTCAAGACCTGCTAAATTTAAAGATTCTGAGGCAGAATTTAATTTAGGTTATGCTATTTGTGCAGCAACTGTAAAAAGTAATGGGGTTTATATTGCAATGAATGGTATGTTATATAATTGGGATGAGTGTGAAAAAAGGAGTGATGGTATATTTATTAAGAAATGTTAAATCTCAATAAAATTAAAAAATTATTCTTTTAATTAGTGTATATTTCTTACTATTATATATAAATATTATAAATTCATAGACCTTGTTAATATTCTAAAAGCCATTTCCATAGGGGTGTATAAATTATCTTTTTGTTATCAACTATCTCTGTTTTTGATAAGTTATCTGTTATTATTGTTCCGTTTTTTATTTTTAGTGTTTTCATGGCTTCTAATAAACCGTTTATTTCTCGTTCATAGGATTTATTTATATCATGTGTTACTTGTATTGCTTCTAATTCTTTCTCTTTTTTGATTATGAAATCGCATTCATTCTTATTTTTCCAATAATATACTTCTTTATTTCTTCTTTTTAGTTCTATAAAAACTATATTTTCTTTTAGTCTTCCTATATCTTCTGAAAATTTAAATCCGATTATGTTTCTTATTCCATTGTCTACACAATACACTTTTTTGGGGTTTATTATCTGTTTTTTATAGGAAAATTCGTAGATATTGATTGTGAATATAAAATATGCGTTTTCCAATAATTTGATATACTCTATTATAGTATCTGTTGTTAATCCTACCAACTTGCCGATTTTGTTATAACTTATTTGATTGGAAACATTTTGTAATAATAATTTTATTAAAACTTCCATTTTTGCAGGATTTCTTACTGAGTTTCTTTTTATTAGATCTCTATAAAATATTGAATCAAAATAAAATTTTATTAGCTCCTTTTTGATATTGATATTTTTTTCTAGTATTACTTCTGGAAATCCACCTGTTTCTATATATTCTATTAGGGTATGTTTTATTATATTGCTATTTTTTTGTAGTTCTATATCATTTTTAAAGTATATATTTTTTGAGTATAATACTTCATTGAAGCTAAATGGGTAAACCTCAAAATTTGCGTATCTTCCGGCTAGTGATGTGCCTAATTCTTCTTTTAATATCTTTGCATTAGATCCGGAGATAAATATCTTAAGTTTTGGATTTAAGTCATATAATCTTTTTAATGTTTTTCCCCAGTCTTTTATTTCTTGTATTTCATCAATGAATAGATTATAATTTTCTGATTTTGGATTTATCCATTGCTTATATTCTTCTATTAAGTTGTCTATCAAATTATCGTTTTTAATTCTATCATCGTCTGCTTTTATAAAAAGTATGTATTTTGGATTTGTTTTTTCTTTTATTAATGTTGAAATTATTTCATATAATAATGTTGTTTTTCCAGATCTCCTTACACCTGTTATTGAAATTATTTCCCTTCTTTTTATCCATTGTGTTATATTTTTTATATTGGTTCGGGGTATACCTTGAAATTCAAATGTTTTTGACCACCATGGATTCCAGTCTAATAATAGTTCTTTCATAGATTATACGTTTATTAATTCCTTTATATATCTTTCGATTATAATCGATAGTATTATCTATTTTTATAGATTATAGTCTATACTATTTAATAGTTAACTTTTAGTAAAAGCTTTCTATTAGTAACATCTAACTTTATATATTTTGATATGTTATTAATGGGGGCAATAGCTTTTAGTTGTTGCAAAATTAGTATCTGTGTCTTTTTTTATTTGTTCTTAGTTTATAGTAAAGTAATATTGCTACAATTACTAGTAGTAATATTATTATTGCGATAGTTATTAATACTTTTGTGTTGTTTTCTGTTGTTGTTTTTATTTTTGTTCCTATTGCGAATAAGCTGAAGCTGTCTATTTTTGCTGTGTAGTATATGTTTTCTTCATCTTCTTTTGTGATTTTTAGGTCTATTGTGTTCCAGTTTTCTTGTTTTTTGTGGTATAGTGTTATGTCTGTTTTTTGTGCTTTTTTGTCTTGTAGCCATTGTTTTTCTATTTTGAATGTGATGCTTGTGTCTGTTATTGTTGTGTTTGGTGTTTCTGTTATGTTTAATGTATCTTGTACTATTTCTATTATTTCACTCATGTTTATTGTTGCTATTTTTTCTATTTTATCATATTTTATTGTATTTCCTGTTATACTTTCTATACTCAAATCAAATACTTTATATATTTCCATGAATTGTACTTCTTTTCCTTCTTCTATTCCTTGTTGTGATCCTTCTATTATGTTATTTACTATTTCCCCTGTGTCTATTAATGTTGGTTGTTTGTATGTTATTTGTATTCTTCCTTTATCTTTTTGTGTTATTCCAACAGTATTTATTATTCCGCCTGTTCCTAGTGGTTCATGTACTGTTACTGTTTGTTCTGCTTCTTCTGTTATTGTTGTTGTTACTTGTCCATCTTGTGCGTCTGTTGTGTATGTTGTTATTTTTACTTCTCCTCCATCTGTTTTTGGTTGTGTGTATGATGTTGGTATTATTGTTGTTCCACTGGTAGTTGTTTGTGATCCTGTTGTTGTAGTGTCTGTTGTTGTGGTATCAGTTGTAGTTGTTGTACTGCTACTTCCTCCTCCGCCTCCTCCACCGCCACCACCTCCTCCGCCTCCGGATGATGAGACTGTTATTGTTGAGGTGCTAGTTTTTGTGTTTGATGCTTTATCTGTTGCTGTTGCTGTACATGTTGCTGTTCCTGTTCCCGGTGGCGTATATGTTCCTGTACATCCTGTTGCCCCGTTACATACTGCTGTTGTGCTTGTTCCCAATGTACAACTTAATGATGATGTTGATGGATTAGTTTCTGTGACTGCTAATGTTAGGCTTAGTTGTTGTCCTGTGCTTGCTGTTGATGGTGATGTTATTGCTGCTGCAGGTAATGTTGAGTCTATTGTGAATGTTACTTTTGTGCTGTTGAAATTTCCTGTTGTATCATTTGTCCATAGTGTTATATTATGTTGTCCTTCTGTCCATGTTGTTCCTGTGATGTTTGTACATCCTGTTATTGTAACATTTTCTATTGCATTTTCTGATGTGCTGTACCAGCATCCTTGTCTGAATGAGTCCGTTGCTGTGTAGTTTACATCTAATTGTGTGTCTGAACTGAATGTGTTATTTGTTGGTGAAAGTAATACTATTTCTGGATTTGTTATGTCTATACCTACGTTTACTGCTTTTACTTGATAAACTAAATTATCTCGACTACCAAGATATATATACTGCGTGGTTATAGCTGGAGCTGTAAAAAATGATCCTCCGAAGCCCCCACTATAATTGGCTATTTGTATGCTTATGTTTGTTGCGTTTAATTGATACACCCTGTTGTCTGCACCACCAATATATACGTATCCGTTTGCTACTCCTGGTGAAGCTGCACTTAAGCTGGAACTAGGTATTGTAAAGTTCGCTATTTGTATGCTTATGTTTGTTGCGTTTAATTGGAAAGTATCATTATTAGCATCGTTAATGTAAACGTATCCGTTTGCTACTGCAGGTGAATTAGAACGCCCTATACTCTTGCCACCTGTAAAGTTTGCAATGTTTATGCTTATGTTTGTTGCGTTTAATTGATACGTTCTATTATCTGGAAGACCTGCTCCAATGTAAACGTATCCGTTTGCTACTGCAGGTGAAGATCTTAATAACGTAGCTTGTGTTGTAAAGTTCGCTATTTGTATGCTTATGTTTGTTGCGTTTAATTGAAAAAGTATACCGTCATCATTTCCAATATAGACATAATTATCAGATACTGCAGGTGATGATAAGATATTATTACCCGTTGTAAAGTTTGCAATGTGTATGCTTATGTTTGTTGCGTTTAATTGATATGTACTATTATCTATTGCTCCAATATATACGTATCCGTTTGCTACTGCAGGTGAAGAGTATATTTGTGATCCAATACTAAAGTTTGCAATGTGTATGCTTATGTTTGTTGCGTTTAATTGATATAATTTTTGATCTAAGCTTGCTACATATACGTATCCGTTTGCTACTGCAGGTGAAGAAATAACATCACCCCCTGTTGTAAAGTTCGCTATTTGTATGCTTATGTTTGTTGCGTTTAATTGATAGACTATGTTATCATCACTTCCAACATATACGTATCCGTTTGCTACTGCTGGTGAAGAGTCTACATCGCCGCCAGTAGTGAAAGTGGTATTTAATAAAGAACTTATCGTAGGATAACTTACACCATCCCACCCAGTATGATTTAATGATCTCATAAACATTGGCCAGTCACTTGATGCTGTTGTTGGATCTGAATCGGCATATGCTGTGATAATAAATATTGAAGAAAATATTATTAATAATACACTAAAAACAATATACTCTTTTTTCATAATAGATAAACACAATATTATATATATATATCTTTCTGTTTTTCATTTTATCTTTTTGATTATGTATATTATAGATTAATATCTAGTAATTAATTTTTTTTGCAAGAAATGAATATTAATAAAAGTTTTTCATTAGCTATATTCATTTTTTTTATTTATTTGTTTTTTTAGTAGTTTCATTAATATTTTGTGTAAAATATTAAATTCTTATGAACTGGCCTTGTTAGTTTTTTCATGCCGAATATTTGTTTTTAAAAGTATTAATTTATGTTATTCGGTCTTAAAGTTAATAGTCGGGGCGATTAGTAGAAAGATTTATACACGTTGCATAACTAACAACGGTTGATGCATAAATTGCAACATATTACGGAGTAAGAGATTGATTTGTTGAACTATTTTTGTGATTATAGAAGGGGTCATGTTAGGCAGATTAAGAAAGCAGTTAAGTTATCTGAGCATACTTTACTAATGTATACTGAATTAATGTTTTTTGTGCTTAATAAAATAAATTGATGGCATCTTCAAGTTTTCCATAAGTTTTATTAATTCTTTATCTAATGTTATTTTATGGATAAATCTGGTCAGGTTTTTTTGATTGCTGCTGTTATTTTGGCTCTTGCTTTGTTTTCTGTTAGTGTTGTTTATAATAGTATTTCTGTTTCTCCTCCTTTGGTTGAGTATCGTAGGTTGTCTGAGAATTATTTGATTGAGTATCCTAAGGTTGTTAATTTTGCTAGGTTTTATGATGCTGATGAGGCTAGTGCGATTAGTGGGTTTAATAATGTTTTTTTAGGTTTTGCTCGTCAGAAGGAGCCTAATTTTGGTGTTTTTTATACTTTTAAGGATAGTCGTGGTAATGTTAATATTGTGAATACTTTGAATAAGAAGGTTTTGCATATTGAGGTTGTTGATCCAAGAAGTTCTGAAGATTTGTCTTTTGTAATATTTCCTGAGGGTATTGAACAACGGGATAATCATGTTTGTATTGAAGGTGTGTGTAATAGTGTTAGCGTGGATATTTCTGATTATGGTGGTAGATATTCTAATGAGCAACAGCTTTCTGATATTGGAGAAAATGCTAAGTTGGTTATAAGTGAGGAGGGTATACCCTCTTCATATATTGTAGATTTGAGTAAGTTTGTTAGCACGGTTATTACCTCATCTGAACTTGAAACTACTCCTGTAACAGAGGGGTTTAAACCCGATTCAGTTAGAGAAGTTAAAATATTAAATTATGAATAAATATGTAAGACGATTAATTTAGTTAGTGTCATAATTTTTTTATACATATTTTGTTTGCGTTTATTTTTGTTATAATTATATTCTATATTATCAAATTTTTTTATTCAGAAACTTCAACTTTAAAATTCGATGTTCTTCCTTCAGATCTTTTATTATCAACCAAGCTTAAGTTTGCATTAAAGTTTCCAGTACGCCCGTAGATCGCGCAGGTATTAAAATTTCCAGTTCCGTATCTATCAGGTCTTTCAGTAACGTTGGGATAGAATCTAACTTCGGTTATTTCATCGTTATCTGGATCGTAGCTTTCTGAAAAGTCTTGACATCCTTCTTCCCAGATTCTCATTTGATATACTTTTATTCCTTCTTCGTTGATTTCACAGTCTGCTAAATCATCTGTAGTATCTGTTACGCATTTTAGTCTTACTATTGGTGGGTTATTTGTTTCTCCGTTTTGTACTTTTATTTCTAGTCTTGTGTTTGTTTCTCCGCCATTGTTGTCTCTTGCGTATGCTATTAAATCATAGATTCCAGTTCTTTCATATTGGTGTGTTATTTCATTGTTTTCGTTCCATTCTGTTGTTGTTCCGTCTCCGTATTCAAATTTGTATTCTAGTGTGTCTCCGTCTTGGTCTGTTCCGAATATTTTTATGTGTATATTTTTTCTTGGGCTTGTTATTAATTCTGTTATTCCTATTTCTATTGTTGGTGCATAATTTGTAGTTTCATTTGTTCCTGCGTCTGGTGTTTCTGTTGTTGATGCATCTGGTTGTGGTATATATTCTGTTCCTGAATCTTCTTGTCCTGCGTCTATAATATTATTATTGTTAGATATTGTTCCTGAGTCTGTTTCTGGTGTAGTTGTTATATTGTGTGGGCTTGTAGTATTTCCTGTGTCTGGTTTATAATTTTGTGGTGTGTTGTTTGGCAGATTAGTTGTTGTTTTATTATTTTTTTCTGTTCCGCATACACTTAGTGCTGTTACAAGTCCTGTTAGTCCTAAGTATTTTTTTATTCTCATTTTTACTCTGTTATTTATATTGTTTTTATACTATTTAAACTTTGTGCTGTTAACTACTTTGTAGTAATATACTGGTTTTTTTTTGGGGGCAATAGTTTTTTAAGATTTTTTATTTTATCTTTTTGATTATGTAGGTTATAGATTGATATTTAGTAATTAATTTTTTTTTAGTAGTTTCCTTAATGTTTTGTGTACTCTCTTAAATTTTTATGAAATGGTCTGTTGTCTCTTACTATTATTCTGTTTACCAGTCTGCTTTAGTATTATGTGCAACGAAATGATACAAAACAAAAAGTCATATTGTCGCAATTTTTATTTTTATCAAATTTTTCCATCCAAAACATATTTTCGAAGAAGATTTGAAGACAATTGCCAAAACAATTATGGTAGAAGAGGGTATTAGAGAATTTGTGGAATTAAAGAATTATCTAGAAGATGTAACGTACTTGATTTCTGTTGATTATGAACTGGGATTGGCTGAAAGTGGTGGGTTTGTGAATAAAGTAGAAAGGATAATTAGAGAAAAGTAAGTTATAGTTTTTTAAAGTATTTGCTCAATATATTAATGGATTCAAGAATTTTAGTGTTATTTGTTTTAATATTGATTTTTTCTAAAAAAAATTATTCATCTAAAAAAAATTTGTGACCATTTGCTATAATCTTTTTCTTTGATTTTATTGTATTAAAAAGCTTTAATTGTTTATCATTAATTTTTTGATTATATTTTGCTTCTATAACACAATCCTTTGTGATAAAATCTATTTCTACAGTATCTTTCAGATAATAACTTGGATTTTTATTTTTTATTTTTAAAAACACAAGATTTTCATAGCTCGCTCCTAAATCTCCGTACTCTGTTATTAAGTTTTTTATACCCACGTCTCCAATGTAAATTTTTTTAGGGGAGGTCATTTTTTCATTTGTAGATTTTGAATACCTATCTATTATATAAAATAAATATGCTTTTTCAAAGTAGCTTACATATCTTTTAACACTATCTACTGATATTTTTAATATTCCCGATAATTTATTATAACTCGTTGGTTTTCCAACTCTTTTGCACAATAAAGTGAATAGCTCTTTAACTGTTTTTTCTCCTGTTATCTTGTGGTAAGCGATTATATCTTTATATATAATACCCTCAATTAGTTCCTTTAAATATTCTTTATCTCCTGTTAAAACATATTGTGGTATTCCTCCGATTTTTATATATTCTCTAAAATATCCTTCTAATTTTGCATTATCTGCTTTGTTTATTTTTGCGTTTTTGAATTTTAAAAATTCCTGAAAATTTAATGGCATGACTTCTATTGTTTTTGTTCTTCCAGTTAACATCGCTTTTTTATCTCTCATTAAAGTAGCTATAGATGACGAGCAAATCAATTTTATATTTTCATTATCATATAAACTTTTTAGTTCTTGTTCAAAATTTTCTTTTGAAGTAACTTCATCTAGAAATAAATAAAAAAATTCTGAAGCAGACTTTTTGTATATTCTCCTGTATTCTTCTACTAGTTGATGAATTGAATATTCTAAAAGTGTAAACGAATCAAGTCTGATGAATAATATATCCTCCGGTTTTGTTTTATTGTTTAATAATCTGTTTATGGTTTGTAGTTGTATTGTTGTTTTTCCTATTCTCCTCAATCCAGTCAGTAATATAATTTCTTTTGTTTTAATATTTTTAAAGATTTCTTTTAAATAAATGTCTCTGGAGATGCTTTTATCTTCGAATTTATTTTCCCACCACGGATTCTGTTTGTATAATTCTGATTCAATTTCCATATAAATTAAAGAATATTTAAGTTTATAAGCTTTACTATTCTATCATAAACTTTAATATATAACTTTACTATACTATCGTAAAGTATAATATTTTTAATGATTGTTGTTGGAAATATTTATATTTTGGTTTGCAATAGAAGGAGATTAATTTTTTTAAAATTTTGTTGATTTTTTCCGAAATTCTTACATAAGACTTATTAATTCTAAAAACTTACAAGAATCATGGAGCAAAACGATAAGTTAGTTGTATTTGAAGATAAAAAAATAAGAAGAATATGGCACAATAAAGAATGGTACTTTTCTGTAGTAGATGTGGTTGCAGTATTAATAGGGCAAGTGGATTATCAAATTGCAAGAAAGTATTGGAATAAACTAAGTCAAAGGCTAAAAGAAGAAGGAAGCGAGGTGGTGACAAATTGTCACCGCCTGAAGTTGATATCATCTGATGGTAAATACTATGAAACAGATTGTGCAAATACAGAATCACTATTTAGAATAATACAATCAATACCTAGTCATAAAGCAGAGCCATTCAAAAGATGGTTAGCACAAGTGGGATACGAAAGAATACAAGAAATAGAAAACCCAGAACTGGCACAAAACAGAACAAAAGAATACTACGAAATGAAAGGATACTCAAAAGAGTGGATAGACAAAAGACTAAGAGGAATAACAATAAGACAAGAACTAACAGAAGAATGGAAAAATCGTGGCCTTAAACAAGAAAAAGACTTCGCAATACTAACAAACGAAATAAGTAAAGCAACATTCGGAAAAACAACACAAGAATACAAAAAATACAAAGGAATACAAAAGAAAAACCAAAACCTAAGAGACCACATGAATGATTTAGAATTAATATTTACAATGTTAGGAGAAAAAGTAACAACAGAAATTACAAAAAATAAAGGAGGAACAAATTTTAATCAACTATCTGAATCTGCAAAAGGAGGAGGAGAAGTAGCTGGAAATGCAAGAAAAGAAGCGGAAAAAAAGATTGGAAAATCCATAATCTCAAATGAAAATTATTTAGAAGAATCAGAATCTAAAAAAAGAAAAAGAATAAAAAATTAATGTTGTAAAAGCAAAGTTTTATTAATGTTAAATTGTCTAAAAATATATGGATAAAAGGGGTAAAAGTTTGTTAATATTTCTGCAACTAATAATATTATTTAGTTCAACATTTGCCTTAAGTTTATCTTTATCATCACAAGATGTACAAGCAGCAGAAGTATGCTGTTCAGAAACAACATCTGGCAATTATTGTGATTATGTAGAACAAAGTGAATGTAAAACCGGAGCACAAAGTGCGCCAACATCATGCGATCAAACATCATTTTGTAAACCCTCATGTTGCCCAGCAGAAGATGGATTCTGTTATGATAATTATCCTAAAGCATTATGTTCAAGTCCAGAAGTTGGAGGAAGACCACAAGATGGAGCATGTTCACAAGTAAGCGAATGTAATCTGGGATGCTGTTTAATAGGGACTCAAGCACTATTTACAACAAAAACAAATTGCATAGCACAAACTGGGTCCTATGGTGATTTAGAAGTAGACTTCAGAACTTCAGTAACTACAGAACAAGCATGTGTAAATTTAGCACAAACAGCAGATACTGGATGTTGCGTAACACAAGATGGATGTAAATTTACAAGCAAAGCAGAATGTACAATAGATCAAGCAGTAACTGGAACTGGATTTTATAAAGATAAATATTGTAGCCAATTACCAAGCCAATGTGATTGTGCGCCAAGTAATCCTGAATCAATAGGGGCTAACAATAGGAGAGGAACAGAAGATCCAAAACAAACAATGTGTTTAGATAATAGCGATGATGTATATTGGAAAGATAGTTGTGGAAATCCAGAAGGAATAAAAGAAAAATGCAATTATGCAGAAGGAACAATATGTGGTGATAGTGATGAAAATGGAGAATATACCTGTGAATCAGTAGATTGTATTAATTCAGATGATAAGACATTTACATTTAATTCAAAAATTGCTCAACCAGGAAAAATAAGTCCACAATTGGAAGATGGAAGAACATCAATAAAGAATGGAGAAAGCTGGTGTTTATGGGATTATCAAGATGCAGAAAGTGCAAAAAATTATTATGGAAAATCTCCAGTTGGAGCAACAGATTATAGAGCATTATGCATAAATGGACAACAATTAATAGAACCTTGCGCTGATTTTAGAAAAGAATTTTGTTTTAGCACAGACGTAAATGCTCCCGGTGTAACCGCTACTTCCGATGAGGAGTTTATCAGCGGAAGATGTTTAAAAAATGATAGATGGGAAAGTTGCGTAAATGATTGTAATACAGCAGATCCTTATTCTATGAATAAAAAAGAATACAAAGAAGCAATAGAAAAAGATACAACATGTTGTAGCGATATAAGCCAAAGAGATTGTCAATGGGCAGGAAAATGTGTTCCAGCAGTAAGTCCAGGATACAAATTCTGGGAAGGAGAGGGAACAGATACTTGTAGCAAAGCAAATACTGAATGCACAGCAACTTTTGTATGCGCAGGATGGGATTCAGTACTTGGAATATGCGATCCAGAAGATTGGGATTCAAGATTTTTGAAAGGAGCAGTATTAACAACTGTTGGTGGATTAGTTTCAGGATTTTTAGCAGGAGGGCCTGTAGGAGGAGCAGCTGCAGCTACAGCAATAGGAATACAATTACTTGCCTCAGAATCACATCCGACAGATGCTGCAGGCGGATGGCAATTAGTTTCAGGAGGAGAATGTTTTAGCAAAGATTATTTACAAGCATCAAATAATTATTGTAGAAGTTTAGGAGATTGCGGAGCAGATGTAAACTATTTAGGAGATTTATCATATGCGGGATTTAGTAATACAGAATCAATAAATGATGAACTTACAAGTGCATTAAAATATGAAGGAGTATCTGGAATAGTAGATCAAGTAGACAGAGTTGGAAGCAAATTAGGAAGAGCGAAATTTGATAAAGCTGAATTAAAAAATAGTTTAAGTTATTTAAATGATGAATTTGATGAACACAAATTTAAAGATGGTACAATAGATGATAGGTCAGAAAGAGAAATACCTGGAAAATTAGAAAAACCAGATTGGGGTAGAGGACAAGAATTTTTTAATTTTAGTATAAATAATAAAGATGAATATGAAGGTTTTGGAGGATTCTTCTGGAATTTCTTTGGAAGAGATAATTGGATTGCAGGGGCTGTTGCATATGGAGGATTACCAATAACTGTAGGCGCGGGTGTATTTTTTGCAAATATTCCATTAAAAGTTGCATCGTCCGCAGCAATAAGAACATTCCCACTAGCAGAAGGAATAACACAATTAATTGGACTATCTAAAGACTCTGGAGCTAAGGAATTTTTGAAATTATCAACTGATCCGGTGGCTTATGATGTTGCGAATAATATTGCTATAGAAACGGCAAAATCTGAAGCAACTGCCGATACTGTTAGTTCTTTGTTTACTAAAAAATTGTCAGAAGCTGGTTTAACTGAGGTTAATGTTATTAGTATTACTCCCAATCATTATACTGTCTCTTGGGCGGGAGTTGATCCTTCTACTTATAGTTATGAACAGATGATTAAAACAATCAATGCGGAAAATCCTTCGAATTTTGCAGAAAATGCAATAAAAGATGCAACAGATAAAGCAGTAGCAGATGCAACAAGTAAAGTTAGCACATCATTACTTCCACAAATAGTCTCAGGAGCAAGCTGGGGAATGTGGATATTTACAGGATATAAAATATTAGATGTAGTAATGCAAGATACAAAAACAGTAACAATAAGTACAACATGTTCACCATGGCAAGCACTTCCAGTAACAAAAGAAGATCAATGTGAAAGATGTAATCCAACATCAAGTGATTATGTAGATTCAAATAATAATCCAACAGATATAATGGCATTCAAAAAATGTACAGAATATAGGTGTAAATCATTAGGGGCAACATGCGAATTAATAAATAAAGGAACAGACAAAGAAACATGTGTAAGTTTATACAAATACGATATAAAACCTCCAGTAATAACCCCATTCAAAGAGGCATTTAGTGAAAATATACAAGAATTACCATATAGGGCATTTAGAACATCAGATGGATTAGAAGCATTTGAAGTAGGAGTAAAAGATGGAACAGATCAGCAAAAAATAGGAATATATGAAAGATTCAATATCGCAATAAAAACAGACAAACCAAGCCAATGTAAAATGAGTTTCACATCAGGAAAAACATATGAAGAAATGTCAAATATTTACTTCGGAACAAATTTATATGAAACAGTGCATCTACAAAATATGTTTTATCCATCAAGCAAAGCAGAAGAAACAGATACACCATCAAGTAGTACTTCAGTAACATCGACTCCAGATTCACTAAAACTAACTGGCGGTGGAGAATATAATGTATATGTAAAATGTCAAGACGCAAACGGAAATGCAAACATAAATGATTATTTAATAAGATTCTATGTATCAGATTCACCAGATTTAACTGCGCCGAATATAATCACCACAAGTTTTGCAGAACAAGAAGTCTATATAAAAAATGGAGTAACACAAATAGATAGTTTATCATTATTTGTAAATGAGCCAGCAACATGCAGATATAGTACTTCTCCTTTAGCATACAAAGATATGGATGCAACACAACAATGTGTAAATAATGGAGTGCCTGCACCATTAGGATATTATGAATGCATATTCGATGGAGCAATAGGACATGGACCGCAAATAACAGGATTAGAAAGTAAAGCAGGAGAAAGAAAATTCTTATATTTCAAATGCGAAGACAGAAATAAAAATTTCAATAAGGAACCATATAAGATTACATTACTAGGAAGCGATCCATTAAAAATAGATACAGTAAGTACAGAACCCCCAATTTCCGACGGGGAAATAAAAACAAGCCTAGCCGCAATACCTGTAAAATTGAAAGTAAAAACATCAGCAGGAGCCAAATTAAACGGAGAAGCAATATGTAAATATACAGAAAATGAAGCATTAAAAAATAGTTATGCTAATATGGGCGCAGAATTTTTTACAACAGGAACAAATAACCATGAGCAAACATTTGATTCATTATCTTCAGGAGACCACACATTTTATGTTGGATGTGAAGATAAAGCAGGAAATCAAGATTTTAATCAAATAAGTTTTAAATTACAATCAGATATTTCAGCGCCATTTATAGTCAGAGCATATAAAGATACAAATTTACAACCATCAGTATTTAAAATAGAAACAAATGAAGAAGCAACATGCAAAGATAGTACCTCGCCGATTTCAGATTATGAGACACAAGGCAATCTAATGACAAAAGAAGGAACAAATACACATGTAAGCAGTACGGAACCAAGCAATTTGTATTATGTATTATGTAAAGATACGTTTGAAAATGTGATGACAAATCCTGCAGTGATACAATTTACTTGAATTAATTAAGCAGTTTCTAATATAATCTTCTTACCTATTTTGCTAATTATTATTTCTGTACTTTCTTTTAAATCCAATTGTTTTTCTATATCTGAAGGAATTCTTAAAATTAATCCACCTCCACTTTTTGATAAGGTTCTATGAAGTTTTAATGGTTCAGGCCACACACCTAATTTTTTTGCTATAGAAATTACTTTATTAGTTTCTTCTTCAAATGGAAATTCTTTTTTACATTCAGTGCAACGATGGCCCTTAGCTATAAAGACATAACCCTCCACTTCAAGAATTATATCACTTACTTCTTCTAATAAACCATTTTCACATGCTAAACATTTTCTATTCATTTTCCTTCAGCTCCAGTTATTATAAATACTTCTTGATATTCCTCATCCATTACTAATATAATTTTTTTGCTTCCATTCTTTGCTCCATTTCTAGTATAGACTTCATATTTGTTTTTTCCTACTTTTTCAATTTTATAACATTCAGTCAATTCATTTCTTATGTCCAAATCGTCCCATGACCACTTTCGCATCCACCCTAAAATGAAATGTTTACTTGGCCTGATTTTTAATTTGTTGAAATCTTCAGACTTTAGCATACATTATCACTACTTATTGTGATACTTTTGTATTTATATACTTTTCTTTTTTTGTGTTATTTAAACTTTCTTTTCATAAATTTTATCCCTACTAAAATTCATAAAGTTTAAATTTCTCCCCTGCTTAAATTGATAAAGTTTAAATATTAGTAGGCATATCTTATTTTATGTATATAGAAAGAGAATTAGGAAAAAAAATAAAAAAATATCTCAAAATTAGAGAAATATTGGCAATAATTGGTCCAAGACAGTCAGGAAAAACTACATTAATAAATCACTTAATAGAAGGTTTACCGAAAACAAATAAAATAACGTTAGAAGATGTAAGAACATTAACATTATTTGAACAAGATTTAAAAACTTTTATTAATATACATATAAAACCTTATGATTATGTGTTTATAGATGAAATACAATATTCAAAACAAAGTGGGAAAAACTTAAAATACATCTATGACACCTGTGAAACTAAACTATTAATTTCTGGATCATCTGCAACAGAAATATCAATACACAGTATTAAATTTTTAGTTGGAAGAATATTCATATATCAACTTTACCCATTGTCATTTAGCGAATTTTTAAAATACAAAAATGAAAATATTTATAATCTTATAAAAGAAGGGCATATAACAGAAGAAGTAACTAAAAAAACAAAACCATTTTTGGATGAATTTATGATTTATGGGGGCTATCCCCGGGTTGTTTTAGCGCAAACAATTGAAGAAAAGAAAGATGTATTAAAATATATATATAATACCTATCTACTTAAAGAAATAAAAGAAATACTGCAACTCCAAGAAGATTATAAACTCATACAATTAATAAATGCCTTAGCATTACAAATAGGCGGGGTAATTAATTACAACGAACTAGCACAGATATCAGGTTATAACTATTCTGAAATAAAAAAATATTTAAACATACTTGAAAAAACATTTATTTGTATGACATTAAGAAATTATAGTAAAAACAAAAGAACAGAATTAATAAAAAGTCCAAAGATATTTTTTTATGATACTGGCTTCAGAAATGAGATAATTAAAAATTATATACTTGAAAATAATGATAAAGGTAAAATTTATGAAAATTTTGTGTTTGCTGAATTAATAAAGAAAGACTATATACCTAAATATTGGAGAACAAAAGCAAAAGCGGAAGTAGATTTTATAATAGAAGAAGCAAACGAAGTAATACCGTTAGAAGTAAAAAGTTCACTTAGCAATATAAGTAGGTCATTTAGAAGCTTTTTAGATACTTATCATCCGAAAAAAGCAATATATATTAGTACGGCAAGAAAAAATAAGAATTTAATAGGTAAAACAGAAATTAAATATATTACATTTGAAGAGATTATAAATATAAAAAACAATCTGTGATATTTTATCTATACAATAATATAACTAGCACAATAAACTAATTCTTTTTTTTCTTAAAATAATTTAACATAAACTCAAAATTATCTGGATTAGTACCAATTAAGTTTTCCTTAGCTAAAATCTCAAAGAATTCAAAATATCTTAAACCTGCAATTTCTGCAGCTTCTCTTATTGTGCATCTTCCGTCTCTATAATTTTTTATTGTATTTTTCATATTAGTATTGCCAATAATTTTGTTGCATAGAATAGTATTTAAATAGGATTTATATTAAAGAACATATGAAAAAAGGGCAGTTATTTTCTCAACCATTTATGTATATATTTGCAATAGTTGTAATTGCATTGATATTTTTATTTGGTTTTCAAATGATAGGCAAATTAAAATCTACAACATGTAGCGTCGAAAATATCAAATTTATAACTGATTTAAATAATGAAATAGATAGAATTTATTCACAAGGATTTTCAGGAAGTAGCACTTTATGTTCATTAGTTCCAAGATCTAGAGTTAGTGATTCTTCATGTGAAATAATAATACCTCAAGGATTAGATGGTGTGTGCATTTTAGATCCAACTAAATCCTTGGATTATACAAACATTCCATTCGAAGAATTCGCAAATGATATAAAATTATTACAGGGACATACAGATAAAAATTTATATTTTATATCAGAAAATAAAAATTGTGACTTAGAAAAAATTCCCCCAGTTAAAATACAAAACGTAGAAATAAAAGAGACTATATGTGTAAAATCAAATGAAGTTGTAAAAATAGTTATAGAAAATAAAGGAAGAAACGTAGAAATAAGAAAAGTTAGATAGTATACATTTAGATATTAGAAACATTTAAATATTTGTTGTATTTAAATATAATATGGGAACAATAACAATAAATGTAAGGGATAATGTTGAACAGCAGTTTAGAGATTTTGTTGGTGAAAAATACGGAAAACAAAAAGGGACATTGGGTATTGCAGTAGAAGAAGCATTGAAAAATTGGGTGAGTAATAAGAAACAAGAAGATATAGCTAAAAGACAGAAAAATTTAATGAATACTGGTTTTAATTTTGGAAAATATAAATTTATTAGAGATGATTTACATGAGAGATGAATCTAAATTGATATTAGTAGATACCAATATCTTAATTTATGCTTATGACACTCAAGATTTAAGGAAACACAAAATTGCTGTTAAATTACTTGAAAAATGTTGGGATGGTTCTACTATATATTACATATCTGCTCAAAACTTAGCAGAATTCTTTGTTGTTGCAACAAAAAAAATAGAAAAGCCACTTAATAAAAAGTAGCTTTTCCGATATTTTATTAATCTGTTTTCGAAATTTAGTCGACTCCGGAAACAAACTTGTAACCAAGATTATGGCAGAAATATATTTTGGTTGCAAA
>Ga0209542_10008535_pt1 | contig 19090 bp, 16 predicted proteins | sample RifCSPhighO2_01_FD_184028 | JGI IMG/M metagenome (GOLD analysis project Ga0209542, IMG submission 184028) | Soil microbial communities from Rifle, Colorado - Rifle CSP2_plank highO2_0.1 (SPAdes) (version 2) | ecosystem: Environmental > Terrestrial > Deep subsurface > Rock core/Sediment ...
GGTAAAAGAATTAATGCCTTATGATAATGGATACAGAATGTTAGCAGAATTAGTGCCACCTGCACTGCATAATAGGCTAACAGAAGTTCTAGCAAAGATAGGATACACGCCAAAAACATAATTTTTATTAATTCATTCTTAATCTCTTATTTTGTCTCAGCATTAGAAATGCTGGACTACACGCTTTTTTGCTACGGCAATGTGAAAATCGTTGTCATAAAATACAGCTGTGACAAATATCTTTAGAGATATGCTTGAAACAGCAGTGCAAATACGGCAAAAGAGCTACAAGCTGCCGTGCCTCTAGGCTTAACAGGGCTGACAATGGCTCTAGGTTCAATGCCAATGACAGGAACGTTGGCAATGCCAACAATGGCTTGCTCGAAATAGTCCAAAGTGCTGAGACTTCCATTAAAATGCGAAGAGACCTGTGGCAAGAGCTTTGCGGCTATGAAAACCTATTTCTGGCTTTCAGAAAAGCAAGAAGGCACAAGACATTGAAGCCGTACGTACTTAATTTCGAGAAGAGTCTTAAAGAAAATCTTCTGTCTCTCAGAACTGAATTATTTCTCCACTCTTACAAGCCAGAACCTCTCAAAACATTCATCATTAGGGACCCAAAAACAAGAAAAATAAGCAAATCAGAATTCAAAGATAGGGTAGTTCATCATGCACTCTGCAATATCATAGAGCCTATTTTTGAAAAATTATTTGTCTATGATTCCTACGCAAACAGGAAAGGTAAGGGAACAATAAAAGCCCTGAAAAGATTTGATTATTTTAAGAGAAAAGCTTCTAAAAACAATACCGGGAATTGCTTTGTTCTCAAATGCGATATTAAGCACTATTTTCAAACTGTTAATCATGAAATATTATTAAATATTATCAGGCAGAAAATTAAAGACAAAAAGATAATTTGGCTAATAAACACCATTCTGCAAAACCATAAAATTGGGGGGGGGCGTGACGGTATTGGAATGCCTTTGGGAAACCTTACCAGCCAATTTTTTGCCAATGTTTATCTGAATGAGCTTGATTATTTCGTCAAGCATGAATTAAAAGCAAAATATTACATCAGATATGTTGATGATTTTGTAATATTGGATAAAGATTACAAAAATCTCGAGAAATACAAAGAAGCAATAAATAAATTTCTTACTGGATATCTTAAAATTGAATTGCACCCTAGTAAGTCAAAGATAATTAAACTGGACAAAGGTTTGAATTTATTAGGCTTCAGGGTTTTTTATTATCATAAGCTGCTACGGAAGGCGAATAAAAGAAAATTTGAGAGGCAATTTAAGGAGAAATTAGAACTTTATAAAAATAAAAATATAAGCCGTGAAGATTTTGCTCAAAGCCTGCAAGGCTGGCTCGGATATGCAATGTGGGCCAATACTTACAAGTTGAGAAATAAAGTGATTAAACAAATATCAAAGCATTAAATTTTCTTTCTGTGCCAAGCCGCAATACTGATAATTTTTCTTCAGATTAGCAACCATTTTCAAGAATTCTTTAGAACTTTCCTTTCTTATCCTAAATCTATAAGACTCTTTTGAGTTGCCATTAGGCTTTTTAGCTTTTAGGTCTGAACAATCTAATCCTAAATCAACTGCAAGAGTTCTTATTTCTGATAGAAGTTGCCGATTTCCGGAATAAATTTCTATTCCCCTATTATTTATATGGCCTTCATCTACTATGAAAGCAGATAACCCAGCTATTTTGAAATCTGCGTTACTTGATATATTTAAGGGTAATTTTGAAGTATTCCAGTTGAAGCTATCATAATTTAGATTGTAATATCTGCATATTATATCTATTATAACTCTTGGTATAATCACCCTGCCATCACTGAAACTTTTTTCTGTTATTTCAAAATATCCAAAGACATTGTACAACTTATTCAAGAAATTCTTTCTTCCTTCGTCACTTAATTGAGTGTATTCACCAGAACCAATTGCTTTTACATGACCATCACCCATAAGATGATAGACAATTGATTCAAATTCCGGAGTTACTTGAATTGGTAACTTTCGTGCACCTTGAAATTCTGGTTTTATATATTTCCCGTGATATGCTTGATAAGAGATTATCTTGTCTTGCAGCTCATTAATTGTCAAATTGAAGCATAATACATTGCTCTCAGCAAATTTCACTAACCTAATCACAAAATCAATAGGCAGTTTTTTTATCTTTTTGTTACTGATGTACTTATTTAAAGTTCTAGGATTCATTTTAAATGCCTGGGCCATCTTACCACTGCCATTTAAAATATACCTTATACTCCTTATCAATGAAATTAATTCTTCTGATTTTTCTACCCTTTCATTATAACCCCGAATCCTTAATTTAATTACATGCACTTTTTTCTGAATATTAATTCTTGAAATTTGAGCTTTATAGAGCAAGAATAACAAAGATTCCAAATTTATGAATTGGGGCAATCCTTTATCGTGACCTCTTCTCCATCTAAAGATATTTTCCTTAAGCCCTTTCTCTTTCAATGACTTTATTACATTTCTTGCATTCTTTGACTCTAAGAAAACTAGTTGAAAAAGTATATTCCTATAATTATTAGGTAATTCTATAAACACATTTTTTGGGAAACCTGTAATGTTTATTTTATCTATCATTTTTATCAAACCTCCAAAGTTTTTTGTTTTCCAAAGACTTTGGAGTCTTACGAAAAAGAGAATGTTAAGCGAAACTGCGTAATAGGCTTTCGTGTCGAAGACCAAAAGACTTAATTTGGCAGTTTTGCGTGTTCTCTTTTTCAGAATTAGAGGATGTACCCCTTTATATATCTTAGGCAGAGATGTCCAGTGGTATATGCTTAGACATATATGGGCCATCATAGGTATATCCAAGCTTGGAAAAATACTGTTTGGCCCCAATTCCGGCTATTACAACAATCTTATTTTTCCCATGCCCTTTCGCAATTTCCTCTGATCTCGCCATTAATTGCTTGCCTATGCCTTTATGCTGGAAACTTTCATCTGACTTCTTTCCTATCTGGACTGCTGCTGAATATACATGAATTTCTCTTATTAATGCAGAGTCTTTTGTTATTTCCTCTCTTAGGATTTGTGAGGGGAATCTTAACCTGCAATATCCAAATAATATATCTGTTTCTTTGTCTTCTGCGGCTATGAAGAATTCTCTGCCATGTGAGGCATTATATTCTATAACCTTTATTCTAAGATTCTTTAGATCAATTTTTTTGTTTTGAATTGAATTTAATCCAGCTTCTCTGCATCTTATACAACGACATTTTATTCCTTTTTCTTTGCACAGTATCTCAACGTATTGCCTTAAATTAGTTCTGTCAACCCCCCCTGCTGTCATATAGGTAGGTATGTCGCGCTGTATTCTGGTGATCCTTACGAATTCAGGAAAGTATTTTTTCGCTTCTGCAATAATTTCAGCGGCTTCCTTTGTTTTTAAAGGACTAAACTTTCCGGCTTTCCATTCATCATACAATTTTGTTCCTTCCATCACCATGCACGGATAGATTTTCAGCATGTCCGGCTTGTAATCCGGGTTTTCAAATAATTCTCTTAACCCTTTCAAATCCATTTTCTTTGTTGTCAAAGGCAGTCCAGGCATATAATGCGCGTTGATTTTAAATCCCAAATCTTTCAGAATTCTTATTGATTCAATATTATCGGCAACTGTGTTTCCACGGTTGGTTGACCTAAGAACACTATCATAAATTGACTGTATGCCAAGTTCCACTCTCGTGCAGCCCAATTCCAGCATAATGTTTCCGTGATATAATTTTCCAAAATCACTTTTTGTTTCTATTGTAAGGCCAACACATCTTATTAAGGCAGTTTCATTTTCTTTCTGAATGTGTTTTAATGATAAAGGGGTTAAATTTTCTACTTTTATTTTATTCTGGATATTTTTTATTGCCCTGACATTTGCATTATCCAAATTTATTAGCTTTAATGAACTGCCGGCACTGTTGAGTTCTACAGTAGGGGGTGGGTGGAGGGCGGATGGTGTTGCATCATGTGCAATTATAAAGTTCCCTCCCTGATTATTTTCGTATTTTGAATTATAATTAAAAAACCACTCATCGACTTCTTCTTTTATTTTCAAATTACTTAAATCCAGATGCTTAATCTTTAGTAATTTAATCTGTATTGACTTGGTTCTTTTTTCCTCTTCGGAGATTATTCTTGGCAGCTCGAAGAAAATCTTGAATTTCATCATGTCTATGTTTCCATCGGCGTCGAAAAATAATCTTGAGAAGTCATTCATTGCTTTCAGCGCGTATTTTATGAAATATTCCTGGTACAGTTTTGGGAAAAATGTGAAAGTGCCTCCCTGAACAATAATTTCGGCCTTGTCAGGGACTTTTCCCATTGCGACATAGTGCTCGAGCCTGTTGAAAACTATCATGTAAGGGTCGTAGTTGCTTCTTATTGACCTTCTTGTTGACGGCTCTTTGCCGGTGTAGCTTTGCGGAACATCCCCGAATGGAGAGCCCGGACCTCCGGGACAATACGTGCACGGCCCTATTCCTTTCAAAGTGTGGGGGCACGGATAAGGCTCTGACATCAATGCAATCGGAGCAACTCCACTTATTGTCCGGACTGGCTTTAATGAAAGAAGCTTCATGAACTTTTTCCTGTCTTTTTCTGAAGCAGCAAAATATATGTCAGCGTTTTTTGGTATTTGGATTATATTTCCCTTAGACTTGTATTTATTCAGAATTTGAAGCTTAAGCTTATTTAGCTGGCGCTGTGTTTTTATGTTGCTTTTCTTAAGCTCCTTAACAATATCTTCACAAACCTGCCTGAAACTATCCATCAGCCACAGAACTTGTTTTCGCTATTTAAATGTTAAGTTCAATAAATTTTAGGGGATAAACCTAGTTTCAGTCAGCATTTCTACATGGGGACAATTTGTCCCTAGGTAGCTTCCAAGCTCTTCATCTCTTTTACGCAGTTTTTTCAGATAATCGGTGGGATTAACACTATCTGTCAAAGTTTGGACTATATCAACCAAAGAATTACCATTCATCTTTAAACCAAGTTCTTCCGATTTTCTTGTTTTGAAATACAACTAATGCATTTTCCCCATTCATTTTGAGTTTTAGATAATTAATTCCCTTATAAATCTTATGAGGAGATGTTCAGTGCTTAGTGGTTATTTGTAATATGGACAAGAAGTGTATAAAATTGAAAAGTTCGTTAAACTTGGCGTTTAACGAACTTCATAACTTGAAAAATACTTAGCAATAACCTTATACATTAACATCAGCTTTCCCCCTATTGCCCAGAAATTTAGAAATTTCAATCGCAACAGCCCCAAGGCTTGAGAGCAGAATTATAAAAAGAAACTCAAGGATGCTTATAGGCATAGTATCAAATATCTTGTTCATGAACGGAACGTATAATGTCAGCACAACTATGGCAAATGACAAAGCAACCGCACCAACCATCCACTTGTTTTTGAACAATCCCATTTTGAAAACATTTTTTGTCAGCGACCTGCACGCAAAAACTTCAAAGAGCCTGAACATTATGATTGTCAGGAACGCCATAGTCTGCGCTTTCACTAAGCCGTCTGCGCGGTAAAAATAAATGAAAACCAGCAATACAGCCACTACCATCACAGCCGGAAATAAAAATACATAATTTCCGATGTTCTTGTATATTGGCTCTTTTTGGTTTCTTGGCTTTCTGCTTATCACATCCGGCTCAGAAGGTTCCGCTGAAAGTGATATGGCGGGAGGGCCGTCCATTGCAAGATTTATGAGCAAAATCTGCGTCACAGTCAGAGGGAGCGGAATTCCCATTATTATTGAAATAAATATAATCAGCACTTCACCGATGTTGCCTGATATTAGGAATGCAAAATATTTTTTTATATTGTCATGAATCCCTCTTCCTTCCTCTACTGCATTTACAATTGATGCAAAATTATCATCGGTGAGTATCATTGCGCTTGCTTCTTTGCTTACATCTGTGCCTGAAATTCCCATCGCAATGCCGATATCTGCTTTTTTTAATGCAGGCGCGTCATTTATGCCGTCTCCAGTCATCGCAACAATGTGCCCTTTTTTCTTCAGCGCATCAACAATCTTAATCTTATGCTCCGGATTTACCCTGGCAAATATTGATATTTCCTCAACCAGAGAATCCAGGTTGTTTATCTCGTCAAGCTTCTCGCCGGTTATTGTTTTTCCCGTCAGCCCTATGTCTTTTGCAATTGCCTTTGCCGTTATCTCATGGTCTCCTGTAATCATGATGACCCTGATGCCCGCTTTTTTGCATTTCTCGATTGCAATTTTGACTTCCTCCCTAGGAGGATCAATCATTCCCTGCAGCCCGACAAATATAAGGTTTTTTTCAGGGTTTGAGTCAATAATTGTTTTGTAGGCAAACCCTAGCACCCTTAATGCCCCCTCTGCGAACTGCCGGTTAGTTTCAATTATCTCCTCCTTCATGCCGGTTGTCAGCTTTTTTATTTCTCCATTAAGGTAGACAGAATTGCAGAGTTTCAGGACAACTTCCGGAGCGCCTTTGACATAAGAAATATTCTCGCCGTGGTGCCCGTGTATTGTGGTCATCATCTTTCTCTCGCTTGTGAATTCTATTTCATCAACTCTTCTGTACTCAATGTCCAAATCTTCTTTTATCAGCCCAAGCTTGGCTGCGCTTACTATCAATGCCGCTTCCGTCGGATCACCTATAACTTTTCCTTCTTTTATCTCGGAATTATTGTTAAGTATTCCAATCCTTAAAAGAAGCTCAATTTCTTCAGGCGGAACCAGCTTGTTTTTGTAAAGAAATATTCCTTTTGTCCCATAGCCTACGCCGGTTGCATCTATAATTTTGCCGTTGACATATAATTTTTTCACAGTCACCTGATTGGCAGTGAGCGTGCCTGTCTTGTCGGTGCATATTACTGTAGTTGATCCGAGGGTTTCCACGCTTGGCAGCCGCCTTATGAGCGCATTTCTCTTCAGCATTTTTTGAGTGCCGAGGGCGAGGGATATAGTGACAACTGCCGGCAGGGCTTCCGGAATCGCGGCCACTGCCAGCGACACTGAAACAAGAAGCATATCAATCCAGTTAGAATGGCGGACCAGCATGCCGCTCATAAAAATGAGCGCTGCTATTATGAGGGTTATCGTGCCGATAAATTTTCCTAATTGGTTCATGTCTTTTTGAAGCGGAGTCGGCTCGGGCTTTACTTCTTCTAACATCGTAGCAATTTTTCCAATCTCACTCTGCATGCCTATTGCTATCACGACTGCTTTTGCCCTTCCGCTGACAACAATTGTGCTGGAAAAAACTATGTTGTGCCTGTCGGCTATGCTCGTTTTCTCCTCCAGCTGGGAGGCATTTTTCTTTACGGCCTGGGATTCGCCTGTAAGCGCAGCTTCCTGAGTCTGCAGATTGAAAACATCAATCAGGCGCGCGTCAGCAGGCACCTTGTCGCCTGTCTGAAGAATGATTATATCACCGACAACAAGTTCTTTTGCATCAATTTCTTTTTTTTGGCTGTCTCTGAGGACAGTTGCCCTTAAAGATGCCAGCTTTTTCAGCGCTTCTATAGCTTTTTCTGCCCTGTACTCCTCAAAAAATCCCAGCAGGGCAATGAGTATTATTATGGAGAAAATGACAATTGCATCAACATATTCACCCAGAAATGAGGAAATAACTGTTGCGGCGATTAAAATCCATACAACAATGCTTTTGAACTGGCTGATAAAAATTTCCAGCGGAGAAATCTTTTTTCCTTCTTTTAATTCATTGAATCCGTACTGCTTTAGCCTTTCATCTGCTTCCTGCTGAGCCAACCCATTATTTGAAGTATTTAATTCCCTCAATACCTGCTCTACGGGCTTGTTGTGCATGCTTTCACATGTAACTGCCGGTGTTACTTACATTGTCTTCTTTGGGCTTGTCGTTCATTTCCTTTAGTTTTATTATAAAATATTCCAGGCAGTCCAGGCCGCAGAAGCTGGCTTTTTTCTTGAAATCATCTGGGCCAAATATGATTGTGTAATTATTTGATTTGTAGAAATTCAGAGTGTTCGAGCAGGTTGCACATATTTTCTCATGCTCTTTCAATTTCTTTTTTATTTTTTCTTCCATTAATTTCTTAGTAGTTATGCCGCCGCTGTCCAGGTCGGACTTAAAACGCATCAATTCATCATAATCCAGCACGTCTATAATTTCTTCAAAGCGCCTGCTCATTTAATCCACCTCGTTTTATTTTGTTTTTTATAATTTTAATATTCTATTTTTTAATTTTTATGTAAATATTTTATTTCACTCTATCTTCAAATTTTAAATACCATCTATTTGATTGCTCATCATAGACAAAAATAATGTCATACTTTTTTTTTAAATCAAGAAATGCAATAATTGGCATGGGGATTGTAGTCTCAAAGCTAGAACCTCTCCTGTAAAGCTTCCTTTTGAATTCTGCCATTATACTTATTTATTTACTTAGTAAAATACTTATTTATAAGTCTTGTGGTTTGAAATTCATACTAAAAACAGAATTTACTTATTTTATTACTTATTTAAATACTTATTTAATTGAGGGGTGGCTTTGTCGTATCTTAATTAATTAATTTTTTTTGGTGGATATCGTAAGTTCTTGTGGATTTTTTGAGTGGTTATACAAATTATATATTGAAATATGCACTGTTTCCCGGTAATCCTGGTAAGTTTAATGTGAATGAATTAAACTAACTTAAGGAGTAAAATTGAATTAAAAAAGATTTTCAAGAAAAAAACCATTACGAATATGTTATCATAATTCCTTCATTAAATTTTCAACATCAAGCCTTTTGGTGTACATTTCAATATCTCCTTTTGCATCTTTCGGCCATTTGTTTCTTGGCCTGTCTGCATAAATTTCAATTCCGTTTCCATCCGGGTCGCTTATGTATATGGCTTCGCTCACTCCGTGGTCTGACAAGCCTTCAATTGTATAATTATGGTCCATCAATCGTTTTAATGCTCGTGCAAGCTCCTTTCTGTTCGGGACAAGAATTGCAAAATGATACAATCCGGTACTTCCTGGCGGCGGAGGATTTCCATTTTCGCTTTCCCACGTGTTCAATCCAATGTGATGATGATAACCGCCCGCTGACAAAAACGCAGCAGTAGTTCCGACTCTAGTCATTACTTCGAATCCTAAAATCTCCGTGTAAAATTTAACAGCTCTTTCCAGTTCGGCCACTTTGAGATGAACATGGCCTATGGTTGTTTTTGGGTCTAGAGTTTGATTTGTTTTAGTTCTGTTCATAAATATAATAATTAATTTGGATGTATAATAATTTAATGTTAAATTCATTGAATAAATTAAAAGAAAAAAACGCCGGGGCTGGGACTTTCAGATTAGCGGTTGTGTTAAGTCAGGCAACGAAGCTCATGCTTTGTGCTGCAGCCGCCAATAATTTTGAACCCAGATATCCTTTCGGAAATAAGCTTTCACTGGTAAATAAGTCTTCCAGGCTTACGCAGTACCAGGTTGTGCCATCCCGGCATCAAGAACCCGAATTGATTTTTTGTTATTTAAAAAATTATGCATTTTTTAAATTCCCAGAAATCAAAGATTTCTGTGATATACATGTTATCAAAGAAAAAAAATAAAAAGAAGAATTTACTTCTTTCCCATCTTACCGGTTCTTGCCATCTCGCAGTCAGGACATTTGCTTGATGCAATGTGCCCTACGCCAACAACTATCAATATAGCTGTATACCACTGGATGTTCCAGAAATTCCATTTACCGAGGTCCCTCAATAGGAACAAGACACCCAAAACTAAAAACAATCCTCCGCATATTGTCATACATTTTTTGCACATGCACATAATGTTATCACCTATTTGGAAATTGAATTGGGAGTATAAAAAGATTGCTGTTTATTAACCTTTAGGATAGCTTCCAAGAATCTTGAGAAATTCACATGAAGCTTCCATCTCACTTAATGCAAGCTTTACTTTTTCCTCTTCCAAGCCGCTTTCAAAGTCTGCATAGAAAGAATACTCCCATGCATTTTCAGGAACGGGCCTGGATTCCAATTTGGTCAGGTTTATTCCATGCTTCGCAAGCCGCTGCAGACAATTTATTAATGCCCCCGGATAATGCTTGGTCCTGAAAACAATGCTTGTCTTTTCCTGCTTAATATTTCTTGGAACATTATCACTATTAACAAAAACAAAAAACTTAGTGATGTTATTTTTTGCTGTTGAAATATCTTTTTCGATTACATCCAAATCATAAATTTTCGCGCAGAATTCAGATGCGACTGCTGCCTCTTCTTTCCTGTTTCTTTCTTTTACAATCTTTGCAGCTCCTGCTGTATCATATTCCGGTATTGGCTTAATATTGTTCTTTCTTATGAATTCCCTGCACTGCTCAAGCGCATGCGGATGTGAATAAACGAGCTTGATGTCTTTTATAGAATTTCCTCTGTGTGAAAGGAGATTATGCTGTATATCTAAATATATTTCTGCAATTACGTAAACATCCTGCTTCAAAAGCAAATCGCAGTTTGTGGCAACAGTTCCTGCTATAGTGTTATCAACCGGCACTACTCCAAATTCAGCTTTGTCTGATTTGACGGCCTCAAAAACTTCCTCAAATGTTTCAAACCCGATTGCATCTATCTTGTTTCCAAAATGCTTGTACACCGCTGCCTCGCTGTAAGCTCCTTTTATTCCCTGGTATGCGATTTTCATTGTTTCAGCCTATTATCTACATTAGTTAGTGACCGGACAAATTTTTTCTTTATGTTTTTTGAATATTTGTTGAATTTATTCATATCCTCGAATAATTGCCAGGTATCATTCTTCACGGTGTCTAAAATTCTAATTAAATCCCGATAGCCCCTTGTATCAATTTCCAGAGCAGATGCTTTCATGTCAATCAATGCCCTTCCGATAAAATGTGTTAAGACCAGAGATTTTGCAATTTCCTCATCATGCTTTTGAGGAGATGTTTCTATTACATTCAATAACTTGCTTTCCAGAAATCTCTTAATCTGAGAATATGCTTCATCTTTTATTCTTACCCTGCACAATACTATTTTTCTTCCTTCCAGCGAATCAGAGGCTGTATCAGGCCCAAACATGGGGTGTGTTGCCAAAATCTGTATATTTTTTGGAAGAATATTTTTCATTAATTTAACAGGATATTCCTTTACGGAGCATACGTCAACAACAATGGAGTTTTTTTTTATTAAATTCTTTATAGCTTTTAATGTAGTTTCCATTTCTGAAATAGGCGTTGATAATATTACAATATCCTTCTGGCAAGCCTCCCTTAAGGATGATTGAGTTGCATTATTTTGCCTGATTTCTTTGCTCTTGTCTGATTTGTTGTAAACATAAAACTCAAAATCATCCGAAAGATGATTTGCAATTAGTTTTCCGAATCTTCCAAATCCTATCAATCCGATTTTTTTAACGCCACATTCAACTTTAATCATCTGCTTTTGCTGCTCGATTCTTGAGCTTTGAAAGATTGAGTTAAAAACATTTGAAACAGAATTTATATCAAGCCCTAATTCTTTTGCTTTTCCAGATATTATTTTTAGTATTTCTTCCTCCCTTTTTTTATTAAATATAGGTAAATCCAGCTTTTCCTTAAATTTTGCAATATTTTTTACCAATTCTTTTCTTCTGGAAAGTAGTTTAAGTATTTCTTCATCTAATCTATCAATATCTTTTCGAAATTCATCAATCAAACTTATCACCATTTTGCGCTCTTTGCCCAAGGTAATGGTCGCACAAAACCAATGCAGCCATTGCCTCGACAATTGGGACGGCCCTCGGCAAAACGCACGGATCGTGGCGACCTTTTGCTGCCAGTTTTACAGACTTTCCTTTAATATCGACAGTGTCCTGCTCTTTTTGTATTGTTGAGGTAGGCTTGAAAGCAACCCTAAAAATTATTGGCATTCCGTTTGAAATTCCACCCTGGACTCCGCCTGAATTGTTTGTTTTTGTTGCAACTTTTCCGTTTTTCATAACAAAAGCATCATTGTGCTGGCTTCCAAACATTTTAATTCCTTCAAACCCGGAACCGATTTCAAATCCTTTTGTTGCATTAATACAAAGCATTGCCTTTGCCAAATCAGCTTCCAGCTTATCAAAAATTGGCTCGCCCAGCCCAATCGGAACATTTCTGACAATGCATTCAATGATTCCCCCTACAGAATCGCCGCTATTTTTTGCATCTTCAACAAGATTAATCATTTGTTTTGCTGCATTTTTATCTGGGCATCTGACTATATTTGAATCCACATCTTTCTTTGAAACTTTTTCAGAGTCAATTTCAGCTCTGATGTCTTTAATTTGCACTACATAAGCAATGATTTCTATTCCAAATCTTTCATTAAGAATTTTGTATGCAATCGCGCCCGCTGCAACATTTCCTGCAGTCAATCTGGCCGAACTTCTTCCCCCTCCTAAAGGATCCCTTATCCCAAACTTTTTTTGCATTGTAAAATCAGAATGGCTTGGCCGAAAAGCTGCAGCAATATCCTTGTAGTCCTCTTTTCTAAAATCCTTGTTGAAAATTATCATGCTGATTGGAGTTCCGGTTGTCTTTCCATTGAAGACTCCGGATAAAATTTCAACTTTATCAGGCTCTTGCCGTTGTGTTGTGACTTCACTTTGTCCTGGAGCGCGCCTGTTTAATGATTTTTGGATGTAATCTTCATTTAATCCTAGCATCGGAGGACAGCCATCTACTACGACTCCAATTGCCTTTCCATGACTCTCTCCCCAATTCGTTATCTTGAATAGTTTTCCAAATGAATTTCCTGGCATGATTCCACCTTTTTGATTTGATTTTTATTTTAGACTTGATTATTTTTTAATATATTTTCAAATTTTTCCACAACTTGGCTTGGGCTAATATGCGAGGTTTCAATAATTGGTGCGCTAAAATTTTGGGCTTGGTGCCGTAACAATTTTAACCAATTTTTCATTTCTTCGCTGGCAAGCCCTGCTTGTTGTCGTTCATCGATGAGCCTTTTTATCATTATGTCCTGCTCGCAGTCGATAAGTACAATCTGATAATTTTTAAAGTTTTGTTTTTTAAATCCTTTTTTTATGAATTTTAAATTCGCCTGGCCATCCATAATTATGACTTCTTTTCCGGGATAGCCGTTAACCATTTTACCTATCCATTCATAAGTCTTAGACCGTTGCCAGTTTTCTCCGGAGCCATATTTTTTAATCATATCTTCAGTTGATGGAACACCAATTGAGTCGAACTTTACAAATTCCCAATTGCTTTTATTGGAATGTTTTTCCTTTAAATCAGAAAGCAAAGTGGTTTTACCAACCCCGGAAGCTCCAGTTAGCCAAATAATATATTTTGTTTTATCCATTGGTTATTTATCCATTTTTTTACTTAATTCTTTTTCCATTTCCTTAAATCCTGGATTAATTCCAGTCCATAATTCAAACTGCCTTACTGCTTGATAGATAAGCATCCTGTCCCCGGTAATTGTCCTGCATCTCTTTTTTTGTGCAAGCTTAATAAGTTTTGTAATAACCGGCTTGTAGACAACATCCATGACCATTTTTCCTTCCGGCAATTCATCTTCTTTTAATGCGCATCCATCTTCAAATGGGCTCATTCCCAAGCTGGTTGTATTAACTATTATCTCATTTTGCCTTGTTAATGATTTTATATTTTCCATTTTGTCGAAATCAACATTAAATTCATCCGCAATCTCTTTGGCCTTGTCCTCTGTCCTGTTAACAATTGTAATATCAGCTCCTTCTTTTTTTAATCCATAAACAACAGCCCTTGCAGCTCCGCCTGCTCCGATAACCAAGACTTTTTTATTGTTTGGATTTAATTTTTCTTTTAGTGATTCAACAGCACCATAATAATCAGTATTGTAGCCTATGATTTTCCCGTTATCATTAACCAAAGTGTTTACAGCTCCAATCTCATCTGCAGTTTCATCTACATTATATATTAGGCTGATTATGCTTTCTTTGTGCGGAATTGTAACCGCAGCGCCTTTGAAATTGAAGCTTTTGAAATTTTCCATGAAGCCTTTTAATTCATTTGAGGTCACCTTTAATGGAACATATACAAAATTCAGATTGTTTCTTTCGAAGTTAGGATTATGCATGTACTTTGACATTGAATTCTCGGCAAATTCCCCTATTATTCCAATTACATCAGTTTGCGGATTGATTGAATCAAAATGATAAAGATTTTTCATTTCTTCTAAAGTAATTTGCCCTTCGGCAGATTCTTTATTTTTTCCTATACTGCAATAGGTAATAACCGAGCCAAACTTTGGAGCCAATATCCTTGAAATCTCCCCTTTTTGCCCCATGCAAAATGCAATTAAATTATTTTTATTTTTTAGTAAGTCAAATATTACAAAATTATCATTGATAGAATTTGCAGTTGTTACAATCTTTATCAAATCAGGATTTAACTTGTTGATTTGACTGCAGATTGATTCCAGCTTTTCCAGCGACGGAGTTCCTTTAAAATCATGATGCGAAATTATTATTTTTGACGATTTTTTATTTTTAATAATGCTGGTAACAATTTCCGATCCAAATTCAACATCAATAAAATCTGCTTCAAGGCCGATTGCTTTGCTTAGCAATGCAAATCTTTTTTTCTCTTTTCCTTTGAATAAGCCTCCAAACGCAACTGGCCTGCAAGTAACAATCATTTTTTGTTTTTTATCTCTCATTAATACACTAATTTTATTTTCATCAATATTCTTAATAAAATCCAGCCTTAACTCTGTTAAATCTACAGATTCTGCTTTCTTAATATCATCAATTGAGTCTTGGACATTATCTGCCGCTATCACAGCGCATATTTTTGTTTTTATCGGCCGCTTCTGGATTAATTTTATTATCATCTCGGCTGCCTGCAACGGCGTTTCATTGCTTGTCTCAACTGCAAAATCAGAAGCTTTATGGTATAGTGGAATTCTTTTTGCCAAGACTTCATCAATTTCGTCAATAAATGATTTTTTTCCGGTTAACGAAGGCCTTTGCTTAGCTCCTTTTATCCTGTTGGAAAGCACGCTTACGTGAGCCCTAAGCCAGAATACAGTTCCGTTTTTTCTTAATAATTCAACATTATCTGGATTTTCAACTATTCCTCCGCCGCAATCTATTATTACTCCATCTACATCTTTAAGATTTTCAATTATTTCATTTTCAGCTTTCCTGAATTCACTCCATCCATATTTATCTATAAAATTTCCTATTGGCATTCCAACCTTCTTTGAAATTTCCTCGTCTGTACTGATTACATTCATTCCTGTTAGTTCAGATAATTCTTTTGCTGTTGAAGTCTTTCCAGCCCCCCTGTATCCAATCAAAACAATATTTTTTGATTCTTTTGTTTGGATTCCAATATCATTTATCTTGTCAAAAAATTTGGGAAACGATTTTTTGACTGAATTTGGATTTTTTATTTTAATTCCTGGAATTCTTAAGCCCGCAATTGCAAAGCTCATTGCCATCCTATGGTCATTGTGGGAATCTATGATTGCCGATTTGAATTTTGAATTACTTTTTGAATTTTTAATTATTAATCCATCATTTTTTGTTTCTATATCCGCCCCTAATTTTCTTAATTCATTTGCAGTATCATTAATCCTGTCAGATTCTTTGAATTTAAGATTTCCGATATTTCTTATTCTTGTTTTACCGTCTGCAAATAATGAAACTGCAGCTAATGTTTGGACAGAATCCGGCATTGAACTCATATCTACATCAATTGATTTAATTTTAGTCGGTCCAGTTATTTTAATTGAATTATTATTAATTACAACTTTACAGCCCATTTTCTCCAATACCCTAAAAAATCCAGATTCAGGCTGCTTTGATTTGAAATCTAAATTATTTATTTTAACAGTACCTGGAACTATTGCAGCTGCCGCTAAAAAATAATTTGCTGAAGCCCAGTCTGTAGGTATTGGATATTCTCGTGGATTGTATTTTTGCCCAGATTTGATTTTGAACGAATTATTTTTTCTTTCGACCTTAACTCCAAAATCATTCATTAGATTAACAGTTAAATCAATATATTCTGAAGAGACAATCTTGCTTTCTATATTTATTTCAACACCTTTCTTTGCAAAAGGCGAGATTAGAAGCAAAGCGCTGATATATTGGCTGCTTATGTTTCCTTTGATTTTTGTTTTCCCGCCATCTAAATTGCTGCCGTTAATTGTTAACGGGGCATTTCCATTTTTTGAGCTGGATTTTATTCCCAAATCATCTAAGCTCTGCAGTAATTCTGAGATGGGCCTTTCCTGTATTCGTTTGCTTCCGGTAATCTTCGTATTTCCTTTTGCGATTGCAGAAAAAGCAGTTATAAATCTAAGAAGTGTTCCAGAATCGCCGACATTAATTTCATTTTTTGCTGAATTTAATTTTCCATTTGTGCCTTGAACGGTTATTTCATCCCCATTTTTTTTTATTTTAATTCCAAATTGTTGAAGTGCTTCTATTGAATTGTTAATATCCTCATTATCAGGAACATTTCTCAGAACAGAAGTCCCATTTGCCAAAGCGCAGATTATCAAAAGCCTGTTTGCTATGTATTTGCTGCCGGGAATGAAAATATCTGCATCAAGCTTTGAAACAGGAATTATCTCAATCATTTTTGCATTCTTGAATTGCTTTTTCCACAATGCTTGCTTCAACTTCAAACGAGAAATTATTATCTTTTGATTTTGCTTTTCCGATTTTATCAATCATTACGAACCTTGGCTTGTTGCCTTTTGATTTTTTATCTGATTTCATAAGTTCCATAATCTTTGAAGTACTTAAACTTGAATCAATTGCGGGAAATCCAAATGTTGCAATCATTTTTTTTATTCTTTCCTCTTCATCTTTCTTCAGACTATTTATCATAACGGAAATTTTAGCTTCAACAAGCATCCCATGAGCTACTGCAAAACCGTGCTTCATCCTGTAGTTATTGTAAGATTCAAGCGCATGGCCGTACGTGTGCCCAAAATTAAGTATTTGCCGAAGGCCCAGCTCATGCGAATCAAGCTCGAAAACCTGCTTTTTTAATTCGATTGAGCGCTTGATTATATGCTGTAAAATATCCTTTTTTCTTTCCAGAATATCTTTGCTGTGTTTTTCCATGAAATCAAATAGATTCTTATCTTGTATAATTCCTTGCTTTATAATTTCCGCTAAGCCGCTTTTGAACTCGTCATCTGATAATGTTTCCAAAAAATTCATATCAGAGAATACCGCATCGGGCTGGTAAACTGTTCCAATCAAATTTTTTCCATGTTTTGTATTTATGCCGGTTTTCCCGCCGATGGATGAGTCGGCCATCGCCAATAAAGTTGTGGGAACATGAATTATTGGAACTCCCCTGTTAAAAGTTGAAGCAACAAATCCTGACAAATCTCCGATTACTCCGCCGCCGACTGCTACAATTAAACTGTCTCTTCCAAATTTATTGTCCAGCAGATTGTCCTCTATTTCTTCTTTCATCTCTCTTGATTTGCTTGGTTCTCCTGAAGGAACGGTTATAAAAAGCGGGTTTAGATTGCTTAGAACTTTGCTAATCTTTGGCTTGTGCAGCTTGCCTGTGTTCTCGCCCATTATAACTGCAATTTTTTTTCCTGCGTGATATTTTTTGATAAATTCGGCCAACTCATTTAAGATAGAGCTTCCTACAAAAATCTGGTAATTATATTCCTTTGATTTTATTTTCGCGTTTATTGTTTCCATACAACCTTTTTCTTTACAATATCCTAAAAAATCCCTTGGATTTTTGGGAACTTGAAAATCTTTGATTTTCAAGTAAAAGCTTGACCAATATGAACTCGTCAAGCTTGGAAGGGCATAAAGCCCTTATTTTTCTTGTTTTATTTTTTATCTATTTTTATTTATTTTTTAATTGAATTTTTTCTTTAATATATTCATCCGTGTTGAATTAGTTTAATTTCCTTCCTACGGCTTCACATATCGGCCTTAACTCTTCCATTAGTTTTGCTAATTGCTCAGGATACAATGATTGCGCAGCATCACTTAATGCTTTCTGGGGGTTTGGATGCGCTTCAATTAACAGCCCATCTGCCCCTGCTGCAACTGCTGCCTTGCTCAATGGTGGAACTAAATCCCTATTGCCGGCAGCATGGCTGGGGTCAGCTATAACTGGCAAGTGTGTTAGGTTTTTTAGGATTGCAATTGCCCCAACATCTAAAGTGTTCCTGTAAGCTGTCTCGAATGTTCTTATGCCCCTTTCGCATAATATTACATCAGTATTTCCGTGGTATAATATATATTCAGCTGCCATTATAAATTCATTAATTGTCGCTGCCATTCCTCTTTTTAATATAACTGGCTTGTTTATCTTTCCTAATTCTTTTAACAAATCATAGTTCTGCATATTTCTTGCTCCAACCCTTAAGACATCAACATACTCTGCTGCAATAGCAACATCTCGAACATCCATAACTTCCGTTTCTGTTAATATTCCTGTCTTTTCCTTAACTTTTTTTAATAGCTTTAATCCTTTTATACCTAAGCCCTGAAAATCATACGGCGAAGTTCTTGGCTTGAAAGCCGAAGCCCTCATTATCTTTATATTTAATTTCTTTAGCATCTCTGCAGATTCCATTATCTGCTCTTCTGATTCAATAGAGCATGGCCCTGCAATCATTACCACGTCTCCATTTCCTATCGAGACGTTTCCTACTTTAACTACAGTCTTTTGGGCTTTATGCTCTTTGCTGGCTAATTTGAATGGCTTTAGAATTCTGACTACGCTTTCTACTTGGCTAAATGAACTGAAATGATTTGCAATCTCATCAGTGACGTTTCCTAATACGTGAATCACCGTTCTTTCTATTCCATCGAACTCAACCGGCTTTAAATTCCGTTCTTTTATCTTATTTGATAAATCACTTATTTCTTCCTTTGAAACATTTGGTTTTAGTACGATTATCATTGTTTCTAGGCAAGGATACTACACGCTTTGCGTGTAGAGGAATTGCCTTGCCGTCCTCCATAAAGTTTTTCTAACATTTTGATTTTAAATTGAGTGCGCAACGAAATTTGGCGCGCGCACTCA
>Ga0209542_10008536_pt1 | contig 19090 bp, 22 predicted proteins | sample RifCSPhighO2_01_FD_184028 | JGI IMG/M metagenome (GOLD analysis project Ga0209542, IMG submission 184028) | Soil microbial communities from Rifle, Colorado - Rifle CSP2_plank highO2_0.1 (SPAdes) (version 2) | ecosystem: Environmental > Terrestrial > Deep subsurface > Rock core/Sediment ...
AATCAGGAAGAGGAAAAGAACGCGTTTCTTTCATAGAATTAGAAAGATATACTTTAGTGAAATCAACTCCCTTTTCTACAGCTCTTGCCACTTCCATTGGTTCAAGAATTTCTAAACTATCAACTTTTCCAGCTATTGTTCTAATTCTATTTTTTTCTGAGAAGTATCTTCTCCTTGTTTTTTTGCTTGGAAAAGACCCATCAAACCCACTAAAGAAAACACCATCAGATATACCTTTTTCTTTTGGCCTCAAAAACCTCCAGTAAGAACCCCCTCTTAATAACTCTGTTCTTTTTCTTAACAACTCTAATTGCATCACATTTGTATCTACAGCGATTACTTTTGCCGCTTTTTCTAAAAGAGCAAGAGGTTGGTCTCCGCTTCCGGCCACCGCTAAAATTACATCCTGATGCTGAACATCTAAACCGGTAACAATCGCATCTAAAGATTCGTTAGTATAAGAGTATTTTAATTCATTAACCATAAAATTTTACTCGATTGTTTATTTTTAAAACTTATGAAAGAAAAACGCCCCAAAAAGCCTCTTATGAAACAATAAGACTTGTGATTTTACTTAACGGAAACCTTTTTAACTAATTATTCTTCTCAAATTTAATGCCTCTACTTTGACTAAGCATAGGCGAAGTAGCAGAAAGATTTTTTGCTAAAATCTTTGTTCAATTTTGTTGAACGCTTTGCGAAGCAAAGCCTCCGTCGCATAATGGTATTGCATCGGTCTTGAGTGAAGGTAAACTTCCCACTTGTTCGTTAAAATTACCAAACAAGAGAACCGAGCCTTTACGGGCCTCCAGGTTCGATTCCTGGCGGGGGCGTGTTCCCATTTATCGTCGATGATTTTTTTGTGATGGTGGGCGTGTGTTGTTTTTAGGAAGGTTTAAGAATACACTATTTCTGGAGAAATTATGACTGAATATGATGAAAATCAACTTGTAAGAGAATTAAGAAGTAAGTTGGATGCTTTAGGGAAGAGAGACGTTCGAGTAAACAGAACTATGCTCTGGCATTATGGAATTGATAAAAGAGTCTTGGAAGGATTAAAAGGAGTTCTAAATAGTGAAGTAGAAAGAACGAAATTTGCTAGATTTGTAGCAGATTTATTTGCAGGAGATAGAAATGCTAGAGATGAGATAATGGGTTTTGTAAGACGCGGAACATTTACTGATGAGAGTTATTTTAGCAGAGGAGGCATGCCTGAAAATTGGTTTTATAATAACCCTCCTGTTGAGAATCCAGGAGACTCTAACAGAATATTGATAACAGGAACAAATGCAGAGGTTCAAAGTTTAGACATATATGTAAAGAAAAGAACAGGAAGATCTGACGATGTACCCAAAATCCTCAGGGATTACGACAGGGATGTAAAAATACCTCAAGATTTATTAGAAAGAATAAGAAGCTCTAAAATTGAATACTGCTCTCAAGTTGGTTCATTTTGGCAATCCTTCTTTGGAGAGAAAGATTTTTTGGATAAACCTATTTCAATACCAAGACAAATTGTAGCGACAGGGTTTATGAGAAATTATAACATGCAGGGTGGAGAAACAATTGATGTAAGAGACAGATTAGAAGAGGTTGCAAAAGTTTATGGTTCTGAAATTGAATTTATCCCTTCTTTTTGCATCTAACCCCCAACCGTATTACTTCTAATAAGGTTTTGGCGGGCGTTAAAACTCATGCCCAAGAATTCTCTTAATAAATTCTCCAATTTCTTTTAATCTATCTTTATTCAGAGTAATGTGTAATCCATAATTTGTAATTTTTTTCAAAATATATCCTTTTCTGATGAGTTCTTCAGCAATTTTCTTTATATCTTTACCCATATGAGATGGAAAACCTTTTGTGACTGTATCAAAAGGTGTATGAACCCCCCCAATAACTTTCTTTCTTCTTAAATGATAAAGAATTGTAGCCTTTATTTTATCTTCACTATCAAATTCCATAGCAAGTATAACATTCACCAATATTTAAATATTCCTATATTAGAAATATAAAAACATAAATAAGAATATTTATAAACCCTTTATCATACTAACTAGAATGGAAAAGGAATCTGTATTTATTGAAATATTTGGTAGTAACCCAGTCATGAAAGTATTGGATTTTCTTATCACTTACCAGCTATTTGATTACCCACTAACAGAAATAGCCAGAAATTCAGGGGTTGGATACTCCACCCTTCAAACCTTTTGGAGCAATTTGGAAAAGAATCATATTGTCATAAAAACGAGAAGGGTTGGAAAGTCAGATTTGTATAAACTCAATACAAATAACCCTGCTGTTAAACAACTTTTGAAATTGGATTGGAATCTTGTAAAGGGATCTGAACAGGAAGCTTACATTTAATTTTTACTCCTTGCTTTCTCCTGGCGGGGGCGTGTTCGATGCCCGAGAGAGGCGTGTGGGAATCAAGAAGTATGGAAAACTATAAAATAGGGTAGTTCTTAATTAATTAATGATAGATGGAAAAAGAGGAGTGCTATCAGCCATATTTTTGTTTTCGTTGTTTCTTAATATTTTTATGATAAGCGCCCTTCCTTTGGTAACAATTAATTCTCCTGCAAACGGAAGCGGTTATCGCCCAGTTGATTTTACAGTTCCATTCAACGGAACAGTTACAAGTAGTACAAATACAACACTATCTAATTATTCTATATATGCAAATTTTAGCGGAAGTTGGGTTGTGAACAATACAAATACAACTGGTATGCAGAATAGGTCATATATTTACACTACTGTACGTCTTTTAGAAGGAACTTATCTTTGGGCTTTTTACGTATGTGATGGTAGCAGTTGTTCTTTTAGTTCAAATTATACTCTTGTAGTAGATACAACTTCTCCAGATGTTGCTATATCGTCTTCTTCAATACCAACACCAGTCACAACATCACAAAATTACATTTATGTAAATGTAACTGCAAATGATTCTGCGAGTGGAGTGAAAAACACAACTGTTTTTTTGTATAATTTAACCTCCAGTAATATAAATAGCGGGAGAGCCCTTGTAAGCAGTAATACCTCAACAAGCTCTCAGTTTGGTGCTAATTTCACAAATCTTCCACAAGGATATTATTTCGTGAATGCTACAACATACGACAATGCCAATAATCCTACAAGCACGTCTACGACAAGCATAAGCGGTTTGGATAATATTGCTCCAAACATAAGCATAACTTCTCCTGCAAACGGAACAACGATTTATACCCCTCTAGCCAATAATGGAGATCCATTAATAATATATTTTAGTTCATCCGATAATGTTTTTGTTCAAAATGGATGGAGCTGGAATAGTTATAATTCTACAAACTCTTCTTCACAGGGTTCAAGCTCCCCCGCTACCTTTACTTATCCATATTATTTTAGCCCAGGAGATTATATAATAAGAATTTGGACCAATGATACCTCTGGGAATCAAAATTCTTCATCATTATATTTCACTGTTGCAGATAATTCATCTTCCGATGATGATACTACAACTACTACTACAACATCTTCTGGTGGTGGAGGAGGTGGGGGCGGTGGGGGATCAACAACAGTAACTAACTCCTTCAGCACTTCTCAGCGTAGTCAGCCAGTTACAATAAATATACAAAATTCTTCGACGGACGTCACGCAATTACAAATAACTTCAAATAAAACAACTGAAAATGCATCTGTTACAGTTACAGCAACACAATCAGCACCTCAAATAGATTCTGCTTCTAAAATCTACCAATCTTTTGACATCTCACTGGGAGGAATTGATGATACAGAAATCATCAATGTCACAATTAACTTCAAGATAAACAGAACATGGATTGACACGAATAATAGGGATCCTCTTAATGTAACCCTTTACAGGAATACTGGAACAAATAGTTCTCCAATATGGAATCCTTTGTCAACAAACCTTACAAGAGAAGATTCCCAGTATTACTACTACTTTACAGATTCGCCAGGTTTTTCATTGTATTCAATAGTTGTAGGAATCTCCGCTTGCGATTCTGGTGAACTTAGGTGTCTTGCAGATAATATTCAGCAATGTGGAGATGACAATACCTGGAAAACAAAAGAATCTTGTGAATTTGGTTGTAGTAATGGGAAATGTGTTAATAAGGCAGGAAACTCAGTAAAAAATATTTTTGGGGGAAATGTTTTCTATTACATTCTTGTGGTAGTAATAATCTTGGTAATTATCCTAATTGCTTACTTCGGCATCAAGAGGCTAAGGAAAAATCAATCTCAGTAAACCACTCCCTAACGGTATTACTTCTAATAGGGTTTTGGTGGGGCGTGTCCCTACATTTTAAAAGAAAACAGAAAAGTATATAAATATGTAGGGGTACATTATTCTATGATTATAAGAAAAAAAACCAAAGGCAAGAAGGTATATTACTATCTTGGACATAGTATAAGGAAAGGAAAAAAGATAATAAAAAAGGAAAAATATCTCGGAACTTTAATTCCTAAAGATATTGATAAAATAAAAGAAGAATTCAGCAAAGAGTTGAAGACAGAATTATACAAAAAACTTGAAAAAATCAAAGAAAATTTTCAGAATGAATGGAAAAGGGTACCTGAAAGTGCAAGGGAAAAAGAACTTAAAGAAATATCTATTGCCTTTACATACAACTCTAATGCCATTGAAGGCTCAACAATAACCCTTGAAGAAGTAAGGGAGATAATTCAAGAAAACATAGCTCCAAATAAACCACTTAGAGATATCAAAGAAATAGAAAGTCACAATAAAGTTTTTTTAGGAATGTTAAAAAAGAAAGAAAAGATAACCAATAGTTTAATCCTAAAATGGCATCGAGACATATTTGGCGAGACAAAGCCCGATATTGCTGGGAAATACAGAAATTATCTGGTTAGAGTTGGAGACTATATCGCTCCGGACTGGAAAGAGGTAATCCTAAAAATGAATAGATTAATTGAATTTGTTAATAAATCAAAATTAAATCCTGTTGAATTGGCGGCAAGAGCTCATTACAAATTTGAAGCAATCCATCCCTTTGGAGATGGGAATGGCAGAATCGGAAGATTATTGATGAACCACATATTGTGGCATAAGAATTATCCTATGTTAATTATAGAACACAAGAAAAGAGCGTTTTACTACAAAGCATTTCCAAAAGGTCAGGAAGCTTTTGTTGATTATTTCCTAAGAAGATATCTTTCTGTTCATAAGAAAAGATATATTAAATAAATTATTACCACCAAACTGTACCACTTTTAATAGCGTTTTGGCGGAATGTTCAAATTTTCCAATCAAAGTTGTCAAAGGTAAGCTCCTCTTTAAATTCAGATAATGCTTCCAGATTACTTGGATCAAATTTTCTCGCAAGAGAGATATGCTGATTAAAGCTGCCGTAAACAATACTCCTTCTTTGAGAGATATACTCTTTAAAGATCCTTTTTTCTTGCGCATTTATTCCAGGAAATTCGCAAACTAGTTGCCTTAATCCTTCCTCAAGAAGTAAACCATGTAAGTTTCTAATTGTTGGATTTTCATATTTTAATACAAGAGATCCTCCGAACACTTCAAAAGAATATGTTTCTGGAAGCAATGTTATCGGAAGTGCTAATCTAATTTGCTGCACGATCCCCTCTCTTTTAAAAAGTGGATTTTCAACAGCATAATGGAGTGTAGTGTGAAATTTTTTTCTTGGAGATAAAACCATTCCTTTATTTTTCCTTAAAAATTCTTTTAGCTTTGCCTCGCTCTGCGTATTAGGCAATAATGAAACAAGAGTAAATCTTTTTTTTATCTCTTCCTCAAACAATTGAACAAAATCATCCATTTTGCTTATTAATTTAAGATCTTTAAAAATTTAATGAAAATATGAAACGCTTTATCTTGAACAAAAAAACTAAAAACAATGAAAAAAGACCACATATTTTTCAAAGCCTGCAGAGGGATTTGCACCCCCGACCTATTGATTACGAATCAATCGCTCTTCTAACTGAGCTATGCAGGCAGGTCTTTAACTCTTAAACCACCCTATTCCAAAAATAAGTCCAAGAATTAAAAAATATATCCAGGCTTTTGAATCAGGTGGCATAAAAAATATTGCAACTAAGGATATAATTGATAATAACCCAAAAACTTGTTTTCTTTCCATTTAAGATTAGGGAATTATAACTATAAAAAATTTTAGTTATTGGATAGAATAAAACTTTATTGTTAAAATTCGACACATAGGGAGTAAAACTTAACCTTAATTTAATACTTCTTTTAGAACTATTTTTGTTAAAAGCCCAACTATCAAAAGCTCTCTAGATGCTAAAATTAAAATCATCCAAAGAGAGCCGAAAGTCCCTCTGCTGCAGCTGCTTTCTTTTCTTCTTTAGGTTTTTCTTCCTTTTTCTCTTCTGCGTGTCCATGCGAACCTGCCGCAGGAGCTGCTGCCATAAGACTTGCACTTTCAAGTTCCTTGTCGATGTCAACGCCTTTAAGACTTGCTATAAGTGATTTCACTTTAGATTCCTCAGCGTGTGCACCGGCAGCCGTCAAAACTTTCTTAATGTTTTCTTCGTTTACATCTTTTCCTAATTTGTGCAGTAAAAGCGCAGCGTATACGTTTTCCATTTTATTTATTTTTCCTCCCCGTCAATTTTATTGATAGAAAAAATCATTTTGATTTTTCCGAGTTTGATTTATTTTCTGATGAAGATTCTTGAACATTTTCCATTTCATTACTACTATCGCTCCCACTATCAACCCCCAAGCCATCATTAGCTAAACTCCCGATTTCACTATTAACTTTATTTTCTTCATTAGCAATTTCTTCTTTCAAATCTTCTGAAACAGCAGCCTTTCCAAGTTTTTCAAAAACTTTTCCATATATCTCTGCCTTTCCAATTAAGAGCTTAATTGTGCCCTCTGTTGCATAGCCGATTCCAACTGCAAAAGGAAGAGCTTTCATGAACAAAGATTTTATTTCATTTACGGCGCCTTCTGTATCTATGTGAATTTCTAAATATACTTTTTTTTCTTTTGTGTCAAAAGCGGCCAAAGGAACAAAACCCACTAAAAAAGGTTTTATGCCAAGCTTATTCATAATGTCTGCGGCGCCCGCAGAAATTTTTTCTCCCTTTTTAACAATTATTCTTGGCTCTTTTATGTTTATTTTTCCCTTGTCTATTTGAATTTGAATTCCTAAAGCTCCAAGCTCAGATATTGCGGGGCCTGGAACTAATTCAGTTGGACCTGCTGGAACTTCTATTTCTGAAGGAGCTTCTTGCCCGGCTTTTGCCCTTGCAGGACTTCTTTTATTTACCAACTCTGCCGCAAGGTCAAACGCATCCATGTCTGAAAATAAAATCGCGGTGCTTTCTTCAATTTTTTCTTTAAATTCTTCTGATTCTTTCCCTAAAGAATCCAATGTTCTGAAAATAATGCTCTTTTTTGGAACCTTAACTATTGCTTTTCCTCTTAGCTTTTTCGAGATTTCCTGATACTGAGACAAAGGGATGTTCTTTATAGAAGCAACAAGTATTGTCCTTTTTTCTTTTGCTAATTTGATTAACTGTGAAAGTCCTTCAATTTTCCTCTTAGATACGTGTGTCTTGTGAGCTGTTTCTTTTTTCATCTTATCTTAATTTTTTGCGGTTTAGTCATTGTGAATTTTAACTCTATGTTTTTAACATTTTCAATTTCCTTTGGTAAAATCTTAAGAACAGCATTGTAAACACTTAAAACGTTTTCAATAATTTCCGAATCTTTCATACTTTGTTTTCCAATGGCAAGCTTAATGCTAGGTTCTCTTATCCTTATTTTTACGCTATTTTCCACTTTTTTCTTAATCTCGTCTATTTCTTTGTTGCTAGTATCTGTTACGATCCCTAATTGTGGAGAAGGCATCTTTCCCGCTGGTCCAAGAACTTTTCCAAATGTAGTAGCAACTCTTGGCATCACGCTCGCTTGAGCAATAAAGAAATCAAACCTTTTAACAAGGTTTTTTAGTTCTTTTTTGTCATTATACTTCTTGAACTGTTCGGGAGTTATTGTCTCTAAGCCATCTTTTTTAGTTTCTAGAAAGGCGCATATTTTTTTATCCTTTATCTTAAAAGGAACATTGACAAAAAGACCTATTTGATTTTTTTTAGGATCAAATTTCTGCAGATTTATGATTAAGTCTACTGTCTGGTTAAACTTCCTTTCTTCACTTTTTCGCAATTCAGCCAAGGCTTTTTCTAAGTCTTTCTTTAGTTCCATTTTTCAATTTTGCTCAGCCATTGAACAGCCGTTATTGATGACTCCAATTTCTCGCAGTCCAATAACTTTGCCTCCCATTTAACACGCCCGCGCCATAGAATATATTCGTGAACGATATGGTTCAATCGGCAAAAATCCAGAGCAAAGATAGTTTATAAATTTAACCACAACAATTCTTATAAACAGGTTTTGATATTTTCTGGAATGGAACTTGTTGCATTGCTTTCAACAGGAAAAGGAACATGGGGTCAGGTTTCTGGCTTGATAAAGTTTGGTGACTGGGAAAAAATAATAATTTTGGGCAGCGACTTTGCAGAAAAATTCACGGCAGATAAAAAATTTGAATTTATTAAAGTTGATTTAGACAAAAAACTTGTTGACTTAAAAGAAGAATTTTTAAAAAAACTCAAGGGAAAGATTGGTGGAACAGAAGTTAGTTTAAGCATTGCTTCTGGCGATGGAAAAGAGCATATGGCTCTTATTTCTGCGCTTCTAAATTTGCCTGTAGGAATAAGGTTTGCGGCTTTAACTAAAGAAGGAGTTATTGATTTGTAAAATGGAATTGGGCGATTTAAAAAAAGAATTATTCAGAAGAGGAGCATTAGACGGCTCTTATATAGAAATCACACTAAATAATGGAGAAACTTTCTCAGGAAAATACACTCCTCAAGGGGAGCAAGGAGGAATTAATTTGTATACTACAAGAAGAGGATTGAGACATTATGAATCTTCTCTAATCAGTTCTCTGAGAAAAATTCGTTTGCATATAGGTGGACTTTCGGAAGAAATTAGAGAGACAATTAGGGAGCTAGAAGATTAATTCTACCTAATAAAAGAGAAAGCCCAGAAAAACATTAACAGCAAGAGTATAAACAGAAAAAAGTATGTTGAAAATGCAAAGGCTTTCTTTGCTGTTTTTTCGCTCTTTGTCAAAGCGAAAACTGTCAAATAGAAAAATCTTCCACCATCAAAAATTCCGACGGGAAGCATGTTAATCAAAGCAACACTTACACTTATCAGAATAATCCACCATAAAAGATTATAGATGAAAATGCTTATTTCGCCAAATTTTGGTTCATAGTAAACCCATGGTTGTTTAAATGATAACTTTCCCATAATTTTCCCTAAGACACTAGAACCTTCTTGGTTGGTGAATCCTATTCCAAGCCATGCAGTTCCAGGTCTTTCTGGATGCTCTTCTAACGTTATTGCTTTTTCCTCAAATCCTTGAGTTGTCTTTGTTTTTACAATCACTTCTTCCCCAGGAGAATACTTGCCTAGTTCTTCGACAAGCTTATCCAAATTGTCTATTTTTACGCCACCAATTTCCAATATTATGCTGCTAAGGTTTTCTTTTATCGCCGGTGCGGAGTTGTAAACAAGGATTTGTCCATTGTACTCTTTTTGATTTTCAAGACTGCTTTTAGTTGCTAAATAAGTTTCATTGTTTGCGCTTATTTCATTAAGCCCCTCCTTGTCTGCGAGTTCAATTATTTTATCATAAGATGCGTTATTAACATGAATTCCATTAACAGATGAGATTCCAGAAACCATTATTGCAGAAGTTGCATAGCTGTCAAAAACAACACCCGAAGCCGAAAAAGCCAAGGAAAAGAAAATTACCAAAATTAAAAAAAAGAAGATCGCAGTTAATACGTTTGCAAAAGTTCCTGCAGAAAGAATTACCATCTGTTTAAATTTGCTTTTTTTGGCCATCTTCTTTTCATCAAGCTCGACAAACGCAGCAAGAAATATTGGAAGGAAAAACGGGAAAAAACCAAAGCCGGTTGTTTTTATTTTTACTTTATCGTAAGCCGCAAAAATTCCATGTGCCATTTCATGTGTTATTGCGATAATAGCAAGAATAACTATCCAGTATGTAAAGTAAAACGGCGGCAAAAAGTCAAGACTGAAAACCTGGGGGAGATAAGGAACTAATGGAAGTATCGGCGGAATCTTTATTGCCCTGACAATGCTAGGATTAAATAGATAAACTTTTACAATTGTATAAATAAGATAAAAAACTCCAATCATAAGGAGGTATCCCATCGTTATGGAAACGTAACTTAGTGCCTTTAGTGTTCTTCTGTATTTTCTTCCAAGATAATTAATCAGTTTTATGCCCCAGCTTGTTTTATACAAAAACAAAAGCCCCTCTTTTTTTAGATTATGCCTTCTTGTATAAAGAAAAATTGATGAAAATATCAAAAACAAAGCTAAAAAAATCAAATCATATATTAAAAAACCCATTTTATTATTTTTCTTTTAAATTACTTACTTTATTTCATTAATTCAGGATCTAATTAAAATATAATTTCGCTTAACTTACTGGTTTTTATATCTAATACTCCTTTTTATATCATTAAGCTAATTAATTTTATATTCCCTATTTTTTCTTCAAAGGTCTGAAGGCTTTTCCGCGGCATTTTCTGCATTTAACCTTTCCCTTCAAAATTTTTTGAGGGTCTGACCTAATTTTTGACTGACAATTCTTGCAAACAAAAATGTTCTTGAAAAGTCTGTTCTGCGCCTCAGGTATTTTTGCCATTTTATTATTTATTTAAAATACCGCTTAAGCAGTTCTTATGCTTAATTCAGGTATTTTTGCCATTTTTATTGAATATATTGTTAATTTGTGCAGTTTACTTAATTGTTAACGCAAAAACTAATATTTAAGCTTATTAGGCTATTGCGTTTGTTTATTAATTCTTTGTTTAACATTTTTCATTAATATATTTTTTCTTAAATTTACAATTTACGTTTAACTATCTTTCTTCCTTCAACGTCCCAGTATTCTATGTTCGAATTTTCTTCCAGTTCATTCCTTATTTCTTCACTGCAAGGCACGTCCATTGTTTCAAAACTCTCTAAGTCCATTATGCTGACTTTTTCTCCAAGTGAAAGAACCTGCCCCTTTCTTTTGTCTATCATTGGGACTTCAAATCTTTCATGTCCAGGAACAGCAATGATCTTTTTTGATTCATTCATAATTCCTTCGGCTTCTATTCTGCATTTGCTTGCTCCGTGTTTTCCTGTTTTACTCACGTCGACCTTTTTTACAGTATATGGTTCACCATCGATCATTATGTTTGCACCGGGTTTTGCCTCGGTTGCATTGATTATTTTTAATACCATAAACTATCGAAAAGAAATAGATTTATAAACATTTTTACTAAATAAATTATTATATGCCTTTTGTAGATATTAATGTGTCCTCAAGTAAAGAAGCGAATCTCCTAAAATTCATTTTGCCAAAATTGAGAGAGTTTATAGCGAAAGAACTTACTTGTGGAGAAAGAACAATTCAGCCCGAAGAAGTTAGTATCCAAATCTTTACTTCCATAGCACAATTACCGATAGCGAATATAGAAGTTAAAATAACTGCTTACTCTTATCCAGAGAGAGTTAAAAGACAAGATGAAATTTGCTTAGCTGTGAAAAATTTTATTTTAACTCAAGAACTATCTTTAGATTCTGTATTTGTCTGGCTCCAACTAAGCGAGCTTGGCCATAGTATTCAAGAATAGCTTAATTTAATTTATTACAAACTTTTAAAAGTATCATTTTAATCCTTCTTTTATGATTTTGCAAAAAAAAGATTTTGTTGAAATAAACTTCACCGGAATGGTTAAAGACGGAGAAACCTTCGATTCAACCATAAAAGAAGACTTGGAAAAATTACACCAAGGACATGACCATGAGATTGAATCAAAGCCCTTTGTTTTCTGCCTTGGCGAAGGGATGTTCTTAAAGTCAATTGACGATTTCTTAATTGATAAAGAAATTGGAAAGAACTACGAAATCGAGCTTTCACCAGAAAAAGCGTTTGGAAAAAGGAACCCACAGTTCGTTCAGATGATTCCTTTGAAAATATTTAGAGAAAAAAATGTAAACCCTGTTGTTGGAGCTACCCTTAATTTCGACGGAAGAATGGGGAAGATTTTATCTGTTTCCGGAGGCAGAGTTATGGTAGACTTTAATCATTTTCTTTCAGGAAAAACCTTGGTTTACAAAATAACCGTGCTTCGAAAAGTTGAGGATTTAAATGAAAAAATCCAGGCATTAAATGATTTTTTCTTTAGAAAAAACTTTAAGTACGAAATCAATGGAGAAAAGCTCATCATTGAGGTTGAAAAGCCCCTTGTTCAGATTGTTGAGCTTTTCAAGGATAAGTTTAAGGAGATGCTTGGCTTGGATTTAGAAATCAAAGAGATAGAAGTAGTAGAATCTCAAAATAAAGAACCAAATTAACTTTTTATCTGTCTTCTGAGTTTAATGACCTTATCCTTCTGTATAATTTTGAATTTTGCCCAGGAATAGAGGCCTCAAAACCATATCTTTCCAATCTTCTTGCATCTTTTAATAAGCCAGCCCATCCAGCAACAAAATCTCCTACCGGTCTATTCGCCTTATCTGTTTCAGGCCTATTTCTATTGTCTGTAGGAATTCCTATTATTTTCAGCCCTTCCAAATATCCTTTTCTTTGAGCATACTTCAAAACCAAATTAAATCGAGCTATATGCAGAGGATAAGAAGCAATTCCTAAATATTCCACACTTTTATCTTCCGTAATTTCTGGAATTTTCATCAGTTCTCTAACTTTATCTACAGTATCTTTCCCATCTATTTGAACTATTCTGTCTTCTTCCACACCTCTTTCCATAAATCTGTCAACAATCCCTTTTCTTTGTGACTTTTCATAAGGCAAGCCCCCGAGTGTTCCTCCAGCAATCCACAAGCCCTGATAATTTTCAACGGATCTATACAAATCTCGAACAGCATCCACTGCAGCGTCTGCTCTTGCTATATCCATCCAATGTGCAGGGCTCGTTGATGCAAAAACGGCGTCTAATCTCCATACCCCTTTATTATAAATAGGAAAATCTCTTGCCCGAGAAATTGCTTTTAGTTCTCTAATCATGCCTTTACTCCAAAATGATTATTTATAAGCTTTATGAAATAACTTAAATAATTAAAATCACAACAATACTTATAAATATAATTTGATTATTTAAAAAATGGAAGAAGTTTATAACGACTATTCTTCAGATGTAAAAGAGATTGATAAGGAACTTCTAGAACTTCTGAAAAAGCAGTCTTCTAAAATAAAGGTAGTTGGCGTCGGTGGCGGAGGGGGAAATTCCCTTACGAGAATGAAGGAGATAGGAATAAAGGGCGGAGAGCTTATCGCAGCAAATACTGATGCCCAAGACCTTTTATATAGCGATGCAGATCAGAAAATTTTGCTTGGAAGAGAATTAACAAGGGGTTTGGGTGCAGGCAGCAACCCCAAAGTAGGAGAAGAAGCAGCCAAAGAATCTGAATCTGAAATAAAGAAAAAGCTTTCCGGAAGTGATATGATATTTATTACATGCGGTTTAGGTGGTGGAACAGGAACAGGCGCAGCGCCGGTAATTGCTCAGTTGGCAAAAAAACAAGGAGCGCTAACAATAGGGGTTGTTACATTGCCATTCACCATAGAAGGAAAAAAAAGATTGGAGAATGCAATGAACGGCCTTGAAAAAATGGAGGCTGTGGTTGATACTTTGATAGTTATTCCTAATGACAAACTTCTTGAGCTTGCTCCAGATCTTCCTTTGCATACAGCCTTCAAGATTGCAGATGAAATACTGACTAATGCTGTTAAAGGAATAACAGAACTTGTGACTACAACAGGCTTGGTAAACCTTGATTTTGCAGACGTGAAAACTGTTATGTCTAATGGAGGAGTTTCTCTCATAGGAATGGGTGAATCTGACAGCACAAACAGGGCATTAGAGGCTATGGAAAAAGCGATACAAAATCCTCTTCTGGATGTCGATGTTTCAAACGCGACCGGCGCTTTAGTAAACATAATTGGCGGAAGCGATATGAGCCTTGACGAATGCAAAACAATAATAGAAGAAGTTGGGAACAGATTAAGCCCAGATGCAAAATTAATATGGGGGGCGCAGATTTCTCAGGATATGGACAAATCAATCCGTGTTTTATTGATTGTCACAGGCGTAAAAAGCGCGCAAATTCTCGGTCACGGAGAAACCATCGAGAGCATGAAACACAGGGAAATAGAGGAAGAATTGGGAATTGAGTTTTTTGAATGATGATAAAAGATTTTGATTTCACAAAAGATTTAAATTATAATTAACTTCCAAAATTCGGATTTTAAAATGTCTTTTAAGCCTCTAAGAAAAATTGCGTATGCTCTTGGTTTTGCAGTAGCTGCATATTTCTCATTAGGAGCTATAAAAAATATAAAGGAAGTAAAACAAAAATATTTGTTTTCTGCACCATTTTCAGCAGTAAAGTTTCCATTTGAGAGAGAACAAATAGTGATACCCGTTTCTGAATTAATGTCTTTATACACAGACTGCGACCAAAAAATTTACACTCATAGAACCTTTTCTTACACAAAGACTAAAGATGAAATAGCAAGGGGGGTAAAAAAAAGGAGGGGTCTAGAAGAATTATGGAATATACATTTTCAAGAGCAAATTGTTATGCTCAACACACAAGATCATTATGTCGATACGACACAAAAATGGCAGAACCCTCTAAGGAATTTTAGCTGGTTCGGAAATAGCTTCAATGATCCGCGTATTCGCGAAGGTCGTTGGAAGGTGAAGCATGAAGCAATAGATATTTTTGCAAAAATTGGTTCAGACATTCATACGCCTGTTAGCGGGATTGTTGTAGCCTCTGCAAATGATTGGGATGGCTCTTGGGATAGAAGAAAAGGACTTCAATATCACGGCGGTGGATTAGGGAAACTATCAGGAAATGGAATAATTTTGTTTAACCCTACAGACACGAGTTATTATTTTATGATACATATGAAAGATGTTTATGCACGTTCAGGCGATGTCGTTTCCAGAGGAGACACTGTTGGAACTGTTGGAATCACCGGCAATGCTATCTCTCCTAATGTTGTCAAACATCTTCATTTTGCGCATAAGAAACCAGGAAATGGATGCGGTATTGAAGGGGTCCTTGTTGCCGAGAATCCTTATTGGAATTTGAGAGAAACCCTCAGTTTACAATTAGCGCAGAAAAATTAACAAAAATTGATATTTGATAATAAAACTTAATTCAATTAAATTGATGTCATGATAACGTCGCCATTCTTACTTATTAATAAGATTAGCTAAATGATTATATGACTAAAAAATCAATTAGTGTATTAAACTAATAACCCTTTAAAATTGAATAATTTTAAAAACTCTGTATTTTTCTTTAAGTCATGAGTAAACTTGATCAGCTCAAGGCCTTTTTCGAGAAATCAAAAAGAGTCTGGCTTGTTTTGAAAAAACCGACAAAAAAAGAATTCTCTTCAGTCGCAAAAATTTCTGCAATAGGAATCCTTTTGCTTGGAACTTTGGGATTTTTAATTTCTATAATGATCAGCTTTTTTATCTGATAATTTTTTATAAGAATTTTTATAAAGGTCAAGATTTGCTTATGAATCATGGGAAGCCTTGATGATAAAATTTGGTTTACGAGCCGGTTATTAGGTTGGAATCAGTTTTTAGGAGACCACCATTTAAATAATATCAGAAAAAAAGAATCTGATGGATTACCTATTTCTCAAACAGACCTAATAAGGGCCTGGGTTTACTATGGAATAAAACATCTTCGTCCAAAAGATATTAATGAAGAGAATGTTGAATCTGTTAGAGAATCAATGATGTGGATTGAATGGACGCCTAGAATAGAAATCGAAAACGGAAAATCAAACCCTTATTTTTGTGACGGGTGTTCTGGAGAAATTATTAGATATACAGCGATCTATCCCGACGGCTCAAGAATTTCTAGTTTAGACCAACATACAAGAATTTGTGCAGGAAGAAAAATCCAGTAAATTTATAAATCAACAGCCCTCAAAAAAACAATGGGATTAGAAAATATTCTCAAGAATTTTAAAACAAAATTAATCACCTCTGCTTTTTTAGGTTCATTATTAATTGGATGTTCTGGTTCTCAAGGAAATATAACACAGCCTCAGCCCCCAAATCCTCCAAAACCTCCAAAACCTCAACCGCAAAATCATGCTCCTGTGTGGATTTCCAATCCGGTAACTCAAGTTGATGAGCAGCGTTCTCATAGTGATCAGTGTCAAGCAGTAGACTCTGATGGAGATAATTTAACTTACAGCTTTGAAGTTCCAAGTTGGCTTTCAGTTAATCCTCAAACATGTTTAATTTCTGGAACAGCGCCAGAAGTTCTTCAGAATACAAATTTTTCAATTAGAAGAAAAGTTTCAGACGGAAAAGCTCCTTCCGTGGAACAAACTTACATTTTAACTGTTAATAATCTTTTTAACACATATCTTTTGACCACAGGCCAAACTAACAATCTGTTGCAAGTTACATCTTCTAATCTGGTTTTTTCACAGCCGATGAATTTTGCATTAAACGACGTGATTGGTGCGGGGATTAGTACTCTAACCCCCAACGGCATTCTCAGAGAAATAACGGCAGTCTCTCCAGATAAAAAAACAGTTTATACAAGCCAAGCAACTTTGGAACAGATAATCAAGAAAGCATCTCTTTCATTTACTAAAAGCCTTTCTCCTTCAGATATTCAATCTGTTAATGGTTTACAAGGCGTCTCGCCTTTCACTACTGCTAACTTAAGTGGATTCAATTTTTGCGTAAACTTGAATAATGTTGTGTTATATGACAGAGACGGAAATCCAAACACAAAAACCGACGTTGTTTCTGCAGATGGAGAAATATGTTTCAATACAGACTTTTCTTTTAATGTAGACATAGACGATTTCGCCCTTAAATATTTGAAATTTCAAAACATAACAAAAGAAGTAGCTGACATTACTATAGGTTCTAATTTGATTGGTATTGCCGTAAAAAAAGAGGTAAAAATCACAGAACTTAAGTTTAACCCATTTATTATAGGTTATTTACCGACGCCAATACCTATCCCTCTAGTAGTCACTCCTAAAATCGGAGTTTATGTTGGCATGGATCCTACGCAAGTTAATCCTTTAGGATTCAGAGTCAGGCAAGAAGCGAGTTTAGATGCAAGATTGGTTTATAATGGTTCGTGGTCAAAAGGAGCCGATTTTACAAATAGCTTTGATTTTTCTATTTTTAATCCAACAGGAAATTGGGATCTTAAAGTTTACGCTGGCCCGCGATTAGAAATGCTTTTGTATGACATTGCCGGCCCCGTTGCAGGTGCCAACGGCAAATTAAGGCTTAATTCTCAATCAGGAGGGGATTGGAAACTTTATGGGGGATTTGAAGCTTATATTGGAATTCTTATGCAATTATTCAGCAAAACTATTGCGGCTCATTCTGAAAAAGTATTTGACTACGAAAAACTCTTAGCAGAAAAAGGGACACAGCCTCTACCAGTAAAAACAGATACTATTAGACTTAGCCCAAGTTCAGGAAAAGACGCATTTGTTAGATTAAATGTTTTTCCTGATGGGACTAAAACATATCAGGGTTTTAATACCCCTGATTTAGATGTTGAGAAAAATTACTGGAGTCCTCCGGCAGGAGCTGAAATGGAAACACTTATACAACCTCCTTCTTTAACGATACCACCAAATTCGGATATTGTTTCTGCTAAACTAGTTTTATATGGAAATGGAATCTTTAATATAACTGGATCGAGCGCAAGGATTGACGCAAAAAAAGTATTAACGCCGTGGGAAGAATCAACAGTTAAATGGAATAGTAAACCGCTTTATGGTGAAACAGTTTCTAGCTCTGTCGTATATGATAATTTAGCAAAAAATTATGAATGGGATATTACTTCTTTAGTTAAATCATGGTTTAACGGCCAAATAACAAACAATGGACTAGCGCTATCGACTATAGATAATCCAGATGGGATAGCCAGGTTTAATAGTAGAGAGCATTCTGATGCAAGCAAAAGACCCATGCTGATTGTGACTTATAGGCAACCTTAGAAGTAATCACAAAAACATTAAAAATAAAGAAATTGATGAGTTTATTATGTCTGGAATTGATAATAAAGTTGCAAATACCCGGATGGGAATGCTTGTAAAACGTTTCACTGTAATTGGAGAGCTTGCAAAACTTAAATATTACAAACGTAATCCTCTTGAAAGAAAAGTTTTTGATATAGTCAAAGAAATTTATAGAGAAGAACAAGGATCTATATTTTCTACTCTTTTTCTTGGAAGAAAACCAGTTCTTTTTAGTCCAGGAGAACTTATGAATATCTATGAACAGGCACGAATTATGTCATCTCATGGAGGAGCATTCGCTGAAATAGGAGTTTTCCGAGGGGCTTCAGCTAAAATGATATGTGAAGGTAAGGGTCAAACTCCCCTATATTTATTTGATACTTTTGAAGGATTACCGGATCAAATTGGAGATAATGATGGAAGATTTAAAAAAGGAATGTTTATCGCAAACCAAGAAGATGTGAGGAAACGTCTTTCGAAATATCCAGCAGTTGAGATTTACCCTGGAATTTTTCCACAAACCACAAACGTAATAAAAAATGAAAAATTTTCATTTGTTCATCTCGATGTAGATCTTTACAGTGTTACTAAAGAAGCTTTAGAATTTTTTTATCCTAGAATGTTGTCTGGCGGTAGAATTCTTTCTCATGATTATGGACAGTGTGAAGGGGTTTGGCAAGCTTTCGATGAATTTATAATTGGAAAGCCAGAAAAACTTCAACCGATGGAAACAAGTCAAGTTCTTTTAATTAAAAAATAAACCTACCCGCTTTAGAATAAAAAAACCCAAGATTTATAAACCCAAATCTTTAAGTATTAATTACTGCTTCTTAAAATTTAAGGAGTAGATGGAACTAGAGAAAAATAAAAAATAGAAAATGATATTTATTATTAAAGTTACGACGAATAAAGAAGAA
>Ga0209542_10008537_pt1 | contig 19086 bp, 16 predicted proteins | sample RifCSPhighO2_01_FD_184028 | JGI IMG/M metagenome (GOLD analysis project Ga0209542, IMG submission 184028) | Soil microbial communities from Rifle, Colorado - Rifle CSP2_plank highO2_0.1 (SPAdes) (version 2) | ecosystem: Environmental > Terrestrial > Deep subsurface > Rock core/Sediment ...
TTGCCGAGCGTCCGCAGGTAGATAAAAAAACAACCCACACATTATGAAAATTGCAATAAACTTAACACGATACAGCGTCGGAGGGATTACTTCTTCCAATCTCAATCTGGTGAATTATTTATACAAACTTGATTATGAGTTTATTGGTTTAGAATTGACCAGTCGGGTATACATGAAAGGCCCGGCACTTTTCAGGCATTTTGATCCGGAAGTATTCGATCATCACATCCTCAATATCCATCACTTGCCGCTGATGACCGCGCTCAAACGCAGTAGGACGATTAAAGATGTTGAAAACGTCTACAAAGAGCCGATAAAAATCATCAGGGGCATTTTGAATGAAACCCGTCCGGATGTGGTACTGCTCAGCGGCACTTATTATTTGCCGTGGCTCATATCTATCGCCGCCAAAAAGGAGAACATCCCTGTGATCCTTTGGTATTCCGGCGTACTCTCGAAAGAGACGGAGCACTATCCCGATACATTAAGGAAGCTTTTCTTGTCGATGGAAAAAGCCGTAGTTAAAAATTCCTCGCAAATAATCTTTCCATCTGTGTTGTGCAAGAAGATAGTGGAAGAATTGGTCGTGAAAGGCAAAATAAAGAATAGTTATGTTGTCCCGAATCCCGTAGCAAGCATATTTACTGATCCCAGCGCAGTCGATGCCTCGATAGAAAGAAGGATCGCGGCGGTTGGGCGTTATTCAAAAATTAAGAATTTCGATACCTACTTTGCATTGCATTCGGAATTGCAAAAACGCAAGTGGCGTCACACTGCTTCTTTTGTCACTAATCCTGATGCGAATTTGAAAACCATGCCGAAATCAGTCGAGCTTCTGCCCTCTATGGCCGCAGAAGGATTGAAAAAGTTTTATCTCTCGCAGGGACTGATCGTCTGTCCGTCTACCTTTGAGACTTTTGGCAATGTTCCCATGGAAGCGGCGTGCCTCGGCATTCCCGTCCTCGTTAGCGAAACGATGGGGTGCGCCGAAGTCCTTAAAAAAGTCGGTTTGGCGAACATGGTTATATCTTTCGACGACATAGGAAAAGTTACCGATCGTGCGCAGGAGTTATGCGGACAATCAATTCTGCCAAAACAGCTTAACGCGCTCAAAAGAATTTTGGATAATAATTTTGTCAGTGAGGAAATCCGCGCTGTCCTGGATAATGCCGCAAAGAAAAATAATTTTGCTAAATAAAAAGCGCTTCCATTTCATTATGAACATACATACTATTTATTCCGTCGCCAAAAACCCGCAAACGCGATCCTTCGCTAAAACCGTCACGTGGCGGGTACTGGCCACAGTGATTACCGGAGTAATCGCGTATCTGTACACCGGCGAACTAGGCACAGCGAGTGAAATTACCCTAACTGCGGCCGCGGTGCTGACCGTAGCTTACTATTTTCATGAAAGATTTTGGCTCTGGATCAGGGGCAAGTAAAAGAATAGTATAAATGTAAAAAATGCGATAAAATACAACTGCATGAACCCCATTAGAAATTTATGCAATGTATAAACAATCATGAAAGTAAAAATCAAAAAAATTAACAACAATAAACACTGTTATTCGTTAGGCATTTCTAACGGGGTGAAAATACTCCTGATCACAACCTTCATTTTCGGATCAATGCTTGTCGCCGGCTCGGCGAATGCCCAAATGATGGCTGGATTTTCCAACACGACGGTTGATTGGAATGAAGTCGTTGAACACACCGCCCGCGAAGAACAAGAGGGTAAAGAGCTTTGGAATAAACTGCAAGCAAAAGAAGTCGCTTGTGCCGATCTAAACGATGAGCAGTACGGAGTGCTCGGTGAATACTTTATGGGGACTATGGCCGGAGATTCACACGCCGCTATGAACGCCATGATGATTCAAGCACACGGTGAAGACGGCGAGGAACAAATCCATATCGTCATGGGCAAACGGCTTTCCGGATGCGATACGTCGGCGACGTTTCCGTCAATCAGTGGTGGCTGGATGCCGATGATGAATATGATGTGGGGAGGGTGGCCCGCCTCGCCCGACGAGTGGGCGAGTCGAGGCGGGTCGTCTCCCTTTGGCAGTAATAATTCAACAAACAATATGATGAACTTTGGATTTGGACCTTTTGGCGGCTTCGGCTGGATTTTTATGATCCTCTGGTGGGTTTTGATAATCGCCGGCATTGTCGCGCTTATCAAGTGGCTCTCCGGTCAATCTCGCGGTACTAACAATCACGCAAAATCGGCACTCGAAATATTGCAGGAACGATACGCCAAGGGCGAGATTAATAAGCAGGAATTTGAGGAAAAGAAAAAAGATTTAAATTAGACTGTTATGAAAATCGGTATTATTTTACAATCCAATAATCCGGAACATATTTGGAACACGTTTCGTTTCGGTATCACTTCGCTTAAAGCCAGTCATGATGTGACTATATTTTTGATGAGCGAGGGATCAGAACTCGATACTATTGCCGACACGGAACACTTCGATATCTCTAAGAGGGTCGCCGAATACAAGGAATTAAAAGGAAACCTGTACGCATGCGGCACGTGTTTGGAAATTCGCGGCCTGCCTGCGCCGAGGCTTCGGCAGGCAGGTAAAAAGGATGCTGGGGTCTGCCCGGTCTCTACCATGACCGATTTGCTCAAAATGGTTGAGGAGTCGGATAAGGTACTCGTGTTCGGATAAGAAGTTTTGTTAAGCAAATATGACTCGGCACACTTGCTTAACATTCCAAAAGTTAAGGGCGCTTCCGTAAATAACTTCCCCCAAATTAGGTTCAATGCGCCCTGAATATCAGTACTGTAATTGAGCAAAATCTTGAGCCCTACCTCGGGTAGGGCGAAGGACTTTGCGATTGAGTAGTGCTGATAGTCAGGGATGCAGTGGGCGTAAGATGGGGAAGTTATTTACGGAAGTGCCCTTAAGTCCAATCCTGGAATGTGTGTTTTATAGGTATAAGAGCAGGAAGGGACTGATTATTCCTCTGAGTTATTATTGTTTGTGTCATTGTTGTATTTATTAGTTAGTATAAATTACCGCTATAACTCGACTTTTTCTACATCAATGAATAACGCAACGGCGCTAGGGAGTTGGTAACTAAAACCCTCCAAAAGTTTAAGCAAAGAGGTAAAATAAAAACTACAAATAAAGAAACCTTGGGGTGAACTTGAATAAGAAAAATAATTTCGTTACATATGGAAAAAACTAAACATGATCCGGAAAAAGTCATGCAATTAAAAGAAAGCAATCAACTGCTTGCCGAGGTTTTGTATACCGATGGCATTGATATTTATAAGCGTTCACGAGGTGAATTAAAAGATTTAGAGCCCACTATCGCCAATACAAGACTGAAAATAGATGCTATTTTAAAAGAGCGTTTTCAAACCAGTTTTCAAGAATTAAATGGTTTACCGCCGGAAAGATTACAGGAAATTCGTGAATCTTTTTTAGGATATTACCAGGGTTCTGTTGAAAAAGCAGAGAAATTAAAAAAATGGATACCACTAAATCAACTGGTTGGTTATACCGAGGTGCTGGTAGCAAGTGCGTATATGAAACTAAATAATCAGATTGATGCGGATATTAACGCGGATATTGAGAGTAATTTATTTTTGGATTCTACCCAATCAACGCCAACAGAATATTTGAGAATGAAAATTCTAAACGCTTTTAAAAGAGTTAATCAAGGAAAAACGTGGGAAGATATACAGCGGGAAGTCACCGATTATTTGGAAAATGCTAGTGTTGGAAAACCTGATGAATTATTTGAAAAATGGCGCGTTACGTTTGAAGAAATCAATCATCCATTACAACAGTTATATGGAGAGCATGTGGAAACCATGCAAATTAATGACGCGATATATGATTTGCAACTTAGAGAGAAAAAGCGTTCACAGGTTATTCAAAATCTGGTGGGCGAGGCAAAAAGAAACTGGAAACCCGCTGACTTAGAACACGATATTCACTCACAATCGGCCGAAGTTAACCGTTCGGTTATTGAACTTGTTTGTAATGGTATCGACGCCAACGATCCAGAAAAAAACGAAGTAGATGTTTTAATGGATGAAGGGGGTTATTCGGTAAGGGATCATGGCAATGGAATGAATCCCTATGTGATTTTGGAAAAACTCATGATTCCAAAAGTGTCTGGAAAAACGGGCAAAGAAACCATCGGAAGATTTGGAGTCGGTTTTTATACAGTGCTTTCTCATCTAAAAACAAAGGGGGACCTGGTACGAATAGAAACTTCTGATGGCAAAACCGGTTATGTGATTGAGTTTAAAATTCACGAAAGAACCGGTGATATTTTTTGCCATACCGAAGGCAATGATCAATTAGAAAAAGGAACAAATATTACCGTCAAAACGAAGGAATTTGATAACGAGGATGCTGAAAAATTATGCAAAGAACTTTTGTCTTATAATGGCCGAAGCGACATTACGTTAAACGGAGAAACAGTGAATCAAAATGAAGGATTTAAAGATATAAAAGGCGAAAATGTTTCAGTAAAGTATTCACAAGAGGTATCTGACGAATCAAAAGTTTCTTTAATGGTTAATGGCGTGGTGATTGAGCAAATAAATATATCTGGCGAGAATCTCTGTAAAGAAATGGCGCTGGACTTTCCGTTGACCTGCTCGTTGCCGGAAAGTCGTAGTGAGCTTTCTGTCGATGCTGTGGCGATTGATTCGGTAAAGGAAATCATAGCAACAATTTGTTCTGCTGGCATCAATGAAGAAGAAAAAATGTCAGTTTGTAATGCCTTGTATCCGGTGCTGGAAAAATTGCAAGCGCGATCAAAGAGTAATAAACGCGCCGACAACATGCTGGTTTGTTTGCAAGATGAATTCAAAAATTCGGTTGAAATGGAGGGCAAAATATTTTTACCAAACACGAAAGCTTTTTTGGTTTTAAATATAGAAAACGCCATATACCTTGATTCCAGGGTCTGTGAAGTTAATTTAGAGAAAATACCAGGAGTTGCCAAATGTGATCGCTTCGAATCGCCTGAAGGATACGAGCTTTTTATTGCTGATTTTAAAGAAGGTGTTGATGAATTTGTAGTGGAAGATGGAAAAAGATTAGTCATTGATCGAAAAGTATACGAAAGCCACAAAGATAACCCAGCGGCGCTGAATGTGTATTTTTCCAACCTTGATAGCACGGGGCAAAATACCAAGGAAAAAACAAAAGGCAGAATACTGACACAAGAAAAAAGTGGCAACGTGATGCAGGAAAAAATATTTTATGAAGGGGCAGAGGTCAAGATTACCAGGGAAGCAATTGATATGATGGGAAGCTTTCGTATCCCTCCCGACCAAATGACGCAAGATCAAATTTATGAATTTGTTAACTTTTCAGAGGCAGATCAATTAGAATATATAAAGCAAGCGGTTTTATCTGGAATGGAAATTAATGAAAAGCAAGAAGAAAGGGACTCTTTTCATAAAAAGTGGGAAATGGATGATATGGGATTATATTATGAAAAAGAGAAACCACACGGAGAAAAATCTAAAATTTTTGAAGTCGTAAGAAGCATTATTGAGCAATACGATATTGACGCCTGGGATCAAAAAATCAAAGAAGTGGAGCAATCTGAAAGTGCGCACATTACTTTTGGTAATCGTGCTTATTATTCAAAAGGATTATATAAAGAATCGAAATTGATTCGTAGAAATCCATTAATTATTGGTCGTTTGTTTAGCTGGAAAGAACAATTCACTCAAGACAAGCAATACGATTCACCATATTACGATTCACCATATTATGAAAAATATTTTCTACGGGATTTTTTACACGATTTAGATGCCATTTATGATACTGTATTATTAGAAAAAGAATTCAAGGATTATTCAGAAGAAGTTTTGTACAATTTTTTCAGTTTTGTCAGAAATATACAAGGACATGTTCCAAATGAAAATAAACAAGCGATATACGAGCGTTCTAAGGAAATATTTTTGTTAAAAATTGCAAAGTTAAGTTTACCAGAACAACAAAAGGTTTTAGAGGAGTTTGTGCAATTTACTAACTATAAGGGAAACCCCATTGCATTAGCTTACCGGGGAAATTATCAAAATATCCCGCGAGCGGTTCGTGGTTATGCGATGTACATCGTGGAAGGTGGTGAAATCCTCAATGAAAAAGGATTTGACGAAGCCAATATTGAACAATCAGAGTACCAGGCTCAAATTCCGCTAAGCACTTTGGTGCAAGCCAAAAAAGATCATGAGCAATATTTTCAGGATTTTGCCGGCACTCCCGCAGAACTGATGGCCCACGCTAGAGACTCTCAAAAAGGAATTGATCCCAGCAAAGCCATACGCGATATTATGCACTCTGCGGAAAACCAGATTGTCAATGACGGTTATTTATGGATTCGGGAAGTATTGCAAAATAGCTTGGACGCTGTAAAACAAAATAAAGACCAATTTTCACAAATACCAACGGTAAGTATCGACACCTATTTACGTAAAAAAACAAGGGAAGTGCCGGAATATCAATTATGGGATATGTTACAAACCGAAATTGAAAAACAATATCCCGATCACTTTTTGTATTTTAAAGACATTATTTCAAAATCCGTTTCAACACTTACAACGGAAAATTTTGTGTCAGCATTAGATGCGCTTGCCGAAGCAACAAATGGTAAACAAAACTATTTTGGAAAATCTTTTATTGGAGATTTAAAAATACAATTTGAAACTGCGGTTCTTTCTGAGCCGGACTTAGTGGTAGAAGCCCAAGACCCCGTTGGCATGGATTTACATACCGTCATTAATTATTTACTTATTCCTAATGAAAGCAGCAAAAAATACGACGAGGAAGCCGTAGGAAAATTTGGACAAGGATTTTTCACTATTTTTGGCGATGCTAAAGAAGTTTTAATAAAAACATCAAAGGGTGATTTACGCACCGAGTACATAAAAATTGAACCAATTAAAGATCAGTCGGGAAAAATTATTGATTTTTCTGTTGCGATGTCTTGGAGGGCAGAAGATTTTAAGGGAACAGTAATACAAAAAGTAGTTGATACCGATATGCCGCAAGTCGAAGCAGCTTTCTGTAAAAGTGCCGTGGTGTCATACGGAGGACTCATTGATCGCAAGGCTGTCCAGCTTGATTTTAGGGGACAGGAAATAAATAAACCAAGGACGATATTATCAGAGTCAGAAATTGCAGGGCTCGGGTCGGTAAAAATATATGATGCAAATGAAAATGCGATGACACAAAATGGCCTATTTATTAAAGAAATGGACGAAGAAATATTATCAGGAATCCCTGAAAATTTACGAAAGATTATGCAAAAAAATGGAATCATTCTTGATATTCCTGCCAGTATAAAACTTATTAAATCGCGGGGCGATATTGCTCAGAAAAAAGATGTAATGCCTTTACTTAAAGAGCAAATGCCATCATTAGTATTAAAAGCATATCTTTCTTTGGTAATGGGCGGCAAAGCTGAATTAGAAAATATTCCTTATGATTATTTTGAGGATAAAAGAAGCAGGCTGGTATCAGAACATATTAAGAATGATGCCCAAAAATTAGCTAAAGGAGATCCTTTAAAAAACTACGAACTATATTTAGAAAATGAAGACGCCATTATCCAATTGCTGACACTCCTGCCTTGCATAGAAGTAAGGGGTAGCATGATGTCAATTTTTGAGTTAGCAAATAAAATATCAAAAGATCCAAAAAGTGTGGATATTACCAAACTTCCTCAATCAATACAAGAAAAAATTAAGTACGCGACAACGAAGCAAGATGACCATAAACAAAACCAACAAAAAGCAAAACAAGAATATGGCGTAAACGAAACAACAATCATGCAGGATAGAAAATTACCAGAAATACCAGCCCTCAAAGAAACCGCGTCAGTATATTATGCGTACGATAAATTGGTTAAATTTATTTTTAAACACACCGATGCCTTGGATGTAGAGCCATCCTATTATTTAGAAATTGGACAGTCAAACGCACATGCTTTTCAAAATACCGACTCAATCGGATTTAATCTGGATTACCTGGAAAAAAAATTACCATTGCTGGCAGAAATTATTGACCAAAAACTCCCTGCAACCGATGCAAAAGTACAGCGATTTTTGGAGGAAGCTATGAGCTTGTGCACTCACGAACGTCAGCATAATTTAGAGGGATCAGAAGAGGGGCAGTGGACGCATAACGATGTTTTTTTTGAAGGACAAAGAAAAGTCATTGCAAAGTTTATAAAAGATCAGAGTGTAAATATTCAAGCTTTTTTAGACCAAATATACGCAGAATTTACCCCGTCATTGATTTCAGCTAAACAGCTAATCGGGCAGATGTAATAAATTTTTACAAATATACTGGTTAATAATGGGTCTGATTTCGTTTCCCTGATGTGCCAAAAAGTGCACGGGATATGCCGCCACTATAAAACACACATTCCAGGATTGGACTTAAGGATGCTTCCGTAAATAACTTCCCCATCTTGCGCCCACTGCATCCCTGACTATCAGCACTACTCAATCGCAAAGTCCTTCGCCCTACCCAAGGTAGGGCTCAAGATTTTGCTCAATTACAGTGCTGATATTCAGGGCGCATTGAACCTAATTTTGGGGAAGTTATTTATGGAAGCGCCCTAAGTGCCAGCAGGTTTGGCGAGGCAAGCCATCTTGGAGCAAAGAATTTACGAGGCGTAGCCGTAGCTGGGGCGAGTAAATTCTTTGGGAAAGATGGCTTAGATTGGCAAATCCGGCGGCATCTTGGAGTCCAATTCTGGAATGTGTGTTCTATAGCTGACTACGGGGCAGGTTTGTACTCTTCCGCCCAGTCAAAAGTTCGAAAATCGTTGAGTAGGGCGAGCTAAAATATGGAAATAAAAAATAGTCACAAAGGTTTTATACCAATTTTGATAGCCATTATTATTGGCGGAGTAATTATTACTTCTGGTGCAGGTTTTGGTTTTGTTCAGTACAAAAATGTTTCGGATACTATTACCAAAGCCGAACAACTCTTGGAGGCGGAAAATTACGATGAGGCAACAAATACTTTTCAAACTGCTCAAGGCAACCTGTTGGTGAGCAAACTTGGAATCAAGAGAACAGCAATTGAAAAAGGATTGGAAAAGACGAACACGAGGAAGGCACACCAAGCTCTGTACCAAGAAGGGCTTAATGAAATAATTAGCAGACGATTACAGGAAGCTATAACTAGATTTTCCGACATTCCTCATGAATCCTTTTACTACCACCAAGCCCAGACCAAAATTGAAGAAGCAAAACGAGTAATGGTTGAGGGGGAGTTAGCGGTAGAACAACTCGCAAGACAGACAGCTGAACAAGATGCTAGAGTAGAAGAAGTTTCAAGAAAGCAGGCCGAACAACGGGAAGCAAGCGAACGATTGGCAAAAGAAGATCAACAACGCCAAACAGTCGTACAAGCCCAACGTGCGGCGGATGAGGAGAAAGATAAATATCTAGAACAAGCGCGAACCAACCCGTTAGTAAGGGCGATAATAAACGGAGAATTAAAGTTCTATATTGATCCATTGCCGTCTTATGCTGGAACCGGGGTTCATAGTGAAGTCGAAGATATCGCTGACGACTTCGCTTTATGGAGCCCGTATACACAGACATCAATACGCCGTGTCTATAACCCAAACGATGCAGACATAACAATATCATGGGTTCGAGATTTTGGTGGACACACTATTGGACAAGCTATATTCCAATCTCATGTAAAGGTTGGGCTGGGTACAAATAATTGTACTGGGCAATGGAGAGCTTTCGATGCAGGGACTGTAAAAAAAATATTATGGCATGAACTAGGCCACTCAATGGGCTATGGCCATAGTAATAATTCAAATAATATTATGTATAGCCAAATGGCTACACGCTTTGAAATAGATCAAGAAATCTCAGAAGTTATCGCTGGTGGCTACTATTATACAATATCCTTTTGTGATGCTAGTAGCTACTCATACTCTTTCGAAGTATCTGAAATATATGGCGGATTTGATCTCTATGTTCTTCCGCCAGACCAAGACGCCTACCAAATATCGGGAGGTAGCGGTCAATATTATCCTAGCTGTAGCAAAGAAGGAATGCGTAGCTACTCAGGATCATGCACTGTTCCAAGTGGAGCGAAAATCTATATAGGCAATACAAGTTATCAAGATGCTATCCGCTTGAGTGGAAAAATTATTGATGAATATATTCCACCATGGCCAAACACGATTTGGGACGAAAATGTCTTTCGGTATAATAACAGCGAATTAACTAAAATCTGGAATCTATTTAATTGAGGGGTCGGGGAGATAACTGTCCAGAATCGTCGTTGCGAGGAGCGCGCACGCGACGTGGCAATCTAAGATAGTGGGTGATGGAGTTAGGTGCTGATCCTATTTTACAAACTTCTTTCAGGATTCTGGACAGTTATGGGGTCGGGGAGTTTTCCCGACTAAAAATAGGTAACGAATCGGCAATAATGTCGTAAAATTACCCGAAAAGACGCCATTTTAGACTAATTTTGTTCGAGAAACTCCTCGACCCCTCAAATATTTACAGTTCGAAATAATAGACCTGTCCCTAAATAAGATTTGTTACGAAAATTGAAGATTTTAAGCTACAAATTTGATAGAATTTTTCGGCTTGCCCATAGGCCCGCCGAAAAATTATGGCAAATTTTCGGCCAAAATATGGAATTTGCAGTAAAATCTTATTTAGGGACAGGTCTAATCAGGAAATAAACCAGTTATTAGACCGATTTGACGAATAAAAAGTAAATATGCACCCGACCGAGACCCGTTATTATGGAATATCAAAAACAGCCGAATTTGTTTCTGAAAATAGAGTTCCAAGCCGAGACACACAACAGTTATGGAACAAACATTACAAAACCGGCACTAAAGTCGCCGCAGGTTTGGCAATATATGACAAGCATATATTCTGCGTCGCTTGGGAGTAAATATACTGCGGCATATTTACTCCCTTCGCTATCCTCGAATATTGGCCATCTTGGAGTTAAGACGCGAGGCGTAATTTGTCGCAACAAATTCGCCCCGTCTCCGAGAAATTTGTGAGGCGTAGCACTAGCTACGCCAAGCAAATTTCTCGGGAAAGATGGTTTAGATTGGCAAATCCGGCCAGACTTGGAGTGCCGGTTTTGTAATGTTTGTTCCATATGGACATCACATCCAGAAACCGCACTAAACTCGCCGCAGGTTTGGCAATCTTGGGCGGCTTGGAGCAAAAAATTTGTAAGGCCTAGCCGTAGCTACGCCGAACAAATTTTTTGTGAAACCTGCCCAAGATTGGCAAATCCGGCAAGAGTTGGAGTGCGGTTTCTGGATGTGATGTCCATATGTGTTAAAAAGTGTATATTTTGTGAAGTAGAGTGATTGAAAAATAGTAAAATTTTTGGTATAATGGAGCCATGAAAAAGAAAATGAAATTCAGGCAAGCGCTTTTTTGGGATGTTAACCCAAAAAACATTGATGTTAAAAAAAATGCACGCTACATTATTGAACGGGTTTTAGAATTCGGAGATCCTGGAGAAGTAGGATGGGTTTTACGTTACTATCCAAAAAGTACTATTAAAAAAGTGATACATCTCCCACGTGTTCAATTAAGCCCTAAATCAAAAGCTTTATGGTCTCTAATATTAAAGTAACCCAAGATTCTGTGCCGCTTTTTTTGAACACCTTACCCAAAAATGCTGTTTTGTCATTAAAAAAATGTTCAGAAATGGATTTTCTTTCACACGACAAATGGTACTTGGCAGGGGGTACCGCATTAGCTTTGCAGTCAGGGCATCGAAGGTCTTACGACTTAGATTTTTTTACGGAAAATAAAGGTTTTGACGAAAAAGGTGTTGAGAAAATATTAAATAACCAAGGAGAATGGGTCACTAATAATATAAGCGAAGGAACCGTATTTGGCATACTTTCTAAAACAAAAATGAGTCTTATTGCTTACCCCTTTTTCATGCCAGCTGAAAAAATACGCAAATTCGGCACCGTTTCTTTGTTGGCTATTCCGGATATTGCAGTAATGAAAATTATCGCAATATCCCAGCGAGGTAAAAAACGGGATTTTTTTGATTTGTATTGGATTTGCAACAATGTAGTACCATTACAAGAAAGCATCTTAAAAGTAGATAAGCAGTACACCATAAGGCAAAATCTTATTCATATTTTAAAAAGTTTGGTGTATTTTAAAGATGCAGATGATGACCCTGAACCCGAAATTTATTTTAAGGCGACATGGAAAGAGGTAAAAAAGTTTTTTACTAAAGAAATTCCTATTATTGCTCATAAGATAATAAGGTAACTAACTCCAAAAACCGCCCAAAAGGGCCCTAATTTTTTAGGGCCTTTTTGAGTGTTTTTTTGGGTAGGTAATAATTATTGGGGTTACCTGGTAATGGAAATAACAGTTCCCAGTTCTGCTGCGGGGGCGGAAACGGTGTAGCGGCCGTTGGCATCCACTAAAACGGTGTATTTGGTATCGTAGTTTGAAGCCGATGTCCATTGGGCGCCGGCGGCTGACGGATCGTAGGGCAGGGAAGTGGGGATATAGGTGGGATACAAGCACGCCAAATCAATAGCGGCCGGCCCCGGCAACGAGGCAATAGTGTAGGTTGTGCCTTGGGTCAAGGTCGGGCAGGTGTACGCAGTTGCATTAACCGTAAAACTGCCGGTAAAAACACCTTTATTATCAGCAAGGCGCTGGCCGATGGCGTTGAGCAAGGTATTGACATTGCTGGTGCGCTGAGTGTTGCGGGCTTGGGCAAATTGCCGGCCGGGGTTGATGGCAACAATAACAATGGTTGCCAATATGGCAATGAGGCCAATGACGATTAAAATTTCAATAAGGGTGAACCCGTTTTTGTTTAGGCCAGAGAATTTATTATATTTGAACATGATTAATGAATTATTCTAATTACTCTAATTAACCTAATTATTCTAATCAATGCCCAAAAAGGTGAATGCCTAATTTCTAAACCGTTTTAGAATTTAGAGTTTAGGATTTAGAGTTTCAAGTTTTGGATTTGATTAGGCCAATTAGAATAATTAGGTTAATTAGAAATTTATTTAGTGATTGGGGACTTCCTGCCAAGAAATTACATCAAGCGTGGCGTTATCGATGATAACATGGAAGTTGGTATACGCTTGATTAATAGTGCCCTGGGTTTTAATTAAACTGCGCCCAGGGGTAGGGAAATCCTTCACTGATGACAGGATGACGCATTGATCGCTTGAGCCAGGCCCTATATTAATCATAGCACTAGTAGCCCGATACAATCCACTGGTAATTTCCAAGATGGCTTGGTCAACGCAGGCCTCGGCCAAAGCCGCGTTGCGTTCTTTTGATTCGGAATCCACAACATTAAACCGCCCGAAAAATCCGCTAAGCCCGAGTGCAGCCGTGATGGCAAGCAACAACACTGAAATGACGATGGCCGACATGAGGGCTATATACCCTTTTTGATTGGCGATTTGATAAATGCCTTTCATTGACGTAAATATTTAGTAATAGAGAAATCCTGTGTGGCTGGGCGTCCATTTTGAGCAGTGGTAAGCGTAAAATTAACAGTTACGGCATCGGGTTTCCCGGGTTCAATATGTCGCTCGAATACATGGGTTGAAGGTGTTGCTGAAATAATAATACTGCTTATTGTAAGGGGCAAGACCGGGCCGGAACCGTATTGAAGGGTAAGAATATTATCGGTTAGCGCAAAGGTTAGCAGTACGCCGTTTTTAGTTAGTCGCAATGTGGTGTCTGAATAGGGAATGGCGGGTGATGGTATAGCAACACTTGTCTGGTTTGGTAGGCCGGTCAGCGCCCAATTCAGTTTACGCAGCAAAAAATTGGCTTCTTCTTGCAGCATGATGTGGTTTTGGGCGGCGGCAGTGGCTTCGATGATGTGCCAAGTGGCCACCATTCCTCCACCAATAATAATGGCAAACAGGGCCAGGTAAATGATAGTTTCAATTAAGGTGAAGCCGTTTTTAGCAATTTTTTTAGCCACAAAAATTAAATTCTAAATTCTAATTTCTAAATTCTAAAACGGTTTAGGATTTAGAGTTTAGTATTTAGAGTTTAGGATTTAGAGTTTAGTATTTAGGATTTCTTTTCATAAGGGATCATATATTATTTTTAGCACTTCTTGGGTGCTACTGGCAGCATATATCCAGCCATTTTCATAGGTAACGCCGCTATTGGTAATAATATCAGGGAATTGAGAAATGTTATTTATTGCCCCGATAGTATTACCTTCAAATTTCCACACTTGAAACCCCCGCTGGCTATGGTCGGTGGCAAGAAACATTAATGTACCGCTGGCAAAAATGCCGGTAACGCTCGAGCCGACATTGGCTGATGCGATGAGGGGCAGGGCAGAACCGGAAGCGGGGTTGGAAATATCGAAGATAAATACCTCGGCTCCATTGGAAGACATTCGGCCAAAATAGAGTTTGGTGCCTAAGATAAAAATGCTCTGGCCGTCTTGGGTTCCAGAAAACGAGGGTTCTGCCGATGTAATTTCTAAAACCTTTGCGTTGCCGCTCCAAGGATAGGTGATATCGTAAATGCTCAGTGGGGCACTGTTTTTATCGGTTGCTGAATACATATAATAATGATTCGTGCCCGAAATGGTTTTTTGGGAAATTGCCAGATCTTCCACGGTTCGATTAAGTTCAATTCCCAGGCCGATTTCTATAGGATTTTCGGGGTCTTGGGCATCAAAAATGTGGAGCTCCGGCCCTGCGGTTTCGCGAGTGACTATGTAGACCTTTTTGTCGTAGTAGTAAATTCGCCAACCTTCAGGATATGATCCCTCGGGATTTATCCGCGCCAGCGATCGCTTGGCTTTTGATACGGGATTGGAGGCATCGGTTACGTCGATTACTTCAAATTGAAGAGCCGGCAAAAGCGGATCTTCGGGTAAATTACGCGCCACGAACGCATAAGTAGCGCCACCTGGATATATGGCTACGGCAATATCGTTTAACTTCCGGTCGTCGGTAAAATTATTTGCAAACGGCGTAAATAGACCGGTATTAGTTCCCTGCACCACTTCTTTGGTATTAGCGATAAATAGATACGGGGCTTTGTCGCCGGTAAGGTAAACCATGTTGTTGAGCGATTCAATAGCGGTGGGCTTAGCGGGAGTGATGGCGCTCCAAGCCCATAGAGAGGGTTTTTTCCAGTCGCCTTGAGGATAATTAAAATCACAATTTCCTCCCAGGGCCGTCGCGGTTTTTTGGTCAGCTATTTTAGTGGAGATGCTTGTCGCCAGAGCATGGTTATTGGTGTTGAAGCCGACGGTACTTGTAACGTTTTTTGCGCATTGGGTATTCAAAGCAGGTTCAACCGTGGTTTGTGTTTGGTAAGAACCATCACTAGTGGCGGGAATGGTCACGAGTGCCGAAAAATCTAAAAAACCCATCACTCGGGCATTTTCTAAAAGTGCCTGCGCCTTATATAATGCTTCCTGGTTTATTTGCGAGCCGATCAGGGTTGATTGGCCACCGGATACCAGTGGCACCGCCGAAGAAATAACCACTACGATAAGCGCCATGGCAATCAGGATTTCCAGTGTTATCAGCCCTTGCTCCTGATAAATATTTTTTTTGAGCATATGATTCATCTATGTGATGCAAATTACAAATGTAATGCCAATTTAGCGAATATACGAATACGTCGATGATTAGCATATTTGTAAATTCGCATTACATTCGCGTCATTCGTATCTATTTACTACCAGTCAATTTGCCCTGCGCTGTTTACGGAAATATTATATGACATGACTCCGTCGCTTACGGTAATCGCGGTATTCATACTGGCTCCGCTTAACTGTTCAAATATTATGTCAAACGGAGTATTGGTAATTGAAATACCATACGCGGGAGAAATAAGAATATCTTTTGCGGTGTCGGCCTGATTGTAATTCACGCACTGCGGGACGGTTGCTTGGCATTCAAAGATAATATACTGCAAAGGATCGGCAAATCTGACTCCATGCCGCCTCTGATTAATATTGTTCAGTGATTGGCTCCGGGCTTTTTGCAGGACTGAAACAATGGTATTTTTCTCTGTTTGGAAAGCATAGCGTTTATAGAAATCAAAACCAGCCACTCCTCCCAAGCCAAATACCAGGGACATGATTGCCATGGCAATGAGAATTTCTATTAAGGTAAACCCAGCACCGCGTTTGCAAGCAAAAGCAGGGCGTGCGTTACCGTGGCGTACGGAACAAACATTATGAAACCGCACTCCAACTCTTGCCGGATTTGCCAATCTTGGGCAGGTTTCACAAAAAGTTTGCTTGCCGTAGCTACGGCTACGTCTCGCAAACTTTTTGGAGACGGGGCGAATTTGTTGCGACAAATTACGCCTCGCGTCTTGACTCCAAGCCGCCAAATATCGCCAAACCGCCGGCGGGTTAAGTGCGGTTTCATAATGTTTATTCCGTAAGGTGTTGGGTGATGCCATACATTGGGGTAATAATTGATATTGCAATGAATCCGACTAATAGCCCCATAAATATAAGCAATAAGGGCTCTATGGAAGTTGATATGGTTTGAGTTGCCTCATCCATTTCTTCTTCGTGCGCCTCGGCCAGGTACATAAAGGTCTCGCTCAATTTCCCGGTACTTTCTCCCACTGCTATCATCGGCGCAACCATGGAGCCAAAAAATATGTTGTTGCGTATCTGGTTTGATATTTTTTCCCCCTTTGCCAGTTGATCGCCGATGCCATGGAGTTCTTTTTTGTAGGCCAGATTTGTTGTGGCGCGGGCAGTAATATGAAAGGCGTTTACAATGGTGGTTCCGCTGCCAAGCAACAGCCCCAGGGTCCGGCAGATGGTGGCGATGTTGTAGGTCCGAACCAATAATGCAATAAGCGGAATGGTAATTAAGGATCGATCATACCAAAAGCGCACTTTTTTAATTTTAAGCACCACGGCTCCGCCAATAATAACGGCAACAAAAGCAAGGCCAATAAATATGCCATATTTTTTTACGGCGATATTTAGGAAAATTAAAAATCGGGTGGTCCAAGGGAGTTGATAGTTAATGCTTAAAAATACCGGAATAATCTTGGGAAACACCAGCGCGGTAAGTAGAATAGATATTACCACCGTGGCAACGATGATAAACATGGGGTATACCGATGCGCTGATTATTTTACGCCGCAGTACCTGCCGTTTTTTTAAACTGATTGCCAGGTGATCAAGGTTCCGGCAAAGGTTGCCGGAAATTTCTCCGACAGCAATGATGTTAATAGTCAGTTCTCCAAAATTTCTTTTAAATTTTGCCAGGGCGTTTGACAAGTATTGCCCATTTTCAACATCGTGCCTTGCTTGCTCAATGATGTGTTTTACGGCTCGCGCCCTGCTTTGTTCTTGTATTATGGCTAGGGAATTAAGCAGTGGTATGCCAGCCCTCATCAGGGTGGCCAGTTGCTTGATGACCATAATATGGTCGCGGAGCGTCAAGTGCATAAAAAATTTCTCGGCCAGGCCCCGCCCGTAGGTTTGTTTAAAGCCCAGCAGTTTTTCTTGGAATAAATTTTTTTTGACTTTAAGTTGGTCAAGTATGCTTAATTTCATAAAATTTTTACCCAAAATTACTCATGTAACGTCCGCAGGATTTCTTCAATAGTGGTGATTCCCTGGGTAGCTTTTAAAAACCCGTCTTCTATCATGTTGGCCACATGTTGTTGTTTCATGTAGTCCTTAATTTCCGTCGCACTCGCTTTTTTATGAATAGCCAGGCGCAAGGCGTTGTCAACTACTAATACTTCATTGATTCCCACTCGTCCGTTGTAGCCGGTATTGTTGCAGGCCTGGCAACCCTTGCCTTGCCAGAATGTGCGGGTCGTGAACATATTGGCGGGTATTATGTCGGTTAAGGGTTTGATTTCCGCCTCGCCAATCGTTACCTCTTTTTTGCAGTGTATGCAAATCTTTCGCACCAGTCGCTGGCCAATGGCAATGGCAACCGTGGAGGCAATAAGATACGGTTCTATGCGAAGGTCGATCAGGCGTGGCAGGGTAGTGGCGGCATCGCTGGTATGAATGCTAGAAAGCACTAAGTGTCCGGTCAGTGCGGCGTTGATGGCCAAGCCCGCGGTTTCTTCGTCCCGGATTTCTCCCACCATAATAATATTGGGGTCTTGGCGCAACATAGACCGGAGTCCATTAGCAAAGGTAAGGCCCGTTTTAGCATTTACGCCAATTTGATTAATCCCTTCAATGGAATATTCAATAGGGTCTTCAATGGTAATGATAGAAGTGTTTTTGGTATTTAAGAGCTTGATGAGGGAATATAAGGTGGTTGTTTTTCCCGATCCCGTGGGGCCAGTTGCCAAAACCATACCATGGGGATGCGAAATGGCCCTTAAAATTTCCTGCTGGTTTTTTGGTGAAAATCCTAAATCCCCCAAGGTGAACTTTTCGTGTTGGCGGGCGAGTAATCGCAGGACGGCATTTTCGCCGTAGTAGGTGGGAATAATAGAAACCCGAATATCAATGGGGCTTTGCAGTTGCATGCAAAACCGGCCATCTTGGGCAACCTGATGCTCGTCAGTGCGCAGCTCCGCTAAAATTTTTATACGAGAGATTACTTCCGGGTGGATGTTTTTGGGGATGGAAATTTCGTCTTGTAGCATGCCGTCAATTCGTAGTCGCACGCGAATGCTTTTGGCTTCTGGGTCAATATGGATGTCAGAGGCCCCAAGAACGTAAGCTAACTCAACCACGTGATTAACCAGGTTAATAATGGAAATTTGGCCGGCGCCTTTTTTAATTTCCGTTTCTAATTTTTCGCGGCTGGCAACGGCAGTATTATTGTTGTCGGTATCCATAGATTACGGACTAAAAACAGGCCACGCCCCCGGAGGGGCGTGGCCTGTTTTATTATTATGCGACAGTAGCTCATGGTTAAAATATACTTCTAATGATCCTTATGGACATCACATCCAGAAACCGCACTCCAAGTCTTGCCGGATTTGCCAATCTTGGGCAGTTTTCAAAAAAAATATGTTCGCCGTAGCTTCGGCTACGCCTCGCATATTTTTTGTTCCAAGCCGCCCAAGATTGCCAAACC
>Ga0209542_10008538_pt1 | contig 19086 bp, 20 predicted proteins | sample RifCSPhighO2_01_FD_184028 | JGI IMG/M metagenome (GOLD analysis project Ga0209542, IMG submission 184028) | Soil microbial communities from Rifle, Colorado - Rifle CSP2_plank highO2_0.1 (SPAdes) (version 2) | ecosystem: Environmental > Terrestrial > Deep subsurface > Rock core/Sediment ...
TTGAGGAAATTATGAACAATACGCCGAGAAAATGTCTGGGATACTTGACACCGAATGAAATGCTTGAGAGAATACTATTGAATCCTCGTACTTAACAAGTGGTGCACTTCCACTGCGAATGCAGCTGACATAACTTGACAAGTATAAACAACCTATAATATACTAGTCGTCCATGAGAGAAAAATTTACACGGGTTGTGCTCCCCCAAGCTCCGGCAACAGTCCAGGATATTTATGACCATTGGAGAAAAAGGTACGGCAATACCCGTTTTGTTTATCCAGGAGAAGGATATGTTAACTTAAGAGACCGGATTTCCCCAGAAGAGAAAGAGCAAATTTTTGCTCCGGCAAATCGCGCGATGAGAGAAATTGGTAAAACGCACGGTCTAATATTGCCGGAAGACTTATTGGCAAGACTAATAATTGTTGACGGGGTAACTTTTCAAAACATATACAGGCTTGAAACAGGAAGCAGTCCAACTATGTCACTTGCTGGAATAACTTTGGCAAACAGAATGTGTTTAGTGAATTTTGATGAAGTTAATTATGAAGCATCAACACATGGAAAGAAGCCGGCAGATTTATTAAAACAAGTTGGTGCACATGAGCTCTGGCATTCAAATGAATACGCACAAGATTGGGTTCAAGAGACCGCAAACGGTCATAAAAATGAAAATCCACTTAAACTGAAAGCAAAGGAAAGATTTCAAAGAAGGAAGGGAATAGTAGTGGAAAGACCGGGAGAAGATAATGAAGTATCAATGGGACTTAAGCTCCTGAAAGAAGGATATACGGAAAATCTTACCAGACAAACTCTGGCAGAATGCGGAACCGATTACCACAGAAGATCACGTGTTAATGAACTGGGGCTGGTTGAGGAAATTATTCAAGCAGTTGGTAGCGATCATTCATTTTTTCTTGCTTCTTACACAAAGTTTGGATTCAGAAAGCTAGTAGAAGATATGGAGAAACTTTATGGACATCACGGCTTAAGACGTCTTGCACTTGATGTTCACAGTGGCTACCGGGCTTTTTGCAGAAGAATAGTAGCTGAAGAATCAGACGAGGTGCCTCTGGATCCAAATCCTCCTAAGCTCTACCTGAGCATTATTCAAAAAATCCAGAAAAGAAATCTTGTCTTTGCGCATTAACATCCTATACTTTTCTTTTAGCCGTAACTCTTAAGATCCATTTGCTTTTACCGCTGGAATCTAATATGCTATTTAAAGAAGTAAAAAGAAGGCCGCCTATATAAAATTTCGGCGAGCCGAGGGAGGTGAAGATGAGTTGAAAAAAATAGAAAAATATTTCACAAAACACGTGTATGCCAATTCTCTAACCCACTTAGCAGTCGGACTTGGACTGGGAGTACTGCTTACTCATACTATGTTTGATCCGCATCCGTTAAGATTTGGAGTTTTATTTTTAGGACTTGGCTTACTTGGACACGCATACGCATACCAAAGCAAAAAATAATCAAAGGGAATTTATTTAGGCATAGATTTTTAGTAAGTTAAACAAAACTAGATACTCATTAATTCTTCTTCTTTATTGTGTCTTAATGTATCTATTTTTTCTATAAACTCGTCAGTTACTCTTTGAACTTCTTTCTCAAGTCTTGTTACGTCATCTTCAGAAATAGAATTTCCTTCTCCCCTTTTTTTAATATCTTCCATCGCCTCATGCCTGATTTGCCTTATCATGACCTTCCCGCTTTCTGCCTTTTGGCTTACAAGCTTTACAAGCTCTTTTCTTCTTTCTTCAGTAAGAGGGGGAAGATTAATCCTTATAATATTAGCGTTTACCGCCGGGCTGAGTCCAAGATTTGCCTCATAAATTCCTTTTTGTATGTCAGCAATAATTGACTGGTCAAAGGGAGTAATAACTATAGTTTTGGGATCCTGCACGTGGATAGTAGCAAGTTCCAGCAGTTTAAATTTCTGGGCTTCACCATAAGCAGTCACAAGTATATTTTCAACAAGAGACGGATTTGCTTTACCAATATGGACAGTGGCAAAATCATGGTGCAGAACTTCAAACGCCTTTTGCATCTTACCGCGGGCTTGATTTGTGGTCGGATCCATAATTTCTAATAGATTAGCAAAAATTTAATAAATTAGCAAGCGGAAAGCACTACATTTAAAAGTTTAAAGTGAAAAGTTAAAAATTACAGTTTTAAGTTATTAATTTTAAATTTGTAATTTCAATTTTGAATTTTTAATTAATTTTACGGGCTGACCAAACTTTTTCCTGCCAAAATTCTTAAAATATCGTTAATTGTTATTAAAATTATAAGACCAAAAAGAAGCGCAAGACCTACGGTATGGGCAAGGGATTCATGTCTTGGATTAATTTTTTTTCCAAGAACCATTTCTACTGCCACAAAAAAAAGTCTCCCTCCATCCAAAGCCGGAATAGGCAGTATGTTTACTATGGCAAGATTGAGAGAAAGAATGGCAATTAACCAGAGAGTAGGATAAATTCCGGCAGAAAAAGCCTGGAAACTGATTTGTGCCACGGCAACCGGCCCTCCCACTCCTTCAGGCTTTGCGCCTAAAAATAAAAATCCTATAAGAATTCTACCCATTTCCTTAACCATCAAATAAGAAAATGAAACTGCTTCGGTTAACCCTTTTATTGGGGCTTCATACCATGCATATTTTTTAACTTCGACCTCCTGGGTAATTACCACTCCCATAGGCCCCTGGTTTTTGGGATGATTTTTGCGCGGCACAATAGGAACATTAAATAATCTATCCTGCCTTTTAATCTTAAGTGTTATTTTTTTGTCCAGGTTATCATTTGCTATGTCAATGAACTGTTGCGTGGTTTGTATATTTTTCCCGTTTACCGCAATTACTATATCTCCAGGCTTAATATCAGAAGATGCGGCCGGAGTGTCTTTTTGAATTCCGTCAATTTTAACGTCTTTAGGAGCTATCGAACCAAAAACCGCAAAAAGGTAGGAAATTATAATAACTGCCAGAAGAAAGTTCATTACCACTCCGGCAACAGTCACTAAAACTCTTTGCCATGCAGGTCTTGCAAAAAAGGCTCTTTTGATATCAGTTATGTTGCTTGCCTTTTTACTGTTTTTAAAATCAACTTTCCCGCTTCCCGCCTCATCTTCTCCGTAAAGTTTTACAAATCCTCCAAAAGGGAACGCGTTTATTGAATAAATTGTTTCACCTTTTTTTATTCCAAAAAGTCTTGGAGGAAAGCCAAAACCAAATTCTTCAACTTTTATTCCGAATTTTTTGGCTACAAAAAAATGGCCGAATTCATGAAACAAGACAAGGATTGAAAGCATTACTAGAAATTCCAGAATATGTATTACAAATTCCATAGAACTATGATTATACAAGATAACAGGTAAAAACTAAAGCAAGCTTTTTATAGAAATTCAAAAAGAGAGATTGCTAAATTGCTATATTGCTCAATTGTTAACTTTAGTTATTATTTTTTAGCAATTTAATAATTTAACAATGCAACAATTATGTCCTTTCGATATTCGGATTTAGGATTTTAAAATCAATGTGTACTTCGAGAAACATACATTAAATTCATGTTTCAAGCAGCAAAATAAAGCGTTATTCCCCAATTTCCAGTCTTGAAAATCCTTTAAGAACTATATTTTCTCCAAGTTTTGCAATTGTTTCTTTTATTAAAGCTTCTATTGTTTTTGAAGCATCCCTTATATACTCCTGTTTCAGTAAAGTTTCAATGTCTTTAGGATTCATGGCCGCTACCTGCATGGCTATCTCATGGGCAAGCGTTTTAAACTCCACAGTCCTTGCTACAAAATCCGTTTCGCACAAAAGTTCAACAAGCGCTCCGACTTTTCCGTTTTGATGAACATAAGCCTCAACCAGTCCCTGTCCCGTTTTTCTTTCTGATTTTGCTATCGCCGCTTCAAAACCTTTCTTCTTAAGTACTTGTTCTGCTGTTTTAAGATCGCCTTTTGCTTCTTCAAGCGCTTTTCTGCATTCAGCTATTGAAGCTTGCGTTTTTTCTCTTAACTGTTTTACAAGTTCGACCGAAATTTTCATGATAATAAACTGGAGTTTAAAATCGTAAAACTTTTACTTTTGAGCTTTGAGCTTAGGTTCTGGCTCCGATTTAACTGGTACTGACTTTTGAGTTTTAACCTTTGATTTCTTGTTTTCTTTGTCCTCTACATCTTTTTTTTCTTCCTCGCTATTTTTGTCATCTTCTTTTTTACCTTTAACATCTGGTTTTTGCTTGTCCGCCGAAGCGCGAGCAATGGCGGATCCTTCAATCCAGGCATCAATAATGAAGGTTGTAATTATTTTTATGCTTCCAACAGCGTCATCATTTGCCGGAATAGGTAAATCTATCACGCTTGGATCTGAATTTGTATCTGTGATTCCGGTAGTCTTAATACCCACAACTTTTGACTCCTTAACGGCCGTATCTTCAAGATGGGTATCAACTATATATAACGCGTCTGGAATCCTGTCCATGTCAACAATTCCACCGTAAAGCCTCTCCAGCTTATTTTTCTCTTTTTCAAAAAGAACAACTTCACGCTTTGTGTAATTTTCCTTCTCGGATGATTCCAGAAACTTTTTTAAATCCAGAAGTTTTTTGAAATTCTTGGAAACTTCAGAAAAATTGGTCAAGGTTCCGCCAACCCATCTTGAATTCACGTAAAATATTCCCTTTGCTCCTTGCGTGCGTGCCCTTTCCACCTCTTCCCGGACAAGAGACTTTGCCTGTCTTTTTGTACCTACAACAATCAAATATCCGCCTTTTTCAGATAGATTTTTTAAGAATTCAGCTGCTTTTAAAAGTCCTTCGTGAGTTTTTTCAAGATTTATTATATTAATGCCTGAGCGGGCTTCAAATATAAAATCGTTTGCCTTGGGGTTTCTTCTATTAACCTGATGTCCAAAATGACATCCTGCGGAAAGCAATTCTTCAAGTGTAATCTGTTTCATAATTTATATCCTTTTCTGTCTCGCCGTAGTCCAGCTCAGCTGGACGAAGGCGGATTCCTCCACTCCGGTCGATTATTTAAATCAGGCTACATTCATGTAAACTGAATGTAGCAGGATATACTACCTAAAGTGTGTGTAATAAATGGTATCTTAGCAGAAAAAGCGTTAAAAAACAATACATAAATCTAAGGCCTTAGCTGGCTTTACCAAGAATGCCAGTATCAGAGGAATTCTGTGAGGAACGAGTCATAGAATAAATCAATATTTCAGCCGCGTGCTTTTCTCCGTATCTTCTCCAGGCAGGTGGAAGAGGCAGTTTTCCAGACTTTTGAAGATTAAGATATCTATCAAACTGCTCATGAGTTCTTTTGGTAATATCTGCTGCGGTTACAATATTATCCAAACCTTCACGCGCTGGAAGTGCTTGGGAAACAACCGTTATTCCATTGCCATTTCCAGACCCTACTAAAACAACAGTCCCGTAAGAATCTCCATAAACTTTATAATTTTTTATTTCCCGATCAGCTTCTCTAACTCTTAATCCATATCTTATTAAACTGCCATGTACGCCAACCTTACTGCCTGTTTCTTTTTGAGTAGCCATATTAATCAAGTATTATATCCTATATTTATTGATTTATCAAGAAAAAACAACGTAAATATTCACCTTTTCCCAGTAAACGTGTCATTCTGAGGCTGAAAGCCGAAGAATCTCATCAATTTTGAGATCCTTCGCTACGCTCAGGATGACAACCTGCTGGTAAAAGCTGAATTCATACAAAACAACTTTTATTAATTTGTTTGTTGACTACTAATTTCAACGTATCTATAATAGTTTGCAATGTCAAAACTTAAAACAACAGATCAAGAAATTTACAAACTAATTAAACAGGAAGAAAAAAGACAAAAAGAAGTCCTTGAAATGATTCCTTCTGAAAACTATACATCAAGCGCGGTAATGGAAGCTCTTGGATCGGTTTTAACCAATAAATATTCTGAGGGCTATGCCAAAAAAAGATATTACCAGGGAAATGCCGTAATTGATGAAGTAGAACTTTTGGCGGAAGCGCGGGCAAAAAAACTTTTTGGTGTTCCTTATGTAAATGTGCAAGCATACTCCGGTTCACCTGCCAATACCGCGGTTTACTTTGCTTTACTTACGCCTTTGAAAGATAAAATCATGGGTTTGAATCTTGCTTTTGGCGGGCACTTAACACATGGAGCTTCTGTTTCTTTTTCAGGAAAATATTTCAAAACCGTACCATATGCTTTATCCAAAGAAGGACTTTTGGATTATGAAGAAATTGAAAAAACAGCTTTAAAAGAAAAACCGCAAATTATTGTCTGCGGAGCAACCGCATACCCAAGAATAATAGATTTTAAAAAGTTCGGTCAGATCGCAGATAAGGTTGGCTCGTATTTGCTTGCGGATATCTCCCACATTACCGGACTGATTATTGGTGGAGTCCACCCTTCCCCTGTTGCCTATGCTCATATAGTTACAACTACAACCCATAAAACTTTGCGTGGCCCAAGAGGAGCCATGATTATGGTAACAGAAAAAGGCATAAAGAAAAATCCCGATCTTACCACACTCATAGACAAAGCCGTATTTCCCGGACTTCAGGGCGGACCGCATGACAACCAGACTGCCGCAATCGCGGTCGCACTTAAAGAGGCAGAAATGCCGGAATTCAAAAAATACGCAAAGCAAATTGTTTTAAATTCAAAAGTATTGGCAGCAGAACTTATAAAATTTGGTTTCAAACTTGTCAGCAACGGTTCTGATAATCATTTAATACTAATTGACCTTTCCAATAAAAAAGTAAACGGAGCACTTGCTGCCTATGCGCTTGAAGCAGCCAATATAGTGCTTAATAAAAATGCCGTGCCCAATGACATCATGCCTCCTTTTTATCCTTCCGGCATAAGGCTTGGAACACCCGCCCTTACCACACGAGGCATGAAAGAAAAAGAGATGAAAAAAATTGCCAACTGGATAAACGAAGTAATTGAGCAAATAAAAGGAGAAGAGCTTCCAACAAACAGAGAAGCAAGAAGCGCTTTCTGGAAGGTTTTTAAGAAAAAAGTTGTCAGGGATGAAAAGATTCTGTCTATAGCAAAAGAGGTGAAAAAAATGGCGCTTAATTTTTCTCTGCCTTAAATTTATTTCACCTTTTGCGCAATTACTTCATGCCAGTTTCGCTCAAGCGAGTTAAGATTTAAATTATCAAATGCTTCAATAAGCGCTTTGCTTTTATCTTCAATAGAAACATCAGACTGCCCTACCATATCTGCAAAAACTCCTTCTATGAATGCCGGATAGCGGGAAATAGCTCTTATGGCGTCTTTTGACAAAGCAACAGTTCTTAAATCTTCATGAATTACTTTAAGTCCGGTATCTTCAATCATCTCTCTATATTCTCCAGGCGTATAAATCCTGATCGCTTCAACCAACTTGTCGCGCCTACCTCCAAGTTTTCTCATTGCTTCAAGTTTCCATTTCCCCCACTTCATGGCGGACTCCCCCATACCTTTTGCTGTGAAAGCGCTGTTATAGCTTAAAACTCCCCCGGGTTTAAGAATTCCTGCCATGGATGTCAAAATGCCTCTTTTATTCTCCTCGCCTGGAATTTCATGTATCGCATCATGTATGCTGACACTGTCCGCTCCACCATTACTAATCCTTCCGGCAGTGAGCCTAGCCAGATCCTGTCCATAGCCCTCAATAAATTCAAGAGAAATATTTGGCGGAGGAACGATTCTTCTTGCCACTTGTAACGAAACTCTGTTTGGGTCAACTCCTATTATTGCTCCTCTTTCATAACCATTCTGGGCTGCCTGCTCTATTATAAGCTCCGGAACAAGTCCCGTGCCAGTAGCAACATCAACATGTGTAAAAACATTCTTCGGAAGGTAACCCGCAAGCCTCACAACCAATTCCCTGTTTACTTGACGATACTCCGGCTGCCTGGAGAATTCTTCGAAACTGAACCTGGTGGTCGGTTTGCTTAATTCACCGATCCCGGATATATCAGGTGTTTCATGTGTCATAAGAAACTTATATAACAGATTCTAAAAAAACTGTCAATGAGAATTTGTGTATCTATTCACCTTTTCCCAGTAAATATGTCATTCTGAGGCTGAAAGCCGAAGAATCTCATCAATACGAGATCCTTCGCTGCGCTCAGGATGACAAACCGCTGGTAAATACTGAATAGTTACGAATTTGTTTTGCTATCTCAATCCGCCGGTAACCTTAACCCTGTCAAGCAGAATTTTATCTTCCAAAAGTTTGGCTGTCCCGCGGACAACGGTTGTTAACGGATCATCTGCAACTATTACAGGAATTTTTGTTCTTTCAATAATCAAATCATCAATTCCCAAAAGAAGAGAGGATCCACCGGTTAAAATTATTCCGTGTTCCAGTATATCAGCAGTAAGCTCCGGAGGAGTCTCTTCTATGACCTCACTTATACTATCTACTATCTGGTTCACGACCGGACCTACTGCTTCTCTTATTTCAGTTTCATTTATTCTCAAACTCTTTGGTAGTCCCGTCTCTATATCCCTTCCACTGACAACCATCACCCTCTCTCCTCTTTCTTCTTTTTTTTCCTCCCTATCTTCCTTCAATTTTAAATTTTGAATTTTGAATTTTGAATTTTTTTTATACGCGCTCCCAATTTTAATTTTCAACTCTTCAGCCGTTCTTTCGCCCAATAATATTCCATGTCTTAACCTTATATAGTGAACTATTGCTTGATCCATTTCATCTCCCGCTACTTTTAAGGATCTGTTTACCACAATTCCTCCCAGGGAAATAACAGCAATTTCAGTAGTTCCTCCGCCTATATCAACAATTAAAACTCCTGTAGGTTCAAAAACGGAAACATTCGCGCCGATTGCGGCTGCCATAGGTTCCTCAATTAAAAAACATTCGCGGGCTCCTGCCTGTAAAGCCGCTTCCCAAACAGCACGTCTTTCAACTTCCGTAATTCCTGAGGGAATTCCAATGGCAACGCGCGGCCTGGCAAGACCCGGAAGAGGGGTTCCAAACTCATGGACTTTTTTAATATAGTAAGAAATTAAGTAGGAGGCCGCATCAAAATCAGATATAACACCATGCTCTAGTGGCCTTATCACACTGATTGTTGAAGGGGTCTTTCCCATCATTTTTTTGGCTTCTGACCCGATGGAAATAATTTGTTTTGATTTATTGTGACGGGCCACTATTGAAGGTTCTCTTATTGCTATCCCCTTGCCTTTTATAAAAACAAGAGTATTGGCAGTACCAAGATCGATTCCCAAATCATGAGAAAAAAGACTGAAAATGGAGTCAAACATACTTGTATAGTATAGGTAAACCCCATTTAAAAATCAATTATTTCTCAAATTCAAAATGAAGCTGAAAAAAATATACCACTTGACATCCTTTTTATGAAAAATATATACTTTGTGTATGAAGTTAACCAAGGTTGCTTTGATGCTTTTGCTTGGCACTGTGGTTCTACTAATAGCAAGCGTTATTCTTCTGTTTATAAAATCTCCTTTAAAAAAAGAGCCTGTGGTTATAGCGCCCACAACCGCTCCAAAAACACCCGCTCAAAAGGAAACTCCTTCACCTGCTCCGCTTACTCAACAGAACGCAAATGATGTGCTTTCTCAAATTGACAGTGAAATTCAAAGTTCACTTGACCAGGCAAACCAGGATTTGAATTCTATTGACCAGCTTGACACAACAGCAGATAGTGAATCTCTATGAAAAAAATTTATTATTTTATAACAATATTATTATTTCTTCTTATAAGCACAACAGTCGGATTTGCATCATCTACAATACAAAATACAGTTGGCCCTGAAGGATTAAATAAATCGGATCTGAAAAATCTGGCGCAAGGTGCAAGTGTTGGCGCAAAAATAAAAGATACAGCACTTGAGAATTTAAGACAAAAAGCTATACAACAAATCCAAACCAGGATAGATCATTTAAATAATCTTATAACCAAAATTAACTCCGATAAAAAACTTACATCAGAAGATAAATCTTCACTGATTGCTGATATAAATAATGAAATTAACAGGCTAAGCACTTTAAAAAATAAGATAAGTCAGGATACGGATACTGGAACTATCAGATCGGATTTTAAGCAGGTTCTGTCAGAAAAAATCTATCTTTATTACTCACAGAAAATCAGACTGTCAATTACCATAGACAATCTGCTTTCGTTAGAAAAAAGACTGGAAGATTTATCAAGTAAACTGCGTACGCTTATAACTACTCTACCAAATAATAAAAATGTCAGCCAGCTTCAAATTTTATTGAATGACATGAATACAAGACTCTCGCAAATAAAATTAACTCTTGAAACTGATAAGTCAAAACTCATGTCAACTACACCATCTTCTTATATAGAAGTATTCAGGCAGGTAAGAATAGACCTTTCAACAGTAAGACAAAGCTTCGCAAAAATAAGAGAGGATCTAGCAAAAATGAGAAATACATTTACAGAGATAAAGAATGCAGCTGCGGGTCCAACACGCAGTCTTTCCTCAACTCCATCTGCCACAATTACTACAAAGCCTAACTCTGCAACTTCATCCTCAAGCTCTTCCGCAAGCCAAAACGCCAGATACTAAGGCATAATTCTTGCGAGGGTTTTTCTAATATGGTAAACTCACAATATTGAACTTATGGGCGCAAAAGCAATCAATTTTTTAGATAAAGGTATTGCTTTATCTTTCTATCTTATTTTATTTCTGGTTCCCCTAGCGGTCTATCCTACCACATTTGAACTTTTTGAATTTAATAAGATGTGGGTAGTTTTTATTTTGACAATTTTAGTGGCTTTTCTTTGGATCACTAAAATAATATTATCAGACAAGCTTGTCCTAAAACGTACTCCTCTTGATATTCCTATTTTGGCTTTTGTTTTGTCACAAATTTTCTCAACAATTTTTTCCATGGATCCCTACGTCTCATTCTGGGGATATTATTCCCGTTTCAACGGAGGACTTCTGTCAATTTTGTCTTTCGCCTTCCTTTATTTTGCCTTCACAAACAATCTATCAGATTTACAGACTTCTGAAAAAAAAATAAGCTATAAAGTTATTTTAGTGAGTTTAATAACGGGAATTGTTGTTGCCCTATGGGGACTTCCTTCCCGTTTTGGGCATGATCCAACGTGCCTTATTTTCAGAGGATCTTTTGATGTATCCTGCTGGACAGATTCATTCCAGCCCAAAATAAGAATGTTTTCAACGCTTGGTCAACCAAACTGGTTGGCTGCTTATCTTTCTATATTAATACCCATAACTTTTTCTGTTTTTCTGATAAAAACTTTCAAAAAGAACGATGCAACTCAAAATTTTCCAATCAAAAAACAAAATAGCCCTCAGAGCTACAAATCTTACTTGCATGAAAACAATAAACTAAATATATTTAACAGGAGCCTTATTGTAAAATTTAGCTTGTTTCTTCTAACCGCACTTTTTTATCTTGATTTAATTTATGCAAATTCACAGTCAGGGTTTTTGGCCCTTTGGGTAGGAATACTGAGTTTTGTCCTGTTATATATTCTTATTAAAATAAAACGGGACAAATTTAGTTTTCTTAAACTGCTTAAAGAAAAGTCATTTCTGCTTTTGACGGCTGTAGTTTTTTCATTTTTGGTAATTTCATTTTTTGTTGGTCAACCTGTCCCAAGTCTCAACAAATTCACTTTCAGGGAACTGAAAAGTAAAGTAATTGAACCAAAAAAAACAGAAACAGTACCCATTCCTGCATCAAAACAGGCCGCACCACCCGTAGAACAGTTAGGAGGAACTGATTCCAGCAAGATAAGACTGATTGTCTGGCGCGGTGCGCTTGATATTTTCAAAAATAATCCTGTTTTTGGTTCCGGAGTAGAAACCTTTGCATATGCATACTATAAATACAGACCACGAGAACACAATTTAACTTCTGAGTGGGATTATCTATATAACAAGGCTCATAACGAATATTTAAATTATCTTGCAACAACTGGAATTGCAGGCATTCTATCATACCTTTCCATCATATTTGTCTTTATATATACTGCCTTAAAAAGCTTGCTGGATAAATCTGAAACGGACGAAAAAAAGATTCTGGGAATAGGGATTCTTGCGGCATTTGTCTCCATATTGGTATCAAACTTTTTCGGTTTTTCAGTCGTGATTTTAAACATTTATTTACTGCTTCTTCCGGCGATATTTTATGATTTGTTAGGAAAAATACGTCTACCATCTATGAAAACAAGTAATAAAGCTCTGCAAAATAATCAACTCAAACCGGAAGAAAGTAATCCTATAAAGATGGTTTTGGTAATATTTATTGGTGTTGTGTGTTTATATTTTGAGTTTCTACTAGTGCGTTTCTGGCAAGCTGATCAAAGTTATGCCCTGGGATATAATTACAACAAAATTGGAGAGTACACACAGGCTCTGGATCCGCTTATGACCGCAACCCGGCAAAGACCCGAAGAGGATCTTTATAAAGATGAACTTTCTGTAAATTTAGCGACCCTTGCTTTGCTTTCAAGCCAGCAAAACCAGTCAACACAGGCAGGTAATCTTATGCGGGAAGCAAAAAGATTAAGCGACGAAGTTATTTCAAATCATCCGAATAACGTAGTTTATTATAAATCAAGGACAAGAGCAATGTATGCTCTTTCTCAAATAGATAAATCTTATTTTCAAGATGCACTTCATGCCATCACTAAAGCAAGCATACTTGCGCCCACTGACGTGAAAATTTCATACAACATGGCAATTTTGTATGCTCAAGACGGAAATGTTGATAAAGCGATTGAAGTACTTAACCAAACCGTAAAATTAAAACCTGAACACCGTGATTCACATTATGCCTTAGCGCTTTTTTATATTCAGCTTGCAAAGGAACAGGAAAAAACAGATTATGCATCAGCAGAGGAATTAAAAAATAGAGCCAGAGAGCAAATTACATATATCCTGCAAAAAATTTCAAAAGATGATATGAGCGCAAAAGCGTTGCTTGAATCAATAAAATAAAATATGGAAATATTGAAAACTGGAAACCCAACATTGGTCCAAAAATCGAAAAAAGTTAATAAAATCAATAAAAGACTTATTGATCAGATTAAGGAAATGGAAAATGCTCTGCTTGCAACACGTGATCCAATAGGCGTTGGTCTTGCAGCGCCACAAGTCGGAATTCCACTTAGGCTTTTTCTTGCTAAGCCTTCGGAAAAATCACCAATTTTTGTATTTATAAACCCTCAGATTGTAGCCTCATCTGCCACCTCCGCCGCAAATGGAGCCTCCAGCGAGCCAAAGGAAGAACAAATGAAAACTAAAACTAAAAAAGGGCCAAAAACTCTTTTGGAGGGATGCTTATCTATTCCAAATATTTGGGGCAATGTTACACGCAAAAGAGAATTGGTGCTGGAGTATCTGGATGAAAAAGGAAAAAAACACAAAAGACGCTTCAAAGGCTTTTTGGCAACAATCATTCAGCATGAAATTGATCACTTGGAAGGAATTCTTTTTACAAAAAGAGTAATGGAACAATCGCAAAAATTATACAGATCTTACAAAAATGAAAAGGGTGAGGATGAGTTTGATGAAATTAAAGTCTAAATTGACCTTGACATTGAAAAGAATATCGTAATATCATAAGTTATGTATGATTTAAACTTGCTTTTTGGCAAGCTTAAAAATTATTGGTTTCCCTTAGCTCTACTTGTTTTTCTTCTTACAAGTGTTGTGGTTACAAGCAAGCTTAATCAGCAAGAACAAACAGTTATAACAAAAGCAAGTGGGAATAAGGCTTCTATAGATCTTACTTCAAATGTCCATAGCATCACTGTTCTTTCAACCCCTCCCTCCCAAAATTTTATTGTGCCAGTCTTTATAGATTCAAACAATATAGAGATTGTGGCTGCTGATATTGTTATTAATTTTGACACAAACTATCTGAAACTTTTAGATATAATTCCTCAATCAAATAGTAGTGCCCTAAAAACATTTTTACCCCAGGACTTAAACGGATCTTTCAATAAGACTCAAGTAGTAGAAAATGCAAACGGTAACGGAACAATTGCCTTTGGAGTTATGTCTTCTACTACTGAAAGTGGAACTTTTGCTAGTAGTACCGGAATTTTTCAGCTTTCATCTCTTCAATTTCAACCGCTAAAATTGGGAACTACTACTATTGCAGTAAGTTATGTTTCTGACTCAACCGCTGATTCAAATCTGGTAGCAAAATCTTCCCAGGATATTCTTGGAAACGTAACAAATTTAACGGTTGCAATCGTAAGCCCTACTCCCATCCCAACATCCACGTCAATCCCCACACCAACCTCTACCCTTACCCTGCCCAACACATCCACGTCAACTAGTACTCCAACACCTACATCAATTCCTGCAGGAGTTAATTTTCATTTTAAAAATGAAGGGATCAGCAGTCAAAAACCTGATATTACCGTTAAATTGCGCTTAAGCCAAAATGGGAATACCATGTATAGCTTCAATTCTCTTGCTGCAACTTCTGCTATCAATGGAATATTTACAACCAAAATATCAAATATTGCGCCCGGTACCTATGATGTTTACATCAAAAGCTTTGCGCATCTTACCAAAAAGTTTTCGCCTGTTATTTTACAAAATGGTAATAATAACATTGACCTGACTGCATCAGCCCTTTTGGCGGGCGACTCAAACGGTGACGATTTCATAAACGCTCAGGATATTGGAGTGATGATGGAAAATTATCATAGAACTGCAACAAGCGTTACCGCGGACTTGAACCTGGACGGAACAGTAAATACAATAGACACAAGCATGGCTATTGAAAATTATTTTCAGTCGGGAGACCAATAATTTCAACATGAAAAAATCTCTATACTTCTGTTTCTTTACCAAAAAAGAAAATTATGGTTATAATATAATAACTGTAAAAAAATGAAGAAAATAATTAGCGTAGCTATAGTTATATTTTTACTTGTGAGTATTCCTTTGACTGTCTATTTTGTTAAAATACAGCAGGAACTAACATCAAATGCCGCGCCATCAACCACAATTTTTCTTAATCCAAGCGCCTTGACAATTCAATCCAACCAAGACCGGAAAATCAATATAGAGATCAATACAGGAACAAATCTGATAGTAAGCGCCGATATTATACTAAGTTATGATCCTAAAATCCTGCAGGTAAGCGACATATCAGCCGGAGACTTTCTTCAAAATACCAGTCAGATTCAAAAGCTGATTGATAATACAAACGGAAAAGTTACGTATAGCATATTTACATATTCTCAAAATGCCAAGTCTGGTGCAGGAACAATTGCAATTCTCACAATAAAAGGAAAAGCAGACGGATCATCCAATATAGCTTTTGATAAGCTAAGTTCAATTTACGGTTTGGGCGAGGAACAAAACGTTCTTATAACAGCAAACTCCGGTAATTATACCGTTTCATCAAATCTTGCACTAAATATTACCCCTGCATCAGCTGCTGATCAAAGCCAAAGTATGGCTGATACCAGTCCGACCGCAACTCCAACTTCTCTTCCTACCTCAACTCCTATTCCAACACCCACAGACACTCCCGTACTTACTCCCACTACAGCTCAAACTAATTACAATCTCATCTCCACTCCAACACTCAAACCAACAGATACACCTTTTCCTACCCCAACCTCTACCGTTCAGCTTGCAGTCACAAATATATTATCAGGGTCGGTTATAACAACAAATTCGCCAAACATAAAAGGAACATCAGCGCCAAACGCAAAAATTGTAATCACTGTTTATTCAACGCCGGTAAACGGCAACACTACAGCAGACAAAAATGGAAATTGGTCCTGGACTACCACCAATTCTCTTACTCCCGGACAACATAGCGCAGTCATAACGGCAACCGACAATCAAGGCAACTCTACTACAACAAAAGTTAATTTTACTATTGCTAGTACCGCGCCAATAGCTTCAAACATAGCCGCGCCCGGTGACTCGTGGAGCATGATTTTTATATTGACCATTGGGGTCGGAAATGTACTTCTTGGCTTTTTCCTCTTAAAAAGGATATCTTTGTAAAACCTCTGGCTTTAGCCTTGAAAAAATGGTATAAATATCTTGTGAAAACAGTATTTTTTGGCTCCGGAATATACACAATTCCGATTGTTGAAATGCTTAAAAAGCACGGTCTTGTTTATTCAGTCACCACAGAGAAAGAAGAAAAATTAATTGGTTATCTTAAAAAAAATAACATTCCCTTCCTGTCTTCAAATCTTAAAAGCCAAAAAAGTATACAGATAATTAAAGAAATCAAGCCTGATATTGGGGTTTTAGCCTCATACGGCGCACTCATTCCTGAATTAATAATTGAAAATTTTAAATTTGGAATTCTTAATATTCACCCGTCTCTTCTTCCCAAATACAAAGGCCCAAGCCCAATACAAACAACAATCTTAAATGGCGATAAAACCACGGGAGTCACAATAATTAAACTGGATGATAAAATTGACCATGGTCCGATTGCCATGCAGGAAAAAGTTGAACTTAAAGGAAATGAAACCGCCGGGCATTTAAAAAATAAATTATTTGCAAAAGGTTCTCAGATGATGGAAAAACTTCTTGAAAAAATAGAAAGAGGAGAAAAGATAGAATTTGAAAATCAAAACCATTCAGAGGAATCTTTCACGTCAAAAGTGACCAGACAAAACGGTTTTGTTAACATCAGTAACACGCCAAAATCAGAGACTCTTGAGAAGATGATAAGGGCTTACTTTCCCTGGCCGGGAGTTTGGACTCAGTTTAAACTTTATGGTAAAGAAAGAAGAATAAAATTGCTGCCGGAGCAAAAAATCCAAGTGGAAGGAAAAAAAGTTATGAAACTTTCGGAATTTGTGAACGGTTATCAGAAGGAAGGGCGCTTACTTCTTTTGCAACTTGGGCTTTCTGCTTTCTGATAAGTTTTATACATCCCGTACAAAGCTTTACCCTTTTTTGTTTTCCGTTTACCTTAACAACAGTGTACTGAAGATTGGGCTTAAAAGTTCTGTTAGTCTTCCTTTTTGAATGGGAAACATTATGCCCATACATTATACCTTTGCTGCAGTTGTCACACTTCATTGCCATAGGCTTATATTATATAGTACAAAGAACATCTTTACAAGTTAAGTTAGTATGATCGGCGGATGTTCAACAAATCTTCGAAACTCATCTATCTGCAAAGGATTTTTTGGATCTAAGAGATTACCATAAAGCTTATTCATCCATGCGGGAGAAATTTTTTTTGACCAAAGCTCAGGACTTTGAATACCGTAGTTTAGTGCTTCGTTAGTTTTCTTTTCCCCAAATAAAATTATTCTTCTGGACGTCAATGCAATACATCCACGTACTTCTTCATCTGTCTCAGTTAAAGACTGCTTCTTGAGATCTTCAACTACTCCTGAACAAATCCAACGCATCAATCTATGCTGGGTAAGATAACAGCCACAAATTGCATCATCGATGAAAGCACACAGCTTTCTGTCAAACTCACCCTCATGAACGTTATATGCTCTTCTTACAAATTGGCCCATCAAAATCTCGGGACACCATTTCTCGGTTATAACAACATCAATATTTCCAGACAATATATTCCTTAAGTTCTCTACATAATCCCTACTCATTGATCTTATTTTACGTTCTACAGTACCCCTTCTTTCATCCAAAAGCGAAATACCTGTTCCGGGATACACATCCCTAATTATGCTTAAAGTATTTTCAGCACTCATAAAGGCTATATTAGCATAATAGATAGTAAAATTAAAGTCGAACAGGAAGCAAGCTAGCTTTCTATGGATGAGGTTCGCCGGTAGAGATCTCCCTTGGGGGCTTGTTGATATACTCCAGAACTTTTGCGTTATCCAAAGCCTTTTGGGGATCAAGAATATCGGAACGAAAATCTTTTAGCCAGTCACGGTCAACTACGCCCTCCTCATTTCCTTCTGTTATATCTATTCCCCATCTTAAAACTCTTAAAGCTGTGTGTCTTATTAAATCTGCTGTACAATAATCTTTTGATAACTGAGCATGTTTTTTTAACTCCACAACTACTGTCGCGCAGGCAAGACGTGCATATCTCACTTGGGCTTCTTCAGTACTATCAGGCAGATGGACATCTATAAAATCAAGTAAACTTATATCAAACGAGTTATCAACTCTCCTGTTGGGATATAGACAGGTTTCCTGAGGCCTTCGTATTCCAATTTTAGTAAGAAAACCATCCCCGCGCAATCTTCTAACGTAAGATGCAGCCATTTTTACATAATTTCTTCTTTGAAGATTTTGTAATAAGGTTATTTCAAGTAGCGCTTGAGGGTCAAGACTTTTTTGAAGGGCGCCATCGTTTTCAAAACTCATAAGGAATCATGATAGCAAAAAAGGGGTTCCCGATCAATTTAAATATTAAAGCGTCCAGTCCAGTTAGTATTCAGCGCTAGTCTATTCTAACTGAATGCTAGACGCTTTTTGTTATTTCAATTCTACTGTAGCCCCAGCTGCGGCTAATTTTGTTTTTGCCTCATCAGCTGTTTTTTTATTAACTTGAGTCATTACTTCTTTTGGTGCTGCGTCAACCAGATCTTTTGCTTCTTTAAGACCTAAAGTAGGTACGAGTTCTCTTAGAGCTTTTATAACTCCAAGTTTGTTTGCGCCGGCGCTTGCTACAACTACATTAAAGATTGTCTGTTCTTCCTTTGGCTCGCTGGAGGCTCCATTTGACGCGGCTGGCGCAGATGCCATAGGCGCCATTGCCTGAACACCGAATTTTTCTTCCAAAGCTTTAACTAATTCTGAAAGCTCCAGAACCGACATTTCCTCAACTGCCTTTATGAGTTCTTCTTTTATAAGTTTTGCCATAAATTTTAATTCACCACCTTTCAAAAATGTCAAGTATCTAATAACTAATTCCTAATCAATCCCCAATTAATTATTAAATTTTTGAACACTTTATATTGATTAGTCATTAACCTAATCTCCGCCATAAATGGCGGAGAATTTACTCCTACGTCATGATTTGTTCTGATTTTTGATATATTCTTTAATCATTTTCTCATTCACTTGTCCAACACTTTCGGCAA
>Ga0209542_10008539_pt1 | contig 19085 bp, 23 predicted proteins | sample RifCSPhighO2_01_FD_184028 | JGI IMG/M metagenome (GOLD analysis project Ga0209542, IMG submission 184028) | Soil microbial communities from Rifle, Colorado - Rifle CSP2_plank highO2_0.1 (SPAdes) (version 2) | ecosystem: Environmental > Terrestrial > Deep subsurface > Rock core/Sediment ...
ATGGTACGGATTGGATTAAGAAATGTACATGATCTTCGTCTGCCCCTATCTCTACGTATCCGATTTCGTAACACTTCTCGATCTCTAGACATATTTGCTTCAATCCTTCTTCCACATCTTCGGTCAATACCTTCCTTCTGTACTTTATCGGACAAACGAGGTGGTACAACATCAGATTCTTGTTATGACGTTTTATGACATGTTCGGACATTCATCTATCATACCACCCCCCCCCCGCAGCAGAGCTGCGAGGAAATCTTTTCTATTATACACTAAAAGAAAACCGAGCTCGAGGTGCCTCTTCAACTCAGCAATTTATCGATCCGGCAGAGACGAAAGTTGTTTCCACCTTCACCTCAGTTACTTACCTCGAAACCAATGGGAGCAAAAGGATCACGTCTTCCAAAAGGCTGTTGGGGCACATCCACAGAAAAATCCTGAAAACTTTTAAAGACATCCCTTTCGAAAAGAGAGGTATCCAGGCTCACGCCTTTCATGCTTTCAAGAGAAGCTAAAAGTTCCCTACCGATTATTTTTTCTATTGGATCGGCTGAAACTTCCGTCAAAACAGAATCGTCTTCCTTTCCTCGAAAAAAAATAAACCATCCCATAAAAATCAGCACAAAAATTACTGCCGCGATACCCATCTGAACCTTTTGATCTTTTAAATCCAGGTGCATATATTCTGCTATTTTAGGTAGTAAGCTTTTAAAGCGACTCTCATTTTGTACATTGGTTCAACGATCTTGGTTGTCTTTACCGGCTCCAAAACGAAAACAAAACCAAAGCCCGTATCCCTATATGAAGAATTAATTGATATCTCGGTAATATCAACTACGCGCAGACTTCTATCCAAATTTTCCAAAAACGAAGCTAAGCTATCGTAATTTCCTTCAACACTGAAATTGAGCACTATGTAGGAATATTCACCGACATCTTTCTCTTCTTTTTTTTCAGTCACTTCTTCGTCGTCAATGCGTGCCAAACCATCCTTTGCTTGTTCGAAAGTGATATCCCTTAAACTCATTCCTGCGGAATTTGCCACAGACTCAATGTCAACAAGAAGACGAACCGAGTCTATACCATCAGGAACAAGTTTGTTTAACTTTTCGCGGTTTTCTTTGTCTATGGAATTATACTTTTCCATTAGCCCCGTTTTTACAACCTCAATCTCTCGGACTTTTTGAAGAGCGGCTTCATACCTTGACTTTTCTTCCTTCAATTCAACAACACTTCTTTCTCTCAATTCTTGATTGCCTGTCATAGCATTATAAGTCGGACTTGAATAGAAAAAGGTCAAACATAGCGCGGCCGCGATAAAAATTGTGGACATTAAATTACTCATTTCTCGTCAAGATTAGTTTCATATATCGCTTGGCAAAATACCACCTTCGGCGGGGCTAATTTCTACGTTACCTTCAATAACTTCTTCGGTGCTACTCGCCACGGCTTCGGCACTAAAAGTATTTCTGTATAAAAAACGTTCTTTTTGAAGAGCGCTCTCGAAAGAAAACCTGGCCAAGTCTTTACTAACTAAGCTAAGATCGTTGAACAATGGATCAATCATGCGATCTTCGCCGCTCCATAGATCGGACTGAGAGGCAATGGTTATAAAATTGATAGCTTCACCCCCCATCGAGATAGTCATTTCTCCGGAAGGATCGCGATTGTACTCAAAATTTTTCAATCTGACATTTAAAAGAGTTTTCTCCTCAAGTAGTGCCAAGACCGGGCGCAAAGCGTTATGTGAAGCAATTATTTTTTTTGCGGCCTCAAGACGCTGGTCCATTCGGATATACGAATCAACGGTCATCTTATCGAGCGAATTCTGAACGGCGATCATGTCCGAATTCATTCTATCTATGCTTTTCACCAAACTTCGCTGATAAAAGAATACTGCCATTGCCAAAAAAATCGACAAAACAAAAGTCGCCAGGGCAATAATAGAAAAAATGCTGAAGCGAAAAGCAATTGCCGCCCTCTGTTCGGTGGCCGCTATTTCTTGTCTTGGAATAAAAGATGTTCTAAATTTTTGATCCACCTCGTTCGAAACAGCGAGCGCTTTGCGCGAGACAAAGTCCTACCATCTCCCCAAAAACAATCTTTATAAATTCGACCCCAAAAATTTGTCGAGACGTCATATTATTTTTCAAAACTTAATACCCAGATTGTATAATTATACTCCAATCCAAACTTTCCCCCTAGCAAAATTCCTATGACCGAGACACCGCGCGAAGAGCGGCCCCAATGGCAACGCCAAATGACGGCCCAATCTCTTTTAAAACACCTGAAAGAAAAGCCGGTGCGACGAGGGCGGCAAAAGGATCAGCTTTTCTGCTTTTTACCGGAAGCTTTTCCACCAAAAGCTCGTAAAGTCCCCTGAAATTGATGCCACCGCCTGAAAATACAACCTCCTCAACAATTGAACCGCTTTTTGTTTGATATTCCCGGATAACTTTAAGTATCTCGTTCGCCACATAAGCGGCATTAACTTCTACAATATCTTTGAAATTAATACCCATAACCTCCCCGCTTTCACCCGAACGTTTTCTCCTTTCGGCCTCGGCAACAGGCATCCCAGTCGCTCTCGATATAGACAAAGTTGTATCCTGAGAGCCAAACGGGATAGTGTGAGAAACTTTAATCACCCCATTGGCCGCTATATACACTTTGGTCGAAGAAGCACCGAAATCAACGACGGAAACCGTTCTTTTTTCTTGAGGGATAGCGGAACGAATAGTGCTGAAAGCCTCCAATTCATAAAAACGGCTTTCGAGCATGGAACTCACCGAAAGTTCTTTCAAATGATTTATGGTTTCGGTATGCACAGCCACAATCAAAATATTCGACGGTCTGACTGTCTGAGAACCACTTTCGATTTTTCCATCGGCCTGTACCCCTCCAATTTCCGGAATAACTTGCCAATCGAGAGTTATTTCTTCAAGTGAAACCGGAATATATCTCCTCGCTTCCATAGTCACTATTTCTTCAAGATTTGTACCCGCAATTTGAGGCACCTTCATGGTCGTTATAAGACTGGAAGCGAGAGGTATGGCCACTCCGCATACTTTTGTAGTTGTGTTGGCTTCACGTAAAACATCCTTGATTGCCACCGCCTCTTCGGCTGTACGCAACTTAACCGCCCTTCCGGCGTCCATACCTGCGTATGGGCCAAGCGCGATTTCACCGTATGTTTCCAAAATCGCTCTCCCTGATTTTTCTTTAACCTGAACAACTTTGATGGACGAAGAACCAATATCAATACCGAGAACACTCTCTTCTTTGTTCTTAACGAGATTTATTATGTTGTCCAAAAAAGATGGAATGTTCATTCTTAGCAGAAAACGGCATCACTTAAAACAAGACTCTGCCGTTAGCATCAAAGATTTTTTAAATTCGACCACACATGCCATTTTTATATGAAATTACAAAATATAACTTTGTATCTCTTGATTTTTGGAGTTTATTTTTTGATTGACGGTGGATTGCTTTTAGAAATTAGGATATTTTGCACTCTGCGTTAAAATTATATCACAATCCATGTCTATTTTGTTTAAAATAAAAAAGATATCCACTGCTGTTCTCGAGTTCCTTCTTCCTTTAAATGACGCCGAGAAAGCTTTTAAAAAACTCTCATTGGAGGAGTTCGTAAGCAGAGCAAAAACATCAGCTCCGGTCAATATTAAAGACGCGAAAACTTTGTTCTCTTACCAAGACAAAATCGTAAAATCGGCAATTCACCTCTTAAAATACAAAAAAGACGATGGAGCGGCAAAATTACTGGGACAAGCCATGGCAAACGTTGCCGAAGAATGGCTAAATGACCTTCAAACGTTCGAAAATTTCAAAAACCCCGTGCTTATCCCCGTACCAATGTCAAAAGAACACTTGGTAGAGCGAGGAGAAAATCATACCGAAAAATTATGTTTGCATCTCCTGAATTTTTTACCAAAAGACCTCGCCAAAGTGGATACGCAATCGCTAAAAAAGGCGCATGACACAAAGAGCCAAGTAAAAACTGCCAGTCGATCTGAACGCCTAAAAAATCTCTCCGGCTCATTCGAAGCGAATGAGAAAATATGCGGGAAAAACATTTTACTTATTGATGATGTCATAACAACCGGCGCCACCATAGAAGAATGCCGAAAAACTCTGTATGAGAAAGGTGCAAGGCGGGTTATGGCGCTCGCAATCGCCCATTAGAAAAGGCCCCTCATTAGAGCGGCCTGAAGCAAAAACCAAACACCGTTTTTTGTAGACTTTTACTGCAAATGACTGTGCTCCCCGCCAATTCGGCCGATATCAGCCATGTGCCGACGGTTTCGACTGACGGCTAACCCGCCTTTCCGAGCAATCTCATGTTGGAGTTCCGGACTCATAGCAGCAAACCCGCGACGGCTTTTCTTCACACGCCTAACTATCAGCGTTTTTTGCATATTTCTTTCCTTTTTTTGAACTTTTTCGGGTCATCTTGAGCATGTATTTAGCGCTCAAAACCCCTACAATGAGTCTACATTCACTTCCCAATATGTCAAGATGCGCTAGACTTCGGGTTTTTCTGATGAGGAGGGCGGATTTTGGCTCACAGATGATATTTCGCCACTGTTGGCACCCCCGTGTTTGACTGCCACAACAAACAAACCAACCAAAATGAGGGCGGCAAAACCCATTCCAGTCCACGGTAGCCATTTGTATTTTTCGGTTATACGGCTTTCTTCCCCATCGCAAACATCGCCAATTCCATCTCCGTCAGTATCTATTTGATTGCGATTCGGTTCATCACGACAATTATCTTTGTAATTTACTACTCCATCACGATCGAAATCATCGCAAACATCCCCTCTCTCGTTCTCATTGACGTCTTCCTGGTCGGGATTCGCTGTTTTGACGCAATTGTCGCTGATGTCGGGCACGCCGTCTCCGTCAGCATCGGAGATCAGATACACAGGATTATTCAAACCGGCCGATTGGGGGAGTCGCAAAACGCCTTTATCGTCATATAAATTTGCGGCCTCGCCGACCGGAGCCGTGACATACCGGTCCGGATCATAAAACACCCGATAGGTGTGATTGGGCTTGGCCAAGAACCGGATTCCTCTGTTTTGAACAACCCCCGCGTTTTCCTCAATGAATTTAAGCTCGGTTATTCGAAGCGGCTGGCCAAATGTAAGGCTGATTATCCAATTTTGAGCCGTGGTTTTCGGGAACCGAACGGTTTGCGAATTCATCTGTGTCTTGGCCAAAATAACTTTTGTGCCGGCCGGGGTCAAAGCGGAAATTTCGATGTATTTAGGTAAAGCGACATAATTGTCGAGAAGTAGTGTAAGGCCGCTCGCGGTGAGCAAAGTCGCACCGCTCACATTCAATGTCAAGTGCCCTTCGCCTACATCCGGCAACAAAAATTCAGCGTACGTCCGGGGTTCCTGGTCGAACATTGCTACTTGCTGGCTTTCTCTCCATATCTCCATCGACGGTGTGGCTTGAAGCTTCACCTCTTTGGTTTTAACCCTGTCGATGTAAAGCGACGGCTCGAAAGTCTTGTCCGTAATATCCATGACTGCAAAATTCAATCTCTCAATAAATTCAGTGTTGAAAGGCACCTCAACTGCCGTCGGCACTTTGATAGTTGGGTTCACGTCCTTATACATCCTATAGGCCTCGGCAACTGACGCCACACTGTTTACTGAAACGGCTTGGTTTGGCAACGGCGTAATATCGGCATATCCTGGAACAACAAAACCGGCCAAAACACATATAACGACAATTTTTGAAATTGAATGCATTTTATTGAACATTATTTACTTCTCCCTTCTTACTTCGACCAATGAAGGCCGTTCCGATAAGAAGTGATCCAATAATAAAGAATGTGATTATTCGTCCGGACAACTCCATTTTCCAAACATCAACCAATAACAATCGTCCGACGACAAAACCGAGAAGTACCCCTCCATAAACGCTAAACCCCTTAATATTGTGGACTCGACCGTAAATGTAAGTTATGAGACCAATAACAGTATAAATAAACAAGGCAAACATCACAGCCTGATCATCGTTTTGAAAGGATGCGTGAAGCGAAAGCCAGAGCAAAAGGTACAAGTAAAGAGATCCCGCAATCACCAAACCCGAACATATTTCCAAAGATTTCGAAGTATTTGAAGCCTTGCGAAATTGCCAAAAATATAAGCCGAGCGACAACATCGTTATACCCAAAAAGAGCAGAACGAAAAAGTGCTCATGTATGACGCTATCTCTCCAATCCCGCGCGACGATATTTTCGAATGACAAGATTATAGGAACAACAATGAGCAGAGAGGTTTTTTCAGCAAAAACGGTGTTCTGAAGAATCCACTGCATCAACAAAGCGATGACAGCCACTTCAAATGTATAAGCAATGACGAGAGCGGCACCGTTTAATTCGGCCGCCGTAGCCGCCGCCAACATGGCAACCCCCACTCCCGCATATATGTAAAAAGGCTCGATTCTCTTTGTAATTTTGAAGATCACAAACGCGCCGGCGGCAAAAACAATCATCCAGGCAGAAATAATAAGACTCTGCCAGTCTTTGTCGACAACCATGATTATCCAAGTAAGAAGAAATAATCCACTGCCGCCTGCCGTGACTAGATCCGCCTCAATATTTCCCTTGTTTTTTAGAATGGCAAGCGTATTTGTGATAAAAAAGATGACTGAAAAAGCATAGATAAACATGAGGACAATCTCCCTGTTACTTCCGTAAGACAATAACCAAGGCAAACTAAAAAGGATGATCATGACGAGAGATGCCGTGTTCAAAACCCTTTGTCCGGTTTTCGCTACAACCCAAATAGTCCCCAGCACTACTACCATCAAATAAGAGAACAATTGAACTTCATCGCCATAAACTCCTGAAAATAGAGGGGCCAAACCGGACAGAATCAAACTGCCGATAGATAAAGCACGGCTATTCCATTTAATAGAAGCCAGCGCGACAAACGCCACGGAAAGAAACATGATAACTAATGAAGGGACATCTCCGAAATAGCCGTAAAAAACTCTACCCGCTGATACTGTCATCGAAATGACAGTCGATCCGAATGCCAAAAAAATACCCCCCTGATGGACCGAGGTACCCATGCGCCACCAGCCAAGTATCATAATGAGAGCGCCCGCTATCATGCCAAAAGCAATCCTGCCCATCGGACCTATCCAATTGTTCATGAAAGCATAAGTGACCAGCCAGCCGAAGCCGATAAGGAGAAGCAGTACTCCGAGCTTCAGTAACCAATCCTCCTTGAGCCAGGCACCAAATCGCTCACCAACCGATGCCCCCTGCTTTTCCGCCAATGATGTGGCGAGGAAACCGCCAGCCATCGTCGGGTTTGGCACTAAATTACCTCCCCCGCCTAAGGCCGTTACTGGTTGTCCACCCCCTCCGGAAATCTGTTGACGATTGATTGGAGACTGTAGACCTGTTTTTTCCTCAAGTCTAATTATGCGACTTCGTAAATCTAGAAATAATATGAGAAAAACGACGCCTATTATTAGAGTAAACATGAGAAAATAATACCACAAACACGCAAGCTCTGCGGAATCTCCAAAAAACTAGGGTGTATATTGTTCCTCTAGATGAATTATTTTGTCGCCGTTTGAAATAATATTGAAAGGTTGTCTATTGTAGACTTCCAACAATTTTTCGAGCGTAGATGACGCCAAAACGGGAGAGCCGTATGGATCCAAAATGCTGATATCTGTATTTTTATCCACTCGATACGGCTTGGTTTCCTTGCTTACATTTCTGATATAAGAATCATTATTCATGCTCGGAATGCACTCCTCTATTTTTTCCGGCGCACATTCGGTATCCTTCGCTCCTTTCTGCCTAGCCTCTTCTCCACTCAGAAACTCTGCTTCGTCAACCATTAACACCGCCGCATGCCCCTTTAAATTTACAAGGGAAACATCTCTTATATATCCAAAGAAAAACCTATCCTCGGTTTTAACCTCCGTCCTTTTAAGCCAAAAAGCGATCGAAGTGACAATTGCCAATATAAGAATAACAATGACTATTTTTTTCATCTGAATATTTTACTCCGGCTAAGAACTTAACAACAATATAAGGTTTCGATAAAATCTTCAAATCTCTTTTTTTTGGTTTTTACCTTTTTCACACCCCTCAATCAATGAAAAACTAACAATATTTAATTTTATTGAGAAAAGGCAAAATTTCCCTTCCCTCCGGAACGAGCTGGTGCGCGAAATAAAATTTGCCTCGTCCTTATTTATGGTGAGCCTGTCGAACCATCCCCGCAGCAAGCTGTTCCCCAGGGAGTACCTCGGCGGAGTATTAGGCGACGAGCACCCTCCAAAACTTTGCCTGCCTCGCCGGTAGGCGGGTTGGAAAGGAGCGTCTCCTAACGGCACTTCCAATTTCTAATCGCTTCGCGGAAGAAATTTAGGTCGCCCACCGGCGCTCTATTTATTATGTGGCCATTCACCCCGTTACAAATTTACTGACAACTCTATATCTTAAAGAGAGCGTTATTTTGTAGCAACTCTTTACTGTCACTATTCAGGTTATTAGTATATTTGTAACGGGGTTCATCCCCACCGCAGAGCGGCGAGGTATTCTGGCCACTTCTAATAAAAAAACAAAAATACACATAAATATATACAAAAATCCATGTGGTTTAATAATGTTACTATAGTAACATTATTAAACCACATGGATAAAATTTCTGAAAAAAATTAAGACATACTTAAATTTTTTGATTCGAGTTGCCTAAAAAAATTTGAGGGGGCGGATGTTTCGTCCCCACAGAGAACACTTCTTATCGCACGGCCAATTCCCATTCGCATATAGCACCAAGGTATAGACTTCTTCACACAGCAAAAAATTGATAACTTTGTAGAACAAAATGAGTTTTCTGATATCTTTGAATTTAGATTGAAAAAAAACTCTGCTTATTTAATCAATCTGCAAGCTTCAATATTTCATCGATAGGCGCGTGCGCCGCGCAAATAGACATGTCTCCCGCCCCGTAGTACAGCCATAGCTCCTTGTCTTTTAGGACTGTTCCGGGACAAAAAACAACTTGGGGCATTATATTTTCATTCCGTGCTTTTTTATAAAATTCCTTGAGTTCATCCTCGCTTAGGGTGACCATTTTATCGACTCCTCCTTTTATAACATCGATCAGCGAATCGCCAATCTCATAACTTTCTCTTGGACCAAAAATCGGTTCATTGCTTCGATAAATTATTTTGTGTGGGTCCAGCCGATCAGTCAAAACAAAACCAAGCTGATAACGAAAAACTTCATCGACGCCATGATAGAGAATCAACCAGCCTTTTTCAGTGAGAATGGGCGGCGGACCAACCTCAACAAAAGTATTGTCAAAATAATTGGTACCGGTTCGCGGCTCTATAAAGGGCTTGACGCTAACTTCGAAATTAACACCGTCAATGGAATCGGCGCTAAAAATATAATATTCCCCAAAGAGAATTTCGTAGTGACCGTTAAATTTTTCCGGGAAAAAAGCGCCGGACTTTGACCAATGCAAACCTCTTTTTGACTTCTTTTTTTCTACCGGATGTCCTCCCTCCCACTTGAAAATTTTACCTCCCGCTTCCCAAAAATTGAAATCGGGTACAGCCAAACCGTTCCTTTTCCACTCTCTATTTAAATCGTTGGTCGTAGCCGTATGAAGTTTGACACTCTTGCCGTCATACGCGGAAAACGCCATGTGGTAAGTATCGCCGATTTTCGTAATTCTCGGGTCTTCTAATCCGCGAAGTTCGTCCACACTTTCTCTTTCGAGGGCAAGGTGAGATCGCCATTCAAAGCGTTCGCCGTCTTTCGACACAGCATGGGCAATCCGAGAATGCCAATCGTCCTCCCTCTTCATCACCCGTGGGTAAAGATGGACAAGGCCATCGTCACCAAAAATCGCACCAGGATTGTAGACTTTCCACCATTTTTTATCTGGTCTCAAAACAGGATTTAATTTTGACCGTTCGAAAATATCCATCAATCTATAATAGCTTCAAACAAAATTATCGATTGAGGTAGGTAATGGTAATCTGAAGAACCGTGGCAAACATAACCCAAAGAACATAAGGAATGTTTGCAAAAACAACCCATCTCATACGCGGCCAAATAACGATAAGTGCCCATATAAGAGTAACGAAAACAAGAACAACATCCAAAGAAGCGAGTAGGTTGTTTTTAAGCCCGAACTGAATCGGGGTGAAAGCAAAATTGAAAATCAGGTTTAGAATAAACGGCAAAGCAACCATCCGCGGAATTTGTTTTTTGGCGACTTTGTAGATTACGACTCCAAAAGAAACTGCAATTATTGCGTACAAAATCGTCCAAACCGAACCAAAGAGCCACGAGGGCGGCGCCCAGAATGGCTTGATATATTCGGAATAGACCAGAAACTCTTCCATAGGCCAATTCTAACACAAACAGCAGGAACTAGAGACCATGTTCCCACATTTTACCAAAACAATCCGCTATCGAAAACGACACCAACAAAACAAAAGCGAATAATCAACGCCAAAAACAGGTTTTTAAAATTTGACCCCACAAGGAAAAAGGTTTTAGTATAAGTTTAGGTTACCAAAAAAGAAAGCTCATTATATGCTAAATAAGCAAGAAATTTTACACCGGCTGGCAGGAGGCCAGGCTTTGTTCGATTATTTCCCCAATGGACAAATAAGAATCATGGGAATTGACGGTGAACTAGGAGTCAAAACGGACAGTGACGCAAAGGCTTTGGAAACTCCTTCGTTGTCTCTCCCGCGCATTCTAACGAACGGCGGCCGACTGTATCTTGAGTTGTCGCATTTTTTAGAATACTGCACGCCTGAATGTTCAAACGCACTCGAACTTACGACATACCTCGAGGCGATGAAGATTATCTGCGCCACTCTACGCAATCCACCCCTCGTACTTCACAACAACAACCACGATTGGAAAGGGAGTACTTTCGGATGCCACTGCAATTATTGCACCCGCGCGCCAAGAGGGACGTGGATCAAACTTCTTCCTTTCAATGTCGCCTCCCTGGTTATGGCAGGAAGCGGTTGGCGGACACTCGATGGCCAATACCAAATCTCCCAACGAGCGAGATTCATGAAGGAAGCGATCGGTAATGAGCCCTTGTGTTATGTAGATTACAGACATCAATCACTTATGACCATCGAGGGTTGGGAAAGAATGCACCAAGGTCACACCGACGCCCACATGTCGGAAGTCAACACATTTATCCAGGTTGGTTTTACAAATCTTATGGTAGAACTACTGGAGAGAAATGCTCTGCCGCACGTTGCCTACGATCCAAAATTCGCAACAGTTGACGGACGCGACATATCGGCAAAAAAGCAAAAATGGTTTATGCACGGCATTGGCAACCGATCGGGCGATGTAATCGCACTTCTTGGCCTTTATGCCAAAAGAGCAAGGGAAATTTTTGCCGGTCGGGATGAAGTTACTGACGTGTTACTCATTCTTATAGAGGACACGCTCAAAAAACTTGGGTCCGATCCAATGAAGCTCTACGGGCGACTTGATTGGGTTACAAAACTTCATCTCATCAACACATTTGAGGCCAATAAATCGCCTGGTGACAAAATGGATCTAACCGCCATCGATTTGGAATACCACTCTCTGAATAGAGAGAACACTCTGTACTATTACCTCTTAGATGCCGGACAAATCGAACGTCTAGTTAACCCGAATCTCATCAAAAGAGCCCTCTCTTCTCCGCCTGCAAGGACACGTGCAAAAGTAAGGGGTGAAACAGTTAAATTCATGCAGTTCATCGACCCAAATCAATGGCGCCCGACCGATGAATGTTGGGCTGAACTGAAGTTCCTTAACGTCCGCACCAAGCAGACATTTAGTTTCCCGATTGGAGATCCCTTCTCAAATTATACCGACTGTCTGCCAATGATTGAAGAAGAAATTCTAAGAAAAAGCAGGGTGGAACCACCAAAGACGATCAGATAGATCGTCTTTTTTTAATCTGACCGAACCGCAAAAAACGCAATTCAGAAAAGTCGTGGGCTGTCATCTCGTCGTTTGGAAGAAACTTTGCCATCGATAAGTTTTTGAAGATCTGAGAGCCTGACCTTCCAATCTTTTCCGATTTTAAAAGCCGGCAGTTTTCCCATCTTGCACCAACGCCAAACGGTCTTCTTCGTCACACCAAAGAATTTGGCAATCTTGAGGGCGTTGTATATAGCATCTTCCGCCATGTTAATGCCTAAACTTATAGACCAATCATACTCCAGTAACAATTGGCGTAAAGACCGTTTCCCAAATACCGCCAAAATCTCTGAAGATCTCGGAACGAGTTAAACACACGCAAAAAATTATCGTATACCGGAGTCGCAGGATAGATTGACCGACATTGGCGTCAAAGATAAAACAGTGATTTCCTTTGTTTCGCATCGGGGCATTACACTCCCGCCAACAGGCTGAAGAGCGTACTTGCCGGGAGGTAGAGAAACGGAATATTTTCCTTCTTCATTTGTTTTGGCGGTTGCAAACGGTGCGCTTTGGGGGCTTCCAACTTCGATCACCTGAACAGTAGTTACGTAAGGCTTATCTGCACAATTGGGATCCGGCGGAATGCGCTCTACCGGACAAGTCGGTCCCACCGTAACCTGCCCACTTACCATAGAATTTTTTTGCGAGCCACCAACCGCATCCTTTTTTTGGATGTGAAAAGTAACACTGTAAGCACCTTGGGTAATCTCTCTGCCACTTTGTGGCTCTGGTAGAACCGAAATTATTGACACTTCATATTCATCAAATAAATATGGTTTGTCGTTTGTAGAGATGATTTTTGTTTCAGTTTTACTCGCGGTTGTTAGTGTAACGGAAACTTTGGCTTCACCTGCCCAAACACACACGACATCTTTGGGGCAACGACTGTCCTCCAAAACGGAATTCAACTTAATTGCTAGCCCTCCTGCTTCTCCTTTGGCGCCAATAGTAAGAATTACATCACTTTCGCTCGTCGAATTACCCTCACATGGCGCAAATTCACAGCGCGGTCCCACCCTGCCAACAGCAGAACCGTCAGGACAAATTTTCGCGTCCATTGTGCAGAGAGCATTATCGGACGAAGAGATATCGGAAAAAATTATAGGTACTTCAAGAGCGTCGTCGTGTTCCGGAAGACCGGACGGATTATCTTTTCTAAGAATCAAAGAACCCCTATTGCTGTAAGCTTGAGGATCAACAGTAAAGGTCAATACCGCTTCAAACGGCACAAAATCGGTTGTCATCCACTCACCTTTTGCCGTCGCAAACCCCTCTCCAATAATTCGTCCATCCCAATCAGTAATGGAAATAGGAAAACTGGCTTCAAAAAACCAATCACCTCTTGCCTCTCCTTTTATCGTCAACGGACTTTTTATTTTTTCATTCGGGCGCGGGCTTTCCAAACGAATGAGATCCGACTTTTCAATTTCGTTTCCGATGTATTCCGTGAATGTCTTTCCGCCGTAACGGCATTGTCGCGGGTAACTTTCCATAATAGGCGCCCCGGTCGCAACACACTCCTCAAAATTCGTTACGGCAGTTATCTCCTCACTCCCGATCGCAAACCACAAAGCGCCTACGGCGACAACGCCAATCAATATCGCAATAACTATGTATATTTTTTTCATGTTTTTTTGTGATGTAGACTAAGTAAAACCAACCGACCACTTCTTTGTTTCAAATCGGAATTACCTTTATCATACCCGTAAATCGCACATATATCCTATTGATTCACTTCAACCTTTAAACCGGTGCTCCCCAAAATATCAGCCACCTTTTCGCATTGGCTCTTTGAACCATAGAACACAGCAACACTCCCTAAACTTTCGGCCGTACGAGCAAATAGATAGGCCTTATCAATCGAACAATTGATAGCCTTTACCAACAAATCCACAACACTCTCAAGTAAATGACAATTGCAATCAAAAAGAACTGTCCTCCACTGCAACTCCTTTTTTGTCTTTATTAATAATTCTGGTTCAATTTTGGAAATCACCGCGTTCATATTTTTTACAGATTTTAAATAAATACATTTCGTGTTCAGGCAGAACCGCGAATAAACTTGGTTGCGCCGGGAATTTGGTCGGTTTTAAAATCCTGGAAAACCTGCGCTGGCAAAAGATGTAAATCATGAGTCGCGCCAATCCAGAGCATTTCGCAAATTTCGTACGCATGAGTCCTCTCGACATCCCCTATTTTTAAATAATCCGCCCCATTTTTTATTTCAAAGAAAAACTCTACTGAATGTTTTTTGCCGTCTAAAAAATTATGAACGTACAGTAATTTTCCGATTTCAGGCTTTATGCCTAGTTCTTCAACCAACTCCCGACTCATACAATCTTTAATATCTTCCCCCAACTCAAGCCTCCCGCCAGGCAGTGCAAAATGCTTATCATTCTCCGAATGTTTGACCACAAGCAATTTGCCGTCATAAACAATGATCGCGCGGCATCGGATTACAAATTCTTTAATTTCGGACATTTTATGTTCTAGGTTTAATAATTACAGCCCCATTTGCCAAACTTTCACGGCTTCGGCTGGGTAAATAAACATCAAGATATTGAGAGCGAGGCCATCACGGACAAACATTCCGGTCATTAACTCGAATCCGATTACAAGAAATATTGTTAACCAAACTGGAAATTTTCGCGCCATCAAAAAACCAAGCGCCATCCAAATGACATCGAAAACAGAATTCAAAATGCTATCACCAATGTAGCCAAGCGAAACTGTATTGTCGCGATAATAATTGATTATCCAGCTTGAGTTTTCAATAATTTCCCAACCAGTTTCCAAAAGTACGGCACCGATAAATATCGTCCCGAGAGGTAACCCTCCCTCTTTATTGAAAAATTTCCGCGACAACCAAATCAGAAGTCCGTAAAAAGCAAAACCGTGGATAATATGCGAAAAAGTATACCAGTCGGCAATTTGCTGAGAATTGGACGAGCTCATGACATCCCCTTCCCAAAATTTCACAAAACCGCAGGCGCATATGGGTAATCGCCCCATGACATAGAGAATCAAAATCTGTGCGACAACTATACCAACAAAAATCAGCCCCCATCCCGTCACGGATATTTTTCTATACCAGGGAATATTTTTTTCAGAAATGTTTTCTGTAGTCATGAACAAAGCATACCACTACCGTTAACCACTTCAACCATGAGTTAGCAAACAGAAAAAGTCGCTGTACAAAAAAGGCAACTTTGCGTTGCCTTGTTCTAAAAAAAGCCGTGGACCAAATTGTCCTTAAACTCAATCCAATCAAAAATGAAGTGCTCCAAATCTTTTGGGTAATCCCACGCCAGCTCAATTATTTCATCGAACACCTCTTTGGTTTCGAGCGAAATGCAAACCCCCTCTGGAATGTGGTCACCCGCACCGAGAACCGAAAGAGAATAACCCTTTACGAGCTCACAGTCGACAATCCAAAGAAGTTCGTCGACTGGTTTTACGACCAACATTGAGGGAATTTTTCGTGTTGGCAAAGATACTCTCCTATACCATCTGATTTCGCAAAGCATCGCTACCTCCTTCATCAATATTTGAACTCTCCGTAAACATTAGACTTTATTGCATAACGGGTCAAATTGATTTTGTCCCAATTTGTTTATATGAAGATTCGAAGTTTGTTTGCGGTATTCTTTGCAATATCGTCTCTTTTTGTCTCATCCAACGCAATGTTTGCCTTTGAGACACGCGTCATCGAGTGGGGTCAAGACGGTCAGATAACAGATCTTAAAATCAACGACGCTGTAGCGGTATCGTCCGGACAAATGTCTGTAGCTGTCCTACGACGCAACGGAAAAGTTACAGTTTCAGGATATTGGGCGACATGGGGCGGATCCGAGGAATTAAGGGATATCGTCGCCATAGCTTCCGGAGAACTTGTCGGAATAGCTGTCGATAAAAATCAAAACCTTCGCTCCTGGGGCATGTATAGGGACAAACTAAACCCGCCAGACTTGGCGCTTCACGACATCGTGGCGGTCGCCGCAGACAATAGTACTGGGTTCAATGGACCGGGGCATCAACTGGTTCTTCGAGCTGATGGTAGGCCTATCGCCTGGGGTCTTAATTGGTTCTACACTGATCTATACAACATACCGACAGACCTAGTCGATGCAATCGCCATATCAGCAAGTTTCTACTACAACATGGCAATCCGGCGAAATGGAGAATTCGTGCAGTGGGGCAAAGGCTGGTACGTATTCGATGATTCTTTTGTAAGCACACTTCCTCCCCCACAAAACCTCAAAGTTGTTTCCGTATCAAACAATTCCAATCACGCGTTGGCCGCAACAACGGAAGGAAACGTTGTCGCATGTGGAAACTTATACAATGGAGTATGCAATGTGCCGCCAAACGCAAAAAATATCGTTATGGTATCGGCAGGCACAGATTTCAGCGTAGCGTTGACCGAATCTGGAGAAGTTATAACCTGGGGAAACGATAAATGGGGCGGATTCAAAACCCCGGCAGGTCTAAAGGGTGCCATTGCGATTAGTGCGGGCAGAGATTCCTGCGCCGCCATCATCTGCGAAGAGCTGGCCTCGGCCGCGCCCTACATATACGCACAGCCGGGCAGTCGCACGGCCGAAATGGGACAAAGTACATACTTTGTGGTCTATCCGACAGGCATGCCTCCATTTAGCTACCAATGGTATCGCAACAACACAAAAATTGCGGGAGCCAAAAGCCAAGTGTTGTATATTGAAAATGTTCGACCCGAACATGCGGGGGAATACAAAGTAGAAGTGGCCAATAAACACGGAGCTATGATGAGCGAGCCGGCGACACTAAACACCAAAGGTATTCTGCTTGACTCGCCGGTTTACGTACCTTGCACTCTTGTATTCGGAGAACCGGGAGTTAACTACATGCTCCAAGTTTCAACCGATAATGGTATAACGTGGAAAAATCTCGGAACAGTTCCGGGCACACCTTACAGCTGGTACTACGATTATTCCAATATCGACAAATACAATCTGCTTTATCGACTTGTAAAATAGGAAGATAAATGACTCGTCGATACCTTAGTCAAACTTCGCCAAACAGGCGGAGTTTTTTATGTTCTTACCAAATTTAATACACTAATTTTTCGCGTATTCTCTGCGGACGTTGAGCGAAAAAATTACGGAAATAGAACCTCTTTTGAGGTTACATCGACAAAGTAGGAGCCGGCAAAACTTTCGGAGCCAGGTGGAACTCCAAGCACTCCCCTAACTTTGTGCATTGTATCTTTTTGCCATCCCATACATTGAGAGACGATATCTTTGCAATTTACATACTGCCCTCCCTCTCGAACATAAAATCTGCTTCCGCTCATTGAACCAAGAAAAACGACAGTGGAACAATCCTGCTCCGGCCCCTCATTGTCAGTACATCGGTATTCGAAAGTAACCATATCCTCTATGGTAATGTCCGCGTTCAATAACTGGCTCCTCGATTCAAAGACCTTCTTTACCGAATTTGCTCCCTCCATCGATCCCCCAGGCAAAATATTTTCCGGTGATTCAACCAACGAGGGAGAAGGAACCTCATTTTCAATTGGAACGACAGGCGCCCCGCCTGAAGAATTCGAACGAACCGGAAATAAGACACCGCTATGTAAAGCTAGATACGACGAAAAAGAAGCTAAAAGTAAGATCGCCGCCGCCGCATAAATTTTAAGAAGTGTGTTCATTTTATACTTTTTTAATCCTCAGAAATATTGCCAACCAAAGAACTGACACTGCTTATAATAGGCGACTTTTGAATGGCACTAAAGGCCTCTCTGTCAGCAATAAAATTTGTCCCGTCCCATCCCCGCCCCAAGGGGTACCCTCGGATTACCTCGGCGGGGTATTAGGCGGGACACCGGGAAAACTTTGTTGGATAGGTGCGCCCCACCGGGCGCTTCTATTTTTTTTGCGGCCATTCATCCCCGCCGCAAGCGGTTCCCTCGGGGTACCTCGGCGGGGTTCTGGCCGCTTCCAATAAAGTGGCAATTGGGATGAATTTTGAGCACCGATGCCGGAAGTTTTGGCGTTACTTTTTTGCTCATAATAACTTTCTTAAAAATCTCCGCCTTCCTTTTGCCGCTTACGATAAAAACGATTTCCTTACTTTCCATCTCTGTCTTTATGCCAATGGTAACGCCATACTCTGGAATCTCAAAACCGGTCAATTTTTTGTTTACCTTTTTTATATTTCCGTTGAGCCTTACCAGCCTCGAAACGGAATCAAATGAAACGCCAGGAAAATTAAACCCCATGTGCGCGTCTTCCCCCCATCGCGCTAAGGCAAAGGTCTATACCGCCTAACTTTTTTATCAATTTATCAAAACTGCCCGGCAACCTAACATCATCTTCTCCCGGAAAATATGAGGCTCGCGGTGTCACTTTTTCAAAAAAGCTTCCTCATATAGTACCTGTAACCCTTGGAATCTTTTTCCGACACGACTTTGTACTCTCCGTCTTTTTTTTCGCAATATTCGTCCATGTTGAAAAAGGTAACTTTGCGAAAAAGTTTAGGCTCATCGTTGCTTAAAATTTCATAAACCCCTTCTGGAGTTGTGCCCGCCGGCACTAAAATATTTAAATTAGGATTTTTCCTGACCCGTTCAAGAATTATGGAGGTGGCTATCCGACTCATTTCCGCATAATCTGTCGCAACCGTAACTTTTATCCCGTTAATTATTTTAACTTCGGCCATAATCCTAATTCAATTGAATACGTGTCATCAATTGTATGCCGTTTTCAATAAATGGTCGAGTTTAAAATGTCTTTGAGAATTCGGTATCATTTCCCCCCCCCAAATAGGCCTGTAAACTACCCTGCCCTGGAGGGCAGGGCGTTATAAATGCTAAAGATCGAATAACTTAAGCTGAGGAATGTCTTTTTCACGACCTTGGTTTCTAATATAATTTTCAATTGTCTTTTTGTCACCTCGTCCGCTGATTGTTGCTATGTAGTGGCCGTCGGTCCAAAACTCACCTCCCCAGAGTTCTTTCTTGATCGACGGTACGAATTTGAATATGGTGCTGGCAGTCTGCTGTTTCAAAAGA
>Ga0209542_10008540_pt1 | contig 19085 bp, 14 predicted proteins | sample RifCSPhighO2_01_FD_184028 | JGI IMG/M metagenome (GOLD analysis project Ga0209542, IMG submission 184028) | Soil microbial communities from Rifle, Colorado - Rifle CSP2_plank highO2_0.1 (SPAdes) (version 2) | ecosystem: Environmental > Terrestrial > Deep subsurface > Rock core/Sediment ...
CATAGTCATAGGTGTATGTCCCTGAACCATCAGAGATGAGACTGCCATTTTTGTCGTAGGTGAATATACTAGTACCTACTTTGGTAGCGGCATGGGGATGGCGGGTATCAGTGTATTCGTATGCTCCGACGTCGGATTTGGAGAGTATGTTGCCCGTGGGAGAGTAGGTAAAATCGGCGATAGTGGGAGTAGTATCCACAGTGATCGTAGATTTGCTGAGGCGGTTTACTGCATCGTACTCAAAGGCCACGTCTTTGGGAAGCGCGGTGCCGGTGTCTTGAATGCGTGTGATGTTTCCTACCGCGTCATACGAGTAGCTGGTATTTATCGAGCCGTCGGATGTGGAGCGAGACGCGAGCATGTACTCTTTGTCCGGGTCATAGGTGAACATAGAGATAAGACCATTGTCTACGAGGACCGGTTTGCCGCTCGTACCATAGTATATCTCGGATTTTTTGACACCATCCACATACACCCCGCGGATCTGATGCGATGGGCCGTAGGTATAGGAGACGACTTTGGCATCAGGGTATTTGATACTCAAAAGATGCCCGGTATCTGCATAGGTGTACTCGGTCGTATAGGTCGCAGGAGAGTAGGTCGTGGCAGAAGCGACACTCGCGCTCGATGTGGATCCGGAAGACACGGGAGCGGATGCGGATGTGGAAGATTGCATCACGGCCTTTTGGTAGAGCGCCACATCATCGAGATACACCGTAGCGCCACTGAGGCCGATGCTTATTTTGAAAGAATCAAAGCTTTTGCCGTAGAGCGCGAGATCCACCGCAGGGATGGTGAGCGTGTACCAGCGTCCGGCAACCAATTTTTTCTGGCTGGTGAGATCGGCCGCGTTGAAGTACGGCGTGAGCACGAAGGTCTTGGAAAGCGCAGTGCCTTTGTAGAAAAGCAAAGAGGTATTGGCGGCGTAAAGCGCACTGGAGCTCGTGCGGATAGCGAGTTTGATATTTTGGAGATCGTCTACTTTGACTGGGGACGCGGCTTTAAGATGCAATCTCCCCGGGTTGGCACTTGTGGTAAATGCAATAGCGGTGCCACTCACTGCAGTCGGCGAGGTAAGTGTGAGTCCAGCGATACCCGAGTGTGTCCCTTGGGTCCAGCCACCACGGAGCGCGTCATCATATATGGGCGCGGCTATGGGTGCGAGCGGGCCAGGGACGGTAAACTTGATGTCGTCAAAAAATGCCTGCTTGCCCGTGCGACCGTATTTAATGTCGATGCGGGTAACTTTTTTGTAGGTAGCGGTGGTGAGTAACACCATCGGGATGTTGTAGCTGTACCAGGTGCGCGCAGTAAGGATGTTGTCGGTCTCGCTCACGGTATTCATGGAGACGGTTTTGATAAGGACGATACTCCCCGTAGAGCTAGGGCCATAGGAGAGGACTTGGACATTGCTTGGTCGCGTACCCGTATCAAACGTGGCAAATCGCAAAGACACCCCATCGGTATCCGTGCTGGTGAGCGGGGTCGTACGGGTAAATCGCATAATGCCGCCGGATTTGAAATTGGCCTCAATGACCGCAGTGCCGTTACCCGCGAGTGCTGTCGAGCTCGGATTGTAAGAGTTGAGATTGACCTGTGCGGGAGTCCAATCGGGTTTGACCGCGTCATCATAGATAATGATGTCGTTTTCTACTATAGGCGGGGCGGGCGGATTGGTGTGTGCCACCACTGCGGGCGCGGATGCGGGAGAGAGTCCGGCAGAGTTTTCTGCTTTGACCGTAATCGTGTAGTCGGTATCTGGCGTGAGGCTCGAGAGTGTGAGCGCGAGAGAGGCATCCGGAGTATTTTGTGTGATGACATTTGCACCTGCCGCGGCCGATACCTGGTATCTCGTGATGGGTGAGCCACCGTCAGTTGCGGGAGTGGCCCAAGAGACGCGAATCTGGGTATCAGAGAGTACGGAGGCCGCAACAGTTTGCGGAGCGCTCGGGACACTCGGCACCGGAGCACTCGAGAGAGCTCCCTCGATAGTGCGCGTGTCGCGTGCGACATTACCGCGCTTGTCATACGCATAGGTACGCGTAAAATCTTTGGTGGCAAGAGACGTGAGCTTGCCGATGCCATTTGCCACTGTGTCGTATACATATACGCTCTCGGTAATGGCAGAAGTCGCAGGATCATCGGTCGTGAGCACGCGGTTGAGCGAGTCGTAGGCAGAGACCACAGACTTGCCGCTCGGGTAGATTTGCCTAGTGCGATTGCCCGCGTCATCATACTCAAAACTGTATGCTGGCACCTCGGGAGCGGATACCTTGTGCGCAAGCTCGGAGCGCGTCATGCGACCCAGCGAGTCGTAAGATATTGCGCGGATACTCCCCTCGGCGTCTGTGATATTGGCAAGGCGCCCTAAGGCGTCATACGTATACTGCGTGATGCCGACGGGCTCGGTCACACGCACGAGATTTCCAAAAGCATCAAAAGTATGTGTGAGCTGATTGCCCCGTGCATCGGTCGTGATCTCGGTGCCTAAGCCGTAGGATTTGCTAAAGTTGCCGATGGATTTTTGGATATTGATCGGGCGATCCAGCGCGTCATAGGTCGTAATAGTCGCCTGGGTATCGGGCTGGGAAGTGATACCATGCGCGTAGCTCACCGAGGCAGATGCAACGTAGGATCTCGTCATGCGCCCCGCGCCATCATACACTCTAGTGCTTACCGCAAACTTGATACCCGGATATATGCCCGCCTCGGCTGGTGGAATATCGGCCTGTGTACGGGACTGCACTTGGGCGCCGCGGCCGTTAAAGTATTCATACGATACGCGAGCACCACTCGGGCCGTATGCAGTGGCGGTGTGTACACGCGGCATGCTCGTATCATCGTAGGTATGTGTCTCGAGCAAAGTGAGCACGCCAGTCGTGGGACTAGATGCAGATTTGGACTTGACCCGTCCCAAGCCGTCGTATTTGGTCTCGGATTTTACGCCGTTGGGATCGGTCGCAAGCACCACAGCCCCAAAACGCGGATCATAGGTATAGGAGGTAATTTGATTTTTGTCATTAGTAACTTGTGCAGGGTAGAGACCGCTCGCGTCATAGGTAAACTGGGTGAGTGCACCACGGGGGTTGGTCTCGGAAGATACGAGGCCAAGTGTATTGTAGGTGCGCGTGGTAGCAATATAGCGATTGCCGGTATCCAGCCAGTCTTCGGACTTGGTGGCATTACCTTTGAGGGCTGATCCCAGCGCCAAGCCATCGTAGTAGATGCGGTTTTCGGCGATTTTAGTACTGGAAAAATTGCGCAAAGTTTTGGTCGCGGAAAGGCCGATGAGATTATTTGCGCCTGTGGCATATGTGTAGTCGGTGGTGCGCTTGTCGGATGCGGTATCTGTGAATGCGCCTGTAAGAGCGTCCGCACTCACCTCACCCCACTCGATCTCGGTCGTGAGATTGCCGGTAGCAGTATCGTAGGCATAGGAAACTGCCTTGTCTTTGTGCAGAGACGAGTCGGCCGGGTTGAACATGATATCAGTCTTTGCTCCGGCACGGGTAAATATGCGTGCACTCGAAAGCGTGGTCTCGTCCCATCGTGCGAGCGTGCGCGCCAGAAGCTGTCCCGCAGTGTTGAATGTGTCGGTGCGATACTCGCGGCCGATGCGTCCCTTGGAGTCGGCAGTCTCTCCTGTGGCGGCATCTGTGCCATTCCCTTGGTGAAAATAATGGACGGTTTTGCGTCCGCGGACTTGGTCGGTCTCGGTGACCTTGGCAAATCCGCCAAACTTGCGATCTTGCGGATTATTGAAATAGTAGTGCCCGCCTGCATACTCGTAGGTCGTGGTATCAGATCCTCCCATGCCATCGCTCGTGACTACGCGCTCCAAGGTTTGCACGACTATCGGCAAGTTGGGATTTAAAATATTACTGCTTTGGTCGGGGTTGGCGGTATCGCGATACTGCGAACTCGGCTTGTAGGTAAACGCGGAAGATCCGCCGTCGGAAAACGTAGCGGAGGTCATGTAGTCGGCGGGTTTGGATTGGTTGATAAATCCTTGTCCCGTGGTCTCGGTATAGAGCGGCCCGATGATATCAAGCATCCCGTCGGCGTTGACATCCGCAAGACGCACACGGGTAGTGGCTCCGGCGCTACTAAAGACATCGTCAGAAGTGTTGGGCATATTTTCCCATTCGGGAGCTCGCACCCAGCCCTTGCCTTGGCCGAGATAGACCTCTTGCTTGAGGGTATTTACCTCGTTGATGACGGTATACGCCGAGCGCACGATATCTACAAGCCCGTCGCCATTGATATCAACTAGACGCACACCTGAATCTGACTCTCTCGGTGCGCTGTATGAACCGTAACTTACAATAGTAGGATCAGTAGCATACAACTCCTGCGGGATGACATAGGTGCGATCATCCTCAAACCACTCGCCGTTGCTGACCGCCACATAATCATCGCCGTTGACCCGCAGGCGTATACCATCCGCCAGCCCGTCGCCGTTGGCGTCCCCAATGCGAAACCCCGAGTCCTCGCGTGTGGGGCCGGATGATTGCATAAACTCATCGGTAAAGGCGAGGGAGCCAAGCTCAAGTAAGTTGCCTCGCGCCAAAACCCAGCCGTTTCCTGTATTGTCATACGCTATCCCTTTGCGATCACCAAAGCCGGTCGAGTAGACAAGATCGGAGAGACCGTCGCCATTATAGTCCAGAAGCCGTGTACTACCGTCCGCATTGCCGCCCGCAAATGGGTATGGCGCGGCCCATCCCGCAAGTTGAGACCACGTGTTGGTAAGTTTATTAAAAGAATACGCGGAGGTTTCAATCGGCACCGTATCGTTTTGTCGGCGTGCCTGCATCATTTCAGAAATGCCATCACCGTTGAGATCTGCTACCTGCCAACCATAATCCTGCCAATTATTTCCATCGTGATAAAAAAGCTGTGCGGGAGTGCTGTTTTGGTTGTAAGCGGCTGGCAGACCGTCAAACCGCCATGAGGCATTCCAGAGCATTCCTTTAAAATCGCCGCATGTGGATCCGGATGCGCAATGTTGGGAATAAAACGCATCGGGGTAGGCGTCACCACTTACATCTACATAGTAGGGTGCCCAGGACGGCAAAACAGGCAGGGGTTGCGACATCATCTGCTCGATACCGTGATATGCAAGTGCAAAATCGCGATTTTGCGTCCATCCCGGCGTGGATTTTTGATACGTAAAGCTCGTCGGCGGCAATGTTTTGGAGATGCCATCAGCATCGATCACCGTCTCGGTCAACGATGCGAGCATGCTTCTCGCCTTGTTGTCACCAGGAGCATAGCCAATGTGGTAGCTCCGTAGGGTCGCGAGACCTTTTTTGATAGTGATATCCGAAATGCGCCGATCGGTGCGTAGCTTAAACCCCGCATAGTACTGGTCGATGCTATCGGGTCGGCTCTCCAGTGAAAAATCTATAGAAAATATGTGCCCCGCTCCGGTGTTTGCACTGGCGCCATACGAAATCTTTTTTGGGTATCTGTTGTCATAGGCATCTCCGGGCCAGGAGTAATCATACTCCACCACATTACTATTGGTATCTGTGGTTTTGTCGAGGATCCATTTGTATGCAAGCGAACTGTCAGCCGGGTGATTGACACGCGCCGTGCTTGCCAGACCAAATTGGTACAGAGTTGCCGACTTGTCGCGCATGCTCCAGCTATTGTCGGTATTGAATATATAGACATGAGACGACCCGTCCTCCAGCTCCGCACGATACTCGCCGTGCGTACCGTCAGTAAGTACGGTAGGCTTTAACTCGCCATCCATTGATGAGGCGAATACCTCCTTGTCCGCTTGATAAAGATGATTGGCACCATACTTATTAACTCGATAAATGTATGGGGTAGAGAGCGACCAGCCATATCCTACCAGAGAATCATTTTTGTGATCCTCGCTGGAGTAGACGAGCCCCAGCTCGGGCGCAAGTCCGTCTCTCCCCGGCGGGAGTTGCAAAGGATAGCGCATATTGAGCGAGCCGAAAGCTTGGTTGGGCTCCACGACGAGATTGGTAGATTTGGCAGGAGACTGCATGTACATTGGGCGCACCACTGACTCACTAGATGCGGCCGCCATTGATACGGCACCCAAAGCTTCGGGAGCCGTAGGAGATGTGCTTTTTGTCGTAGTATCAGCGGGTGCGCTTTGCGTATCAGAAACGGGCGCATCAGAGGTGCTCGCCTGCAAAGAGCCCTCTGTAAGTACCGCGGCTGGCTGAGTGTCGCTCACTGGAGGCAAAAGCTCCTCGGCATATACCGCTGGAGCCACGCTCGAGAATAGCATCGAGATGCTGACAAGGGTACCGATAACTCTCCGCCCAAAGCTGGATTTTTGTGAGAATAGCATGAAATATAAGGGTTTTTATCTTTTCTGGCGTATGACTTGGCGCCAAACTTGCCCATATCCTACCACCAAACTGCTGTGTGTCAAATACAAGGCAACCTTCCGGAAGTCCGACTTCCGGAAGAGGCTGTTTCGGAGAAATAAAAAAGGAGCGTAATTGCTCCCTGAAAAACATATCTTCTAGTGGACTGTGCCCGTGACCACTTCGGTAATCTCAATGGTTTGGGTTACATGAAAGGCGAATGAACTCTGCGGATAACTGTGTGCAAACGCCTTGGCCGCGGTAAGCGCCCTCTTGAGAATATTTTCTACCGTATCGAGATGTGCTTTGTCGTAAGCCTCCACCCAACCAGCAGAGTGCGCTTTGCCATGGTGGGCACCAATATGTACATCTACCTTGCATGCACACTCTGATATGCCTTTGAGAATAGTCCGCACCCCGTCCACCGCATGGCGCTGAATAGTTTTACCTTGTTCGCTTCCTATATATACCGGCTCCGATACCACGACTGTATTGTTTGGCCTAAATGAAAACTTGATAGCATGCCGCAATTTCTTATGCATGGCCGTTCGTAGCGTAATCATGCCGCCCCCTTGTAAAAGGTCTGTCTCTACTGCTCACTTGAGGATATAAAGCCACCCATATCCTCCCAAAAAATCACCTAAAAATCAAACTGCGCTGGCGCCACACAAAAAGCAACAAAAAAGCCCGAGGTGGGCTATACCAAAACGCGGGAGACGCGCACTACGTCAAATAATCGTATGGTTGCCGGGGACGCACATCGTCGAACATACGGCACTCGAGTATCCCACGATAGGGAGAGCTAGCGGCCAACCATTGATTCGTAAAAAATACAAGCTTTTGGACGCTTAGGTAATACTGCAATACCGCCTCGTGAATCTCGCGCACCAAATCTCTGTCCGTGCTTCGTATCACGAAACTCCCTGCAGTCCGAGGATTGTGCCCAATGCGCATATGGTACGCCTGCACCTCATCCGGCGCAGTCACGATATTGGCGGCGAGCAACGGCTCGGGAATATTTTTGATGGCACGGGTAGCAAGATGCACGCCGGGTCCTATGGTGTATATTTCGTTGACGTATCTCCTCGGCTCACCAGGCACGACTGGAAACTCCCGATGGCAATCAACCGTGGTGAGCGTCGGCACGTCACCCTCTACAACAATCTGGCGAAACAGGCGATTGAACTCCTCCCAAGAGACCTCCTGTCCTATGCATACTTTTTGCATTATCTATGCCCCCCCTTGTTTAAGAAAAAGAATCCTACGATGAAGATATATCTCCACGCTCTGGGTGTCAATATATAAGCTACGGACAAAAGACAAATCATCTTTGCATATTCCCGCCCAGACACTAAAAAACCTCCCCTTGCGGGAGGTTTTGGCTATACAAACAAATAGATGCTGTGATTTTATTTTGCCTCGGGGTCCGCGGCTGGAGTGGCGTCCTCAACGGTGACGGCGGGCGCCTCTTCTTTTTTGGTCTCGTTGGGATTGATAAAGCTCAAGGAAAGCTTGTGCTCGTCAGAATTGAGTACCAAGATCTGGAAGTGATAGGTAGAGCTGATCTGCAAAGCATCGCGCATATCTTTTTCAGAGGCAAACTCCGAGACATGCACTAGACCTGAGAGCGTATTGTCTACCTGCACAAAAGCGCCAAACCGGTTGATCTTAGTAATACGGCCTTGCACAATATCGCCTTTTTTGTATTTCTCGGCAAACTCTTTCCAGGGATCAGGCTTGAGTGCTTTTACGGAAAGTGAAATTTTGCCCGCCTCGATGTTGATGATTTTGGCACGCACCTGATCACCAACTTTAAAAAGATCACCGGGATTTTCCACGAGACCCCAGTCGAGCTCGGAGATATGCGCAAGACCCTCGAGACCATCCTCGATCTTAATAAATACACCAAAATCCACCACGCCGGTCACCTCGCCTTCGATTTCGGCGCCGACAACATAGTGGCCGAGGATCTCTTTGAGCTCCTCGGACTCAATATTTTTCTCGGAGAAGATGAGTTTATCTTCTTTAGGATCAATATCCAAAATAGTTACCTCGAAAGTTTTGCCGACAAATTTTTGCAGTTCATTTAAAATCTTCATCTTGTCGCCGCCCTCCACGCGCGGATAGTGCTTGGCGGTCAGCTGGGAGACCGGCAAAAATCCGGGGACACTCTGCCAGACGATCACGAGGCCGCCCTTGTTGGCAGAGGTTACCTTGAGATTGAGCGGGGTTTTATTTTTCATATGCTCCTCGGCATCAGCCCACATCTTGTCCTGACCTGCCTCTTGGAGGGAAAGCTCTACATAGCCATTTTCATTTTCCAAATCAACGACTTTGGCGGCAATTGCGTCTCCGGGAGCAAGATTTTTGATAATCTCGCGCGCGTTGTAGTACTCGCGGCCGTAGACGATACCGGTACCATATACCCCAAGATCTACATATAGGTAGACTCCTTTGCGTACTATGACATGACCGTCTATCAGATCGCCAAGCTTAGGAGCCGCGGCAACTTGGATATTTTTAAACAGCGCCTCCATAAGGCGGCGTGAAGCCTCTCGCTTGGAAGCATCCAAAAGCGCAATACTACTGCCCGACTCGTCTTCGTCGGTCTCGAAGAGATCTTTTTCTTCCGGTTTATCCATGGAGGCTAGTATACAAAACTGCCATAAAAAAGGCAATACGGAGACCGGTGTTTAGTGATAAGTAATAAGTAGTATATGGTGCATATATTAGAGTGCATGATAGCAACATATAAAAGCCCCCGTCAGTAATATCGCCACACAATAGAGCATAGTAGTCGTCAAGCCTATCCTACTTCTTTATTTTCGGGTAAAATCTACCTATGGTTATCACCTATCATGGTCTATCATGCTTTAAATTACAGTCTGGCGAGACTGTTTTAGTTGTTGACCCATTTAGTAAAAACTCGGGGCTTACTCCGCCACGCTTCCAAGCCGATGTCGTCATCTCCACCAACCAGAGCGAAAATCACGCCAACATCGAGACAATCGCTGGCGATCCTTTTCAGATCGTCAACCCGGGAGAGTATGAGATAAAAGGCATCTACATACAAGGTGTCACTACGAGAAATGGCAGTACAGACGCCAACACCGCCTATATCATAGAGTGGGACGGTATGCGTCTCTGCCACCTCGGCAATATCCGTAAAAAAGATATTACGGAAGAGCTCAAAGAAGCTATCGGCACGCCGGATGTCTTGTTTGTACCGGTGGGTGGCGCAGAAGCTCTGGAGCCGGAAGAGGCGGCGGCTCTCACAAACCAAATCGAGCCGCGGGTGGTTATACCGATGCACTATAAAATTAAAGGTCTCGACATCTCGCTCAAAGGGCCGGAGAAATTTATCAAGGAGCTGGGCGTAGATGAGCCCAAACCCGAAGACCGCTTTACGTTTAAGAAAAAAGACTTGCCGCAAGACACGACCAAGCTCGTGATCCTCGAGCCACCCACAAAATAATCATCACTCCCTATGGCACTTATCGAGTTTATCGAACATTTACAGCAAAAACCCGAGGCAGTACGCCGCCGGATCATGGTAGTTTCGGTAGCCGGCATTATGGGCATCATCGTATTCCTCTGGATACTAACACTCCAGTACACCCTAAACGCCAAGCCAGCAAGACAAGCTAATCAACCTGCCGCGACAGATGCCTCACCGTTCGCGCTTTTGGGAGAGTCCATCATGCAAAACGTCACCGAGCTTGGCAAAAAACTGTTCACCAAATAGTCCATGGAAAAAAACATCGACAAAAAACCTGATACCGTAGTGAATGTAGCGCCCCGCGAGATAGCCGAGGAGATGCGCGAGTCGTATCTCGACTATGCAATGTCGGTCATTATCGGCCGTGCGCTCCCAGACGTACGAGACGGTCTCAAGCCGGTGCATCGCCGGATACTCTATGCCATGCATGAGCTCGGCATCACGCACAGCGCTAAACATCGCAAATCGGCAAGCGTGGTCGGTGAGGTGCTTGGTAAGTACCACCCGCATGGAGATGTTGCCGTGTATGACGCGATGGTGCGCCTCGCCCAGGATTTTTCTACCCGGTATCTCCTCGTGGAGGGTCAGGGCAACTTTGGATCAATCGATGGGGATTCGGCAGCAGCCATGCGCTACACCGAAGCCCGCATGTCCAAGATGGCCTCCTATATGCTCAAGGATATTGAAAAAGAGACGGTAGATTTTATCCCGAACTATGACGGCACCAAACAGGAGCCGGTAGTGCTCCCCGCCGCCGTCCCCCAACTCTTGCTCAATGGATCCCTTGGCATCGCGGTCGGTATGGCGACTAATATCCCGCCACACAACCTCTTGGAGCTCGCGGATGCCACCAACCACATCATCGAACACCCGGATGCCTCTACCGAAGACCTCATGGAGTTTGTACACGGGCCAGACTTTCCGACCGGCGGACTTATTTTTAATAAAAAAGACATTCTACATGCCTACGCTACCGGCAAAGGATCTATGCTCACCCGAGGCGAGGCGGAGATCGTAGAAGCTAAACACGGCACGTTTCAAATCGTCATCACCTCGATCCCCTATCAGGTCAACAAAACCACGCTTTTGGAAACCATTGCCGAGCTGGTACACGAGAAAAAAGTAGAGGGCATCAAGGATCTCCGCGACGAGTCCGACAAAGATGGCCTGCGCATTGCGATTGATCTTAAATCCGGCGCCTACCCCCAAAAAATTCTCAATGCACTCTACAAACATACGGATCTTGAGCGCACATATCACCTCAATATGCTCGCACTCGTAGATGGCATTCAACCGCAAATCCTCTCGCTCAAAGCGGTCTTGGAGGAGTTTATCAAGCACCGACGCGTCGTCATCGAGAAGCGCACACGCTATGATCTGCGCAAAGCCGAAGAACGCGCACACATTCTCGAGGGTCTCAAAAAAGCCCTTGATCACATCGACGCGATTATCAAAACGATCAAATCCTCCCCCGACAAAGAAGCCGCACACAAAAATCTCGTCAAAAATTTCAAACTCTCCGATCTCCAAGCCTCGGCAATTTTGGAGATGCGCCTCTCCACACTCGCAGGACTCGAGCGCAAAAAAATAGAAGATGAGCTCAAAGAGAAACTCCTCCTTATCGCGGAACTCAAAAACATCCTTGCCAACCCCAAGAAAATTCTTCAGATTATCAAAGCTGATCTCGCAGAGCTCAAAGCGACCTTCCCCGAAGGCCGCCGCACACGCGTAGTCTCGGGTGCGGCCAAAACCATCTCCCAGGAGGACATGGTACCGGAAGAGGAGGCAGTCATCGTCCTTACCCAAGACGGCTATATCAAACGCATCAATCCCGACGAATACCGCACCCAAAAACGTGGCGGCAAGGGCACTATCGGTGTGGCCACTAAAGAGGAGGATGTGGTAGATCAGTTTATGAGCGTACGAACTCACGACGACATTCTCTTCTTTTCGTCTCTGGGCAAGGCCTACCAAACTAAAGCCTATGATATACCCGAGGGCAAACGCACCGCCAAAGGCAAATCTATCGCCAACTTTCTCATGCTCGGCACTGAAGAGCACGTCACTTCGATGCTTGCCGTACCTAAAAAAGAAAAACTTAAAACCTCGGCATTGGCCATGATTACTCGAGACGGCATCATCAAAAAAACCTTGGCACCGTTTTTTGTGGATGTACGCCGATCCGGCATTATCGCCATCAAGCTACAAAAAGGCGATATACTCGGCTGGGTCAAACTAGTAGAGCCGAAAGATGAGCTGATACTCGCCACCAAGCGCGCTATGGCCATTCGATTTACCGAGTCAGATGCGCGCCCCATGGGACGAGCCTCCTCGGGCGTACGCGCCATGCGCCTGAAAAAAGATGACGCTATCGTAGGAGCAGGCGTGCTAGCTAAAGACGCCAAAGACCTCGCACTCATGGTCGTCTCCCAGTACGGTTTTGGCAAAAAAACAACGATCAAGGAGTATAAGGTTCAAAATCGCGGCGGATCGGGTATAAAAACCATGAATGTCACTCCAAAAACCGGCCACCTCGTATCTGCCCGAGTAGTAACCCCTGAAGAGCAGGATCTTATCGCCATCTCCAAAAAAGGACAGGCCATCCGCACCGAGCTCAAACAAATCCCGTCTCTAGGAAGAGCCACCCAGGGTGTACGTATTATGAAGGTAGATTCGGGAGACGAGGTAGCATCCGTAACCTCGCTATAAAAACTCCATACACATACAAACAAAAAACCGCACATCTCTGTACGGTTTTTTTGTCGCCAGAAATTGAAGCTTGCATGCTTGGCTCACAGACCACGCTCTGTCGGCTACTATATGTAGGTTCTTTTCCTTTTACGTTTTTTTAATTTCACCGTACACTTAGGGTATGGCCTTTGTCGACCCCCGTAAAACAGCAGACACGCTGGAGCTTATGCCCGGCATGCAAATCGCGGACTTTGGCTGCGGCTCGGGGTATTGGGCGGTGGCTCTTGCGCAAAAAGTCGGCAGCTCCGGCAAGGTATTTGCGATTGATATCCTCCCGCAAGCCCTGGAAGCTACCCGATCCCAAGCCAAACTCCAGAATGTGCACAATATCGAGACCGTACAGGCAAATCTAGAGATACCGCAGGCAACTAAACTCAAAGATGGGATGCTGGATGTCGTTATGCTTTCCAGTATGCTCGCCCAAGCCGACCATCGCGAGATCGTCGCGGCCGAAGCATACCGCATACTCAAACCAAACGGCCGCGTGGTCGTGGTAGAATGGGACATGACCGACAAAAAATCCGGACACCCCCTTCAGCCGACCATCGCGCGCCGCGACATGGAGCATATATTTAAAGATGCTGGTTTTACCTTTCAAAAAGAATTTAGCGCCGGGTCATATCACTACGGCCTCGTATTTAAGAAGTAACCTGCCATGCAAAAACTCCAAATCGCTATATACATCGGGACGATTTTCATTGTCCTTATCATTATTCTGATTTTTTGGGGAGTCATCCCCGGACTTGGCGTCAGCCGTGGTGTAACCACGCGCCTTACCCTGTGGGGGACAATATCCGATGTCGCACTCAAAGAAGTCATACACGACTACCAGACCCTGGACAAAAGCATCGGCATTACCTACGTAAAGAAAGATCCTGATACCTACGAGCAACAACTCGTGGATGCGCTCGCCTCCGGCCAAGGTCCCGACATGTGGATGATGCCACCGAGCTGGGTGGATCGCCATTATGGCAAGATCTCCCTCATGCCGACCGTGCTCATGACCGAGCGGGAGTTTTTGGAAACCTATGCCGGTGCCACCACCGACGCATTTTTCCAAAGCCAAAAGATCGTAGCACTCCCTCTCTATATAGATCCGTTAGTACTCTTTTGGAATAAAGATTTTTTTGCGAGCGAAGCTATCGCCCTCCCGCCAAAGACATGGAATGAGTTTCTCGACATGAGCGAACGGCTCACCAGACGATCATCAGAAGAGACTATTATTCGGTCCGGAGCCGCTATGGGACTCACCTCCAATATCCCGGAGGCTAAAGATATCGTGAGTCTTATCACGCTCCAGGGAGGCGGCAGCGTTGTAGACCAAAAAACTCATCGGGTAACACTCGGAGAAGGACGCCTCGTAAATGACCTCAAGGTCAACCCTGCCGAATCTGCTCTGCGGTTTTATACCGATTTTGCCCGTAGATCCAAAAAATCCTACACATGGAACAATACCTTCCCCGATCCCGTTACTGCATTTGCGCGGGAACAAGCCGCCATGTTTGTGGGATACGCCAGCAACTACGACAAGATCCGAAAAATCAACTCACATCTCAACATCGGCGTCTCGCCCGTACCGCAGTTTGAAAACTCGGCACTCATCATTGGGCATGCCCGCACTATCGGCGTTACCGTGGCAAACGCCTCACGCAACAAAACCGCCGCATGGCAATTTATCAAATATCTCACCTCAACAAAAGGCAACAAAGCGATAGCCCAGAGTCTCAACCTCGCTCCCTCCCGCAGAGACCTTCTCGCACAGCGCGATTTGGATCCCGTACCGTCGGTCGTCTACGAATCGGCACTGCGCGCCAAAACATGGTATGACCCCAACGAAATGGCAAGCGCGCAAATTTTTGCAAATATGATAGAATCAACCCTAACAGGGACCACATTCTCCACTGCTATCTCCGAGGCAGACAAACGAATCAACAATCTGATTATCCGCAAAAATCCCTGATGACGTTTTGCACCAAGCAATACATCTGTGGATCGCATTAAAAAAATACTCGTATATGTGTTCGCGTTGTTCGCTGGCCTTGGCATATGCATAGGCGCTTTTGCGTTTCTAGTGCAAGGCACCTCTCCCCAAACTACCACGCGACCGCTTCTCGCCGCCGGAGAGATCGTATCTGCACTAGCCACGTCGCCGTTGTCTCTCCCTGTCGCACTTGCCGCAGACCCACGCGGACAGCCCCCCATCGTCTCCTGCGGTAATACCGGACAGCCCATGTGCAGTCTTTGCGACCTCTACGTCCTAGTACGAAAAATCATAGATTTTCTTCTCTTTCAGCTTGCACTCCCCATCGCAGTTGTAGTGGCGCTCATTGGCGGCATTTTGCTTCTCGTATCTGCGGGAGATCCCAAAAAAGTCGAGCAAGGAAAATCAGCACTCACCAATGCCGTGGTAGGCATTATCATCGCTTTTGCCGCATGGCTCATCATTAATACCATCCTCACTACACTTGCCTTCAAAGTGCCGTTCACCTCGGGGGCGCTCCCTTGGAATGAGATCCCTGTGTGCCAAGCGCCGATACAGACTGTCCCACCCACTACAGAGACGGGGGGTGGTAGTGGACTCTGGTGTGTCAAAACACCCGAGCTTACCGATATCACCGGATCGTGTAGCAAGATCAGCGAGAGTGCTTGTACCGACATGGGCGGCACCCCATGGCAAAACCGCCCCTCGGACTGCGCACTGCTCCAAGGATATTGCAAAAATATGCCCACGGGAACATTTGGTACCTGTGACCCAAGTGTAAGCTGTCAGGATTGTACCAATGCTGGCGGAGAATGTACTGAAGCAGCGCCCCCGAGCTGTGCTGGCAAATGTGCGCCCGTCGGCTCGGGACCCTGTTCGGTCTCTTCTTTGAGCGCCGGATGCATGGATGGGAACGCCGCCAATGCTTCACAAATCTGCAACGGAGAGTCTGGAGGATCTTCAGTTGTTGGTAGTAAAGAAGATAAGACCATTACACCCTGCCCTGCTGGTGTAGTCGGGGCCCCAGATCCCAGCAGATGCTCATTCTCCTGGGGACTATTCCAAATCAACATAGCGGCAAATGATCTTAGTGGGTTTGGCTGTCCATCAGCTTTCCAAAAAACAGGCGGGGTCTACAAAATAGTAAACCCAAGCTTATTTGCACAATGCGTACGGGAGGCACAAAAAGAATCAGTAAATATCGCCAAAGCCTGCCAAATGTCCGCTAACGGGAGCAATTTTAGCAAAGACTGGCAAAACGTCTCTAAATCTTGCAATATACCTTGATTTCCCTGCGAACTATTTCTGACGTATCATAGATATATACATGGAAGAAGAACCAAAAAATAAAGCGCTTCTTTATATCTTTCTCGTCCTACTTCTTGCAATCGGCGGGAGTTTTCTCTATTGGTATTTCCTACAAGGACCCGTCACTCCTGGCCCAGGTAACGGCTCAACGGATGGACTTACCTCAAGTAGCGGCACCCTCCCCGGGACAAGCGGGAGCACGAGTACTGGCACCACGGGCGTACCCAACCCAATACCCGCAGGAGAGGTGCTATATATCAAGGCACTCACCGGAGAGTCTGTACCAGTACGTGATTTTACAAAAAATCCCATTGCCACTACAGAGACGGGGGTTGTTATCGTGGATAGCTCCGATTATATCCTCATGCACTACGTGCCGGATCAAAGCTTTCTCATTACTATTATCAATGAAGATGTAGAATATGCCCGCCAAAAGGCAGAAAGTGATCTCCTCTCTATCCTCGGCATATCAAAGGCACAGGCCTGCATTTTGCGCGTTTCTCTGACCATACCCCGAGCTGTGAGTGAGACACTATCCGGCCAAGACTACCATTTAAGCTTCTGCCCCGATGGCAAACCGTTCTTTCGATTTTAATTACTCACTATAACCTTCGCCTCATGCTCTCCCTCACTCACCTCTCTCATAAGTTTGCTAAGCGTATTATGCCGCTTTTGGCAGTACTCGTGGCGTTTCAAGTACTATTCTTTCTTTTACTGCCCATGGGTGTATCCGCCAGCTGTGGCAGCGTTGGGGCAGAACGCGCCTGTAGTCCTGCTCCTGACCCTCTTTGTGAGGGAGTCCAATATTGTCTGGAAAGTGGCGAGTGGAGCAACTGCGTGAACTCGACGTCGTGCACGCCTCTGCCACCACCGCCTGCTCCGGGAGAATCAGGGTCAACCCCAAACCCCTTGGGCGTATGTGTTCCTGGATTTCAAACAAATTGCCCTCCCACATCTGGGTGTACCTCTGCTACAAAAACCTGTAAGTCAGACGGAACATGGGGAGAATGCGTAACCGACCCGGCAAGTTGTAGTGGAGGAGGAGCTGGTGGAGCAGGAGGAGGGGGAGCAGGAGGAGCTGGGGCAGGAGCTGGTGGAGCAGGAGGAGGGGGAGCAGGAGGAGCTGGGGCAGGAGCTGGTGGCTCTGGAGACTGCTCTGGCCAATTTTGTAACCCCATCCAATCAAAGACATTCGCCGACTTGGTACAAAAAATAGCCAATGCCATCACCGCCATCGGCATCCCCTTTGTCGCCATATTCATCGTCTGGGCCGGATTCCTCTTTGTGACCGCCCAGGGGGACGAAAAACGCCTGGAGCAAGCCAAAAAAACCCTACAATGGGCCCTTATTGGCGGTGCTATCGTCATTGGGGCATATGCTCTATCGGCCGCGATAGTCAACTTTGCAAAAAGCCTTTAGAAGAGGTACTGTCCATTTAGGGGATGGTCTTACATGCCAACCAACCCCCCAATACTATTAACCCTTTATTTATGAAAACAAAGCATTTCGTATCCGCCAGCGTAGCCATAGCGCTTGCCCCAAGTCTTGCGGCCGCGCAAACATTTGGAGATACGCTCTCCCGAGTATCTGATTTTCTCAATCAGATTATCCCATTCATCTTCCTTGTTGCCACTATTGTATTCCTATGGGGGGTACTCAAGTACGTCACTGCCGGCGGTGATGAGGAAAAGGCCAAAGAGGGTCGCGCCATGATGCTCAATGGCATCATATTTCTCGCGGTCATGATCGCTGTCTGGGCATTCGTCAATGTAGCAATTGATTTTGTCTTCGGAGAAGGTACGGACTTCAGCATCCCGGGTACAGATCGAGTTCCGCGACAATAATAATTATCTGCATGCAAAACTTTTTCTCTACGCTTACTGCGTACCTCTTGGTACCTCAAGCACTCGCCCAAAGTGCAGATCCTGATTCCAAAACGCTTGCTGATATTATCAAAGTCGTCTGGAATACACTCATTAGCCCCGCGATTACCTTTCTGTTTCTCGCCGCAACGGTCATATTTATCTGGGGTCTCGTGGAATTCATCATGAACGCCGACAATGATGACGCCCGGTCGCGCGGTAAGCGCCACATCGCATGGGGGGTGTTTGGGATGTTTATCATGGTGGCAACGGGTGCCATACTATTTCTCTTCCAGAACTTCTTTGAGTCTATCTGATGCACAAACACCTGCCTGGCCAAAATAATCCACAGCATACCGAGCATTTTTGGGTAGACATGATAGTATATATCCATACACGTCACACAAACTAAAGGTTGAATTATTAACCTAACTACATACCCTATGAAGACTCTTTCTAAGTATACGGCGATCTTGGGTGCATCCATATTGCTCCCCGCGCTTGCCCTTGCCCAAAACACGACCCCAACCGGCAACGTAGGTTTTGGGGGGACACTCGCAAGAATCGCAGGATTCCTTAATGACATTATTGTCTTTCTGTTTCTGGTAGCAACGGTCGTCTTCCTCTTTGGCGTCATCCGCTACGTCACTGCGGGCGGGGACGAGGAAAAGGTCAAAGAAGGCCGCAGTATGATGATCAATGGCATCATTGCTCTCGCCGTTATGATCGCCCTTTGGGCATTTGTCAATGTGGCTCTTACCTTCTTCTTTGACGAAGGAACGGACATTGGCGTGCCAGGCCCCACAGAGGTACCGCAATCTGGGTTTACCCCAAGCGACGGCACATAAGCCACGCTTTTTGCGATTCCACCACTCCCCTTGTGTTACCCACAGGGGGTTTGTTGTTTTTTTGGTATGGTATTACAATAGAGCCAAGGTCAATTTTATATATAAAATCTTGTAAGTATACTACTATGAAGCTACGCACGTCATTATACGCGTTTTTTGCGAGCACCATATTGCTCCCCGCACTTGCTCTGGCACAAGGCAACGAGGTCACACCGACCGGCACCGGATTCGGCGCGACCATACAGCGCATCGCCAACTTTTTAAATGACATTATTGTCTTTCTGTTTCTCATAGCAACGGTCGTCTTCCTCTTTGGCGTCATCCGCTACGTCACTGCAGGCGGGGACGAAGACAAGGTCAAAGAAGGCCGCAGTATGATGATCAATGGCATCATTGCTCTCGCCGTTATGATCGCCCTTTGGGCATTTGTCAATGTGGCTCTTACCTTCTTCTTTGACGAAGGAACGGACATTGGCGTGC
>Ga0209542_10008542_pt1 | contig 19084 bp, 20 predicted proteins | sample RifCSPhighO2_01_FD_184028 | JGI IMG/M metagenome (GOLD analysis project Ga0209542, IMG submission 184028) | Soil microbial communities from Rifle, Colorado - Rifle CSP2_plank highO2_0.1 (SPAdes) (version 2) | ecosystem: Environmental > Terrestrial > Deep subsurface > Rock core/Sediment ...
CTCGCCGTCTTCGGCGAGGCGGGCGAGGAATAGCTTGGCTATTGTGAGGAGGGATGAGCGGCTTGCAGCCGAAAATCCCGTCATTGCAGCAGAAATTGGGTTTTTGAGATGGGTTCTAAGTCTTTTGAAAACGGCGGATAAGATTATAAAAGCCGTACATGCGCGGCCGTATAAGTATATCTATATTGCCAACATAGCTGAATTCTTCTCCTTTGAATTGCCGCTTGAAGGCCGTGAGCGTCGGCCAACGAACTTCGTCGATGCCTCCGATATCGTAATATTTCATCCCTCTCCGTTTCGCTTCTCGTATCGCTTCCCAGTGCAGGCGCGTGGTTACCTTAGAATTGAGATATCTGCTATATGTGGCGCCGTAAAGATATGTCGCAGTATCCCCAAAAAAGAGAACAAAATGGATTGCTGCCGGCTCGTCGCCTTTATACCCGCAAAATGTTCCAATGGATAGCTTACGATGGTCATCCGTTTTGCCCAGAATCGGGATGGTTTCAAAAAGAGCCTTAAAATACGTTGGCGTAGGATATGCGTTCTTACCGCTGTTTCTTTGAATCGTATCCCGCGTCATGGCAAGAAATTGGTCGAACAATTTTTCGGAACTCGGCACTATTTTTACCTGTACTTCCCGTTTCTCTGCGCGGCGGATATTCGAACGGGTCGAGGAATGAAAACTCGCCATAATTTCTTCTTCCGTCATATGCAAGGGGATGGCTAGATTGAAACGCGGCTGAATATAATAAGGAGGAATTGAAAATTTGTCCGTTTCTATTCCATCCATAAAAGAGCGCGCAGGCGGTTCCAATCGGATAAAAATAAGTTCTGGGAATTTTTCGCGCACCCATCGCCCGATGCTATCAAAAATATCAAAGTATTCCTGTTCTTTTACTGCGTGCGAAATTACGGGGCCGCGGGGCGCATATATGTACGACAAGCCAAGCGGCAATGCGTGATGCACAAGCGTAAACGCCGCAACGGTCTCGCCGTTCCTTTTCAAAAAATATCGCCCGACTTTTCTTCCAAGCGCCTCTTGAAACGCACCCCATTCCCATGTCTGCATGAACGCTCCTACGGGCGGGTAGTGCTGGTGTACGAAGCGATTATATGCCGTTTTTGCATTCGCGGGAACAGAAATAATTTCCATAATTATTCGATATGATTAAAGCTTACCACATCGCCGATATGTATATCGTGATTTTTTGAAAACCAGGCGTTTACCTCAAGCACATATTGAACGGGCGAAGTTGGCGTGAAAAAAACGGGATTAGCGGGGTCAAACTCGTTAGAAACATTCTCATCAATATCAATGACTTTATTCTCGTTTATCCAGACAATATCGATAGGGAAATACATATTGGGCATCCAAAATCTATATATGCCGGGCTTTGAGAATAAAAATAACATGCCGCTATTCGCGTCAAGCGACTTGCGCCCCGACAGTCCTTTTTGGACGGCCTCGCTGCTTTTTACAATTTCAACGGGAATGACGGTATCTTTAATTCTAATGTTTGGGGTTAAAAGCGGCTCGTCTTCAATTTCGTACTTGATTGATCCCCCCGTAAGACGCGCAATACTACGCTGATACACGGCAAAAAGACTGACCCCGACAACGAGGAACAGAAAGAATACAATAATCTTCTTGGCGTGGCGTCTGGCTATAACGGTCATCTATTGGTTTTTTATAATCATCCGATAAGGCGATTTTTGTTAAAACAAACCATTTCCTGGACGAGTTAAACGAAAAACCACTGTTTCCGTACTATTTGTCATGGCAACACACAAATAACAAAACATTGAAGAATAGTTATCTATTCTACCTTTATATACTACGAGAAAATATCGCCATAATCAAATTGACGAAATGACTGTTATAACACACAAGCCGCGGCATTTTACTGCTGTTGTGCCCGATAACAATTTCAATTTTTCCGGCTATCCGCCCAAAGAGAGATAACCCCCAAAGACAAGAAAAGTATCGCTTCCGGCCAATTTTGTTTCTGAAGGGCCTCGATCAAAGCAATGCCAAAAAAGATTATAAATACTGCGAGATTCGTGAATTTTGGATTTTTCATGGTTGTATTTGAATATTTCTGATCTTTGGCGACAAATTCTCTAATATAGATACCCACGGCTTTACAGCCGTGGCGCTTGCTGGATTCGAGCTTCGCTCGTCTCGCTTCGCGAGACCTTGCTCACACCCCCCGCCTTTACAGGTGGGGAGCTCCCGCTAAATTAGATATAGAGCGGAAGCGGGAGGATTCGCCCTATCATGCGATAGGGCGTCCCGTCGTATGACGGGACGAACCTTCGATACAATTGTTCATATTCCGGTTTTTCGCAATCCCGTAAGAAAGCGGTGGGAGTGAGATTTTCGCAGATACAGAGCGGAGGCGGGAGGATTCGAACCTCCGATACGGTTTCCCGTATTCCGGTTTTCAAGACCGGTGCGTTCAACCACTCTGCCACGCCTCCGCTCTGTGTCCGAATTTTATTTTCAAGACTGACGCCCTGCGCGCTCCCTCAGCGCGCCCCGAGAAATCGCAAGACGCTCTCACTTTCGTAAACAATATAATACCATAAAACAGCGCTGTATACCAGCACGACACGCTCGCTCCACCTCGATTTAGCAAAACAATTTATCCAGCTATCATAAACAAACAACCCCTTTCAAACCACCTCCTCACTAAAAACGCCATGGCAGTTTTAGTAAGTATCTACGTACATAGATACGTTACAACTTAAAGTATCTTTTTAGGGCCCCGTCTTCTCCGAGCGTCAATGTAGTAATAAGTCTCACCTCATCGGCGCTGAAACCGAAAAAATTTATCAGGAGATCGACCTCATTTCGGCAATCGTACGGATGCACCCATACGCTTTTTTGCAGCTGATAAAATCCTAATCTTTTGAGAAACCCACGCAATGCCTCACGTTTGATACGATTGCCATGCGCAATATCAAAAATAACGATTCGCCATGTGCCATCCCATTTCTTCGGCTTTTTAATTTCCAAGTGATTAATTTGGAGCCACCCCGCTTTTTGCCGTCCTTTATCCGAAAGCGAAATATAGATTTGATTGTTCTTTTTCTCAATAAGCAAACACCCCTCTCGCCGTAGCCGGTAAAAAGCATTTGAAACCTCTTTTTTGGGTATATGCCGCCACCGACGCGATGCCCTTACAAGATTTACCAAAAAGAACGGGGATGTGGCCGCAATAGCAACAACACCCGCAGTAGCAACCCACTCGAGTATATTCTTTGCGATGACTGACCGTGGTTGCCGAAAGTAATACGTATACTTGCCGATATGCATGCCAAAAGAATACCATGACATACTCTCCATGTATACTCACTAATTCAGCCATGGCAGTTTTAGTGAGTATGGCGGCGTGGCGAGGGAGAGAACAAAAGAAAATAAAAAAAGAGGAGTCGGTGCTCCCCTCTAGCTAACTAATTTCGAGATCTTTTGCCGTGAACTCGATCCCCTTCGGCTTGATAACGACACGCTTCTCACTACTCTTCTCGACATGCCCTCCTACCATTGCCTCAATACCGAATATTTTGGAGATACTGATAATGGTTCTAACATCTTTTTTCGGCACAATGAGCGCAAACCCCGCACCCATATTGAATGTCTTATACATCTCGCGGTCATCGAGCTTGCCCCTTCTCTGAATCCACTGGAAAATGGGCTGCGGCTTGGGTAGTTCTTCTACAATATACAACCACGGGTCGGGATGCCGCAGAAGCTTGCGCCACCCATGCCCCGTGATATTAATCGCATAGTGAATCCGAGCCTTATGGCGGAGACAATCCTCGACCACAGCGCCATAGAGAATCGTCGGTTTGAGAAGTGCTTCTCTAAACGTTGTCTCAACAGACAGTCTCGTGTTGGGATGCCGCCACATACTCCCCATAACCTTGTACACAAGACTGAGACCGTTTGCGTGGACACCGGAGCTCGGAAGAAACATGATAACATCTCTGTCTTCAATATCCCTGCGAATATGCCCGTATCTGCAAATGCCGCTCGCAGATCCGGAAAGAATAGCCTCCTCTCGGCCCACAAGCCCAATGAGTACTGCGGTCTCCCAGCCTCCCAATGTGCATTCAACAAGATGACAGGACCAGACCGTACCGTCTATCAGCGCGTGCCAGCGCTTTTCATTGTTGAACCATTCTTTATTCCCAACGGCAAGATGAAGCATGAACGAATAGGGCGAAGCGCCAACGGTTGCGAGATCATTGAAAATCATCGCGGCATTGCATTGGGCAAGTTCTTTGTACCGTGTCTCGCCAGAAGCGATGAACGTACGATCGGCGCGATTCTTGGTACCAAGCCCCTCGTTGGTGTGCGCAAGCGTCAAGCGTTGCCTCTTTTGCATCCGCACTACATGCGCACTGCCTCCACGACACTCAGGAATTTCTTCGAGACCAAACCGCTCCAGGTGTATATTTGTTTCTTGAGCGCGTTTTTGCGCTTCGCGCTTAAACCGATCAAGAACGTCATAACCGACAATCTCGTCATATGATTTAGACATCTCCAACATCTCTAGCCTCCTTCAAAGAACAGCGAAACTAAATGTATAATAGGCAAAGCGCGCAAAAAGGCAAGAGTGAAAATAAAAAAACCATGGCCGTGTTCGCCGTGGTTTTTGCTTTACATATTTGCTGGAATTATTTCGTTTGTGAAAGAACAACCGATGATGCGGAGAGCCCCTGCGGCTACAACGGCTTCCGGGGTCCCGCGGACAAACATTCCGCGGAACGGAGTCCAGCCGCATTTTGTCGCCATATCTTCATCGCGAATCGTTGTTACCGTATCGGGGCTGACAAGGACAATATCCGCATCATATCCCGGTCCGATACGACCCTTGCGCTTGAGACCAAAAATGCGTGCGGCATTACGGCTGGTAAGCTCGACAACCCGCTCGAGCGCCAGTCCGTCTGTCCACCCGATCCGGAGCAGTGACAAAAGAAGCGTCTGAACACCCGGCACGCCGCTCGGTATTTCGTCGTAAGCGGCGCGCGATTTCTCTTCGCGCGTATGCGGCGCATGATCCGATCCAATCGTATCGACAAATCCTTGCCGCGGGAGATACGCTCTCAAGCGGAGCACCTGCTCGAGCCTTCGAAGCGACGGGTTCATCTTGTAATACTGCGCCGACTTCGGGTCACGCATTTTTGTATTCGGCAAAAGCACGTGATGAGGACATACCTCGACGTAGACACTGCGCCCTTCGTCTTTCGCGCGCGAGGCAAGCTCAACAGCTTCGGGTGTCGAGATATGACAAAGATACAATGTGCATCCGATCTCTTTTTGCAAACGCAGTGCCTTTGCGACAGCGACAATTTCGACTTCGGTATTGCGGATGTGGCAATGCTGATACACTTGTGGATTCTTGCCGGCTTTTTGCCTCTGCTCGCGGATGAGCGCCTCGTCCTCGCAATGGACGCCGACGACAAGATCGTTTTCTCCTCCGGCAATAAAATATTTCCGTAGAAGTTTTTCGTCAGTTACAAGAAGGTTGCCCGTAGAAGAACCCATGTATATCTTGACCCCTGCAAGTCTGTGACGCGTATATCGCGCGGCCTCGGCAATGGCATGAGTGTTGTCATCGGCAGTCGCTCCGATCCAGAATCGATAGTCAACCGCGCGATCGCCAACAAAATCTTCCTTATCTTTCACGCCTTCCGCCGTGGTCAGCGGTACAGGCGTATTCGGCATGTCAAAGACAGTGGTAACGCCGCCCAAAAGCGCGGAGGCCGAACCTGTCGTCCAGTCTTCTTTATGCTCCCACCCCGGGGTCCGGAAATGGACATGCGGGTCAATCACTCCCGGAAGCGCTACAAGACCGGTTGCATCGAGATAGTCGTTTGCGAGATTTGCATGATCAACTTCGATAATCCATGACCCGGATATGCGTATCGTTGCTTTATGCACACTCGGCAAGCCAAGCTCACCGATAATGCATACGTTGCGGATTTCCCATGTTTTATTCTCACCGCCCCGCGATTTCATAGCCATGGCATCATCAGACATCGCCTCCTCCTCACTCACTGGCAGAGTTTTTTGTTATGGCAACTACCGCCGAAACTCGCTGACATGCTTGATGCCCTCTTTCTCCATAAACTCCCCTAGACCGCGTATGAGATTGCGAACGATCGATGGCCCTTCGTACACAAAACTTGTATATATCTGTACAAGCAATGCGCCACTCTTGAACATCGCCACGATATCAAACGGGGTAAACACTCCTCCGACGCCAATGATGGGAAGACTCGGCACGTGCCGATGAATATATCTGATAACTTCGTACGCGCGCTCCCGAAGAGGTGCGCCGCTCAACCCGCCAAGCTCATCTACTCCCGAGAGAAGATACCCTCTCTCTATAGTCGTATTCACTGCGATGAGTCCGGATACGCCGCGCGCAACGATAATTGCAAGCAGTTCATCGATCGCGCCCCATGTGAGGTCCGGCGAAATCTTGACGAAAATCGGCTTTGGCCGCGCGTCGCGCCGCCACGAACCGAGCGCCGCACGACGCTCGTTCAGCGCCCAGAGAAGTTCTTCGAGATATTTTTTGTCTTGCAATTCCCGAAGTCCGGGTGTGTTGGGCGAGCTCACATTGACAGCAAAATAATCAGCGTACGGATAGAGTATGTCCAAAAGTTCAACATACTCCTCTACTGCTCGAGCAAGAGGAGTATTCTTCGATTTGCCGATACTCAACCCAAGCGGGATCTGAATCGGCGCGCGATTTGTAAGATACCCTCTCACATTCTCAACACCGTCACTCGGAAATCCCATTCGGTTTATGAGCGCTTGATCATCCGCCAAGGGGAAAATCCGCGGACGCGGATTCCCCGGCTGATTCTCGCGTACAACAGTACCGCCTTCGATAAAAGAAAAACCAAGTGTCCCAAGCGCTTCGAGCGCAACGCAGTTTTTGTCGAAACCGGCGGCAAGACCGACGGGATGCGCAAATTGCAACCCGCACACTTCCTGCTCAAATCGCGGATCCGGCTTGATCCTGAAAACCCGCTTTGTCATCTTTAGTAAGCACGGTTTTCGCGACAACGAAGCAAGTGCGCGGATGACCAATTCATGCGCTATCTCCCGATCATTTCTCGCAAGAAAATGCAGACACGGTTGGATAAGCGCCTCGTAAAGCATCTGCTCCCTCCTCTGTTAGTCAAAAAATCCTTGTTTATAGTACGATTTTTGGCACAAAAAGCAAGAACCCATTTCAAAAATCGCTTTCGTAGCGAAATGCGGGATTTTTGAGCGAAAGCCGTGAAGCCCGACCCGCCTCGATTCGCCGTCTTCGGCGAGGCGGGCGAGGAATAGCTTGGCTATTGTGAGGAGGGATGAGCGGCTTGCAGCCGAAAATATCGTCATTGCAGCAGAAATTGGATTTTTGAGATGTGTTCAAAAAAAAGCCCCGCGTGGCGGAGCTAGAGTGCAGAGTATGATCCTCTGCGAAAGAGAGAATAAAACAGCCCGTACTCCCGAGCCTGAAACACAAGCCCGGAAAATCCGATGCCCAGCGCAAGCCAGAGTATCCTGTCTCCGTTGATATGATCTCCGAAATAGAAAACAAAGATCGCAGCCGCCTGCGCCCATACTTTCAACTGGCCGAGAATGTTTGCGCGCATGTCCTGTCCGTGCTGTCCAAACCACAAACGCAAAGTCTGTGACACAACCTCACCGGTAATCAACACGACAATGAGAAGCGGATCGTAGAGCCAGTCATAATAAACTGCGAGCGTAAGCGCGAAAAACTTGTCGGCAAACGAATCGATGAATGCGCCATATTGTGACTCATCACCTCGCTTGCGCGCGATCGGTCCGTCGAAGAGATCGCTCACAAAGCCGTACGCGATTGCGCATCCGATACAGAGATACCCGAGCATAGAACGCTCGAGCGCCTGGTACAGGCCGAAGAACATGAAAAGCAGAATAACGACGGCGAGAGCAAAACGCGAATAGGTAAGCCGATTTGCAGTAATAATCCGCGGGAACAACGGATGCTCGACGACACTACCGATGATACGCTCTTTCCAGCTTCGCATACGCATGGGGATAGAACGGAAACAAAAAATAACGGAGTGTGCGCTCATCCTAACCCTCCGGAGTTTTCAACGGGTTCTGGCACTACTCTAGCGCTATCGGAATTCAAAATCAAATATAAAACCCCCGCTTGGCAGGGGTTAGCATTCTCTGTTTTTATACAGACACGCGGCCGAATCGCTTGAGTTTTTCAATAGCCCGCAAAACTTCCGAAGTATCATTCCCTACCTCCATGCCGATAAGAAACCGAATCTTATCTGCATCTCGTTTTTGCGAATGCATTGCCGTCAAATTGATTCCTTCTTCGGCAAATATCTCTGCTACTTTAGCAAGAAGACCAAGCTGGTCATGCTCTATGTCAAGCGTAATCATGTATTCGCTCGACAAATCTGCGGTCATGCGGATGATATCATCAAAAAAATCAAACGCGTCGCGGAGATTTTCTTCTCCAAAATACTGTTTGCTGGCTTCAAATTCATCAACAAAACCGATCGTGTTACGCGCATTCACGATGCGCCACAGATGTTTTGTGTGCAACCCAAGCGTGTGTAGAAGCTTAGGCGTATGGGCATTCTCCATCTGAATAGCCGCATAGAGCTGCGGATCCTGCGACAAAATCCGCCCGACAAGCGAAAAGATTATCCGGTAAAACGGACTCATATAGGAAAGAGTTTCGTGAATATCGATCTTCGCATCACGAAAAACTCCTGCGAGTGCAAGTATGAGTGCGTGTGCAAGCGGCTGCACAACAGCCGCCACTTCGTCATGCGCTTCTGCATTGCTGTATTTGATACGCGCTTGCGTATAGGTAAGAAATGCATCCACCCACGGCGTCCAATGCTCGAGCCGCACGAGGCATACAACCATTGTCTGCCCGCGAAGCGACCCGACGGTCGGCGCGCACATAGGATGAATGCTCACGGTCTCGCATGGCATCTTTTTCAAAACAGCCGTTACTGGTTTTTTGACTGAAGCGATATCAATCCACAATTGGTCCGGCCTTACGAAGGGAAGCAATTCTTCCGTAACACGCGCGACAACCGAGAGCGGAACCGCACACAATATGACATCAGCTCGCTCTACAACTTCGCGATTCGTGCGAACCGTCCCGATATCCGACCCGATAACGCGGCACGATCGCTCTTCAAAAAAACGCTCGAACCACTGACCGTATTTGCCACAAAAACCGATTATCCCGATTGTCTTGGACTCCATTGTGTCCTCGCTTTCAAAGAAGACTCTAGCAACAAGAGAGCATAGAAATCGAAAAAAATCAACACGCAACGCCGATAAAGCATGTTATGCTACATATATGCCGCCAGAAATCCCTGAACTAAAACACCGGAAAAATATTATTGTATTCTCGCTCGTGGCGGTTCTATTTTGGCTTCTTGAGTTTGCATACCAATATTATCGCCTCATCCCAGGCGATCTTGGCTTATCGCTCGTCAGAAGTTTTGCACTCACCGCCGCGACATTCATCGGTTTCGCGCTTTTTCTGTCGGCAATTTTCAAGTGGTTTGGGCGCACTGCGCGCTACTGGAGATTTCGGCGTTATAGCGGTGTTGCAGGCTTCTTGTTCGCGTCCTTTCACGTCTGGAGCGTGTATCATTTTCTCTTCCAATATAATATCGGGAAGATCTATTTTTCCTTCAATCCCTTCATAAACCCGATTATTTTCGGCTCACTAGCATTTCCTATTCTTTTTCTCATGGCGGCCACATCAACCGACTGGGCAGTCCAGAAACTGACCCCGCACGTCTGGAAAAATCTCCACCGTTTCGTTTATGTCGCTTATTGGGGGATTGTATTTCATATGAGTTTTTTAAGCGCGGACCTCTTGAATAATATCGCGGGGTACATACTTCTTCTCATCACTTCGCTTGCTCTTTTTGGCGAGCTCTATTGGTATATACGCATTGCGGGAAAAAAGCGCTTCCGTTCGCTCGGAGCGCTTGTTGGCGGACTTATTATTCTCCTCTACCTCGGAACGGCATATCTCGCCTATTCATACAAGGCGGGCGTTCGGGAAACGGCTAAAAACTTACAAAGGTAGGGGGCCTATCTCATACGACCAATTCTTCGGGGTCTTCAAGAGTCAATATCGCGCCGTACCCAGAAAGCGCCCCCATAAGCACAATAATCCGTGCAAGCGTTACCGCCCAATCGTTGACAATGCCTAATTCATCAAAAAATCCGGCCCCGCCAAGAATAATAAGCGACAAATTTGCAAGAAGTAAAAACTGCTTCATCTGTTTCTCTGCGATAGTATTTTTTCGAAAGGAAATGTATAAGAAAACGACCGCCGAGACCCAAAGAGGCAAAAACATGAGAGTGAAAATAATACGCGTTGGCAACGGGCTGACAATATGTCCGGAAAAAAACGCCTCTTGTGGAATGGCGAGCGGAGAACTAAAAAGCGTGTACAGAAAAGCGCACAAAAGCACTCCGTATAAAATTAAAAAAAACTTCTTATACCTGCCGCCCATGATAGCGACATTCACAAAATACGCGGCGCATACAAGCGCAACTCCAAGGAAAATCTGAAGAGGATAGACCAGCGTTACCGCCGCATCAATATACCCGCGATATCTCCACCAATTTGAGAGCGCCGTAAAAAACCAGACGAAACCCATAACAAGCCAAAAAAGCGCGAACGAATGGGTAATTGAATTTTTAAAGCGCGAATGTACTCCCCGCCACCTTATATATGAAAATATCCCGACGGCGGCGACAACAAAAGAAACAACTATGGTAAGTAAATTCCCAATAAGCATCTTTAGTAAAAAAATCTTATAATAACAGCCACCGATCGCATTTTTTAGATGTACGCCAGTCGAATACTAATAGTATACAGCATTTCAAGAAGGCCTCCTATTGGATTAGTCTTTAGGCGTATTCGCCTGCTGTTAAAATCCAAATTATATGCTATAGTTGGGCGGTATTTCTAACCACTCCTTTTTTCTATGGCTGATACCAAGGTAAAAAAAGAGCTTCTGCAAGGAACTGCAATTTCCATCATCGGACTCGTAAACGGGCTTATAGAGGAAGCCCAAACACTTCAGGCATCCGACATTCACATAGACCCGAGTGAAAAAGAAGTAAAGGTGCGGATGCGCATCGACGGCGTCCTGCAAGACGCATACGTCATCCCCAAAGACATCCAGTCGGAAGTCATCTCACGAATAAAAGTACTCGCGGGACTTCGCACGGACGAACACCAGACGCCGCAAGACGGGCGTTTCCGGGTCGTCCTCGATGAAGGCGGACCGATTGATATCAGAGTATCTATCGCGCCGTCGTACTACGGTGAAAATGCTGTCTTGCGACTGCTTACGGAACGCGCGGAAAAATTTACGCTCGAGATGCTTGGTTTCAGCAAGGAAAATAGAGAAAAAGTTGAGCACGCCGCAAAAAATCCATACGGTATGGTTCTCGTAACCGGCCCTACTGGATCAGGTAAGACAACAACGCTCTACACCATCTTAAAACAGCTCAACACGAAAGAGGTATCCATTATAACGATTGAGGACCCTATAGAATACGCGCTCGAAGGCATAAATCAAATGCAGGTAAACGCCCGCACCGGACTTACATTCGCAAACGGCCTCCGCTCGATATTACGCCAAGACCCCGACATTATTATGGTAGGAGAAATCCGCGACCCAGATACTGCAGGGCTTGCCGTAAACACAGCGCTGACGGGACACCTCGTCCTTTCAACACTCCATACGAATGACGCAGCAACAACTCTCCCGCGATTTCTTGACCTCGGCATGGAACCCTATTTGATAACCGCAACAGTCAACATCGTCATTGGCCAGCGCCTCGTGAGAAAAATCTGTGTAGCATGCAAAAAAAACCATGAAATTACACCGGCCGAAGAAAAGAATCTAGCCGAAATGGAAGGCGCCTCGGCATTTGATAGAACAAAAAAACTCTGGCACGGCAACGGCTGTAACGAGTGCAATGGGAGCGGATATCGCGGCCGCATCGGCATCCACGAAGTCATGCCTATCGATGATGCAATCCGCGAGGCGATGCTCAAAAAATCCTCAGCGTCAGATATAAAGAAAGTCGCAGTGGCACGCGGCATGCGTACAATGGTTCAAGACGGCTTTGAAAAAGCCGCCCGTGGCATCACCACACTCGAAGAGATCCTCCGCGTTATTCATGAATAAACCCGCGCAGAAGCCTTTAAAACGCTCTCTTACCACATTTCGCGCTCGGCTCTCACTCCAGGAACAAGCGCTTTTTGCAAGACGCCTTTCTCTGCTCATAAAAGCAGGCGTCCCGCTCCTTGAATCAATCACAATCCTCGAGCGGCATGCGACATCCAGAGCAAACCGCAAGATGTTTGAACATATCTCAAGGGATGTTGCAAACGGCCAGTTTCTTTCAAAAAGCCTCGGCCGTTTCAAAAAAGTCTTCGGCGAATTTGCGATAAACATTATTCGTGTCGGGGAAACATCCGGCACACTGCCAGAAAACCTAAAATATCTTTCCGATGAGCTGGATAAAAGGCGGAAGCTCCGCCAAAAACTTATCGGAGCGCTTGTCTACCCGCTCGTTATTATGATATCCGCTTTTTCTGTGAGCGGACTCATGACCGTGTATCTTTTCCCGAAACTCATGCCGGTATTCAAGAGCCTGAATGTAGACTTGCCGTTTATGACACTCGCGCTCATCGCAATCAGTAATTTTCTTCTCTCCTACTGGCTGTTCCTCATACTCGCACTTGTGGTTCTTGTGATAGTATTTATCCTTTTCATGCGCCTTCCGCGCTTTCACTATGCGATGAACAAAGTATCACTCAAAATACCGATTGTGGGCCTGCTTCTCAAAAACTATCATATTGTCAATCTGTGCCGGACACTCGGGATTCTTTTTAAAAGCCAGGTTCAGATACTTGAGGCAATCACGGTTACGGCAGACACCTCCCCCAATCTTGTCTATCGAAAAGAGCTTCAGCACCTGCACCGCGCAATAACAAAAGGCGGGACGATTTCAAAGCATTTTGAAAAACATCCGAAGCTTTTCCCTGGCATGCTCACGCAGATGATAGCGATCGGCGAGAAAACGGGAAACTTGAGCGATACGCTCATGTATTTGGCGGAAATTTATGAACAGGAGTTTGAAGAACAAACCAGCCGCCTCTCCTCTATTATTGAACCCGCTATGATGATTATGATGGGCCTCCTCGTAGGATTTGTCGCGGTATCAATCATCACGCCAATTTATGAAGTTACCCAGCATCTTTCACCCCGTTAGAAATAAGCCAGCAAAAGCGGTTGCCGCTAAATGTATACATGGCAGATTTCTAACGGGGCAAGCCCAAAATAAAAACCGCGGACTCACGCTCATAGAAATAACTGTTGTGCTCGCTATTATGGCAGGCCTTGCAACAATTGGGCTTATCGTTGGGGTAGATTCCTACTCGCGATATAATTTTCACAGCGCAGAAGATACTGCGGTAAGTATGCTCCAAAAAGCGCGGAGCGAAGCGATAAATAATATCGGGGAATCTCCACATGGAGTTTATTTTGCTGACCTTGATAATTTAATTTTATTTTATGGTTCAACATATACTCCGGGTTCGGATGAATTAAAAATCGAAAAACCCGCCGCGGTTTCGTATAGCGGGGCTTCTGAAATGGTTTTTAACCAGCTATCGGGCAACACGTCCGGCGGGACAGTAACGATTAACAGCGCTAATATAACTATCAACAATGAAGGAGGCATTGACTGGTAATTTTCATACAAGACTTGCGCATCGGCAGCCCGTTAGAAGCAAGACGCCATCGGTGTCTGCCGCGTCATTGGCGCGGGCTTCTGGAGGGTCGAGACCCGTTAGAAGCAAGACGCCATCGGTGTCTGCCGCGTCATTGGCGCGGGCTTCTGGAGGGTCGAGACCCGTTAGAAGCAAGACGCCATCGGTGTCTGCCGCGTCATTGGCGCGGGCTTCTAACGGGTCGAGCCTACTCGAAATTCTGATTGCGGTTACCATTTTATCGCTAGGTATTGGCGCTGTTTTGCTTTTGTCTACGGCTAATCAGGATTTGAAAATTGATAGCCAGACAAACGGCGAGGCATTATCAAAAGCCGAAGGCATGATTGAAACCGCGAGAGCCCTGTCGCGCCAGGATTTCTACTCCATCTCCGCCATAGCACCTGCCAATGATGATATTTATACGAAAAGCATTGACGTGACAGACATCGACGTTTTCACAAAGCAAGTTACGAGCAACGTTGCTTGGTCGGCATCTGCCTCGAGGCCTGTGGCTATCAGGCTCACCACTATACTCACAGACCCGCAAAGCGCGCTCGGCGGGGACACATGCAACCCCGTTCTTTCGGGGGATTGGACGGACCCACAGCTTTTGGGTTATGCGGATTTTCCAAGTTCCCAGGGCGCGACCGGCGTTGACGTTCTTGCACACAAAGCATACGTGACGACTGATCCGACCGGAAATTCAGAAGATTTTTATACGTTTGATGTTTCAAATCCAAATCAGACCCATATTCCATTTTCAAGTAAACTGGAAACGGGACCTGGCCTCGCCGCTGTAAAGGTTGCGGGGCGTTATGCGTATGTGGCAAATACTGCAAATGGATCCCAGCTCCAAGTCATAGATATATCTCAAAATCCTCCGGCGATTGTTGCTGAATTGGACCTTACATCTAGCGGGACAGCTGACGGCAGCACACTCTATTATGCAAATCGTAAAGTATATGTCGGGCTTACAAAATCAACAGGCCCCGAATTTTTTGTTATTAATGTGTCTAGCCCAACAACATTGTCAGCAAGCGATATACTCGGTTCGTATGAATTTGATACGACGGTCAATTCTATAGCAGTCAAAGATGACAGAGCGTATGTGGCCACTCCGATGCCAACTTCAAATCCTCCGACTCAAGAAAATTTGACTGTCTTGAACCTCTCAACTAACCCAATATCCAGACTCGCAACATTTTCATGGCCTATCTATGCGACAATGGACGGACTCGGTGTTTATTACGGAAAGGACGACCGGCTCTATCTCGGGCGAACGGCCGGCGGTAACCAAACAACCTATGAAGAATTTTTTATACTTGATCCTGATCCGAGCTCCATTGCGACGCCAATTGCAAAGAAATTTATTCCCGACAATAACAACGGCAAAGCTATAAGTATCGGCTCTTTAATCGCCCGGCAAAATTTAGTTTTTATACTTACAAGCGATACAAACCTCGGATTTCAGATTTGGGATTTAGGAAATTTAAGCAGCGCAAACCCTTACGGTTCCTTGAACGTACAGCAATCTTCAACTGCCGGAATGGATTGCGAAGGTAACTTGATTTTTATCGGACAGCAGGGAAACCGCGCTTTGCAAATTATCGGACCCGGTCCATAAAACAATGAAAAAAGGATTCACCCTTATCGAAACAATAATTTATATCGCGCTTATGGCGCTGCTAATCAGCGGCGGGGTCGTAACGACTTTTTATGTTGCTGATTCCGCGCAAAAAAATAAATCCGACGTGAATATCCAGGCCGAGGGGAATTTTATCGTGCGGAAAATCGAGTGGGCGGTCACGGGCGCGTCGGATTTATCCATTCCGTCTGTGACCGAGCTTCTGGTCACTAAACCGAGCGGGAATTTGAATTTTAAGTTAAATAATTCAAACCCCTTGGATATTTATATCGAACTGAACGGTTCGAGGCTAAGCAGTTCGCGCGTGACTATTGCGGGAGGGACAATGTTTGCGCCGACAGCAGGCTTGCCGAAGGGAGTCACCGTAAATTTTACCGTAAATAACAAACCCTTTACTCTTACGAAATATCTAAGAAAATAATCACGTTAGAAACTCTTTATGCATTACACTTATATTTCAAAAAATAAAGGGGCTCGCTCCGTTAGAGGCAAAATACCTCAAGGCATCGGCAGACGCCAAGGGCGTCTTACCTCTAACGGGGGGTTCGTCGCGTTGATAACCGCAATCATTCTTTCGATAATACTCATTACTGTTACTGTCGCCTTAAATCGGATTGGGTTTTTAACCAGAAGCGAAATATCGGACGCGGAATATAAAAATAGGAGTTCGGCTTTGGCGGAGGCCTGTGTTGATACAGCACTTCTCAATCTTGCTCTTGACCCGACTTACCAAATTACCTCACCCCAACAATTAAGCGTAGGAACTGATTCTTGTTGGATACGCTCTGTTACAATAGCCGGAACGCAAAATACTATTGAAACGCGCGCCGTGTTTCCGGACACGGCTATCAACCAGGGGGCAACAACAAACCTTAGAATTATAGTAAACTCCTCCGACCTTTCAGTCATTTCCTGGGACGAAATACCATCCTTTTAGTAGGGGTATTGAGTATTTATTGCTGGCATGCTATAAAAGTTGGGTGCAGAAATGTCGATCTGCCATTATAAATTAACTATCATATGAATAACATCAAGACATTAACAAAAAGTCAGAAGGGTTTTACACTCATTGAAATCCTTGTGGTTATTGGCATTATCGCCATTTTGGCGACAATTGTCCTTATTGCGCTTAACCCGGCGCGCCAATTCGCCCAAGCACGAAATTCACAAAGATCGAGCAACATCAACACAATTTTAAATGCAATTGGCCAGCGTATTGCTGATAATAAGGGGCTATTCCCAGCGGCACCTGGTTGCGCTGCTTTGACTGCTGGTACAATATATACTATTGGTATTGGCTCCGGTACATTTATTGCGCCGGCTACCGATCTTATCGACATGTCTTGCCTTGTGCCAACGTATGTAGCTTCGCAGCTCCCCGTTGATCCAATTGGCGGAATATGGACGAACGCTACTACCTATAACACTCAATATAACGTGACAGTGGATGCTCTCGGCCGCTATACGGTAAGCGCTCCTGCTGCTCTTACAGCATCAGAATTAAATCAGACAATCTCCATTACGCGGTGAACCTCCCCGACCTTACGGTCGGGGTATCTTCTTATTCAAACAAGCTATCGCTTGTTTGCCCTCGGTCATTCTCGCCTTGTTGTTCAATATAGCGTTCGATGACTTTGGGATCAATGCCAACCGTAGAGACAAAGTAGCCGTCAGACCATATTTTATCGGTGCCCCAGTAGACTTGTTTGAGAAACGGGAATTTTTGCTTTAGGTCTTTTGAGCTATTTTGTTTAATGACGCCTACCATCTTGCCAACGCCTGTGGTCGGAGGAATTGAAGCTTTGATATGGAGGTGGTCTTTGTCGTGATTTACTGTTTGGAATTCTAGGTGCGGATAGTGCTCATGGACCTCTCGAAGCTTCAATTCCAGATGTGCAAAAATTCCCTCATTGATGATCTTTCGTCGATAACGGGTTGTAATTACGATGTGATATTCACAGAAATAGACTGCATGGCTCGTTCGTTTGAATCTCCCCATTCCCTAAGTATTGGAGAGAATGACCGAGGGGGCAACCTCCATCCCCTAGCTTACGCTCGGGGGTTTGCGTTGCCGCACTAAATCAATTCGTTTCGCTAATTGATCGCCCAATCAAAATCCCGCTTAAGCGGGATTTTGATTTAGGGGGCTTTTTTGTTTTGAGTATATTTTACTGTTAGAACTTACTTTCAAGGTATAATAGAGTGAGAGATGTCCCCAGATTGCGGTTTAGTTTCAGAATAAAAAAGAGGCGAGGATTTCTCCTCGCCAATGGCGTTACGTTATCATTGTTTGTCCTTTTCTATCTTGCGTACGAAGTTGAAGATTACCGATAAACAGCAGGCCTGCTCAGTTTTCGATGCGGGGAGTGGAGCTCCTCTTCGGTCGGCTCTTCTTCACCAAACGCCAAAGCACGTACCTTATCCAACTCTTCCTGCGGGAGCTCCTCCCGATGGAATGCCAGATAGTGAATGCAAAGTGAGTTGGTGAGAATGCCTTCGCTGCCAATGTAGTGATGACGGTTGTCGCTAGTGGCGCCACAGGGGCACCAGTGGACTCCACGGAAACAATCATCGCTTTCGCGACGACGACGCCAAGCAGCAGTCATCTTCCGAGTCAGCTCGTCAATGAGCGGCAGAGGCGACACCCTGGATGACGGCTCGACTATCAAGATTCCATTACTGTCTATCATCTGTTTCGCCCTCCTCTTTTGTCTTGGAACAATATTTGAGAAAACAGCGCCGTGCTGTCTCTCAAAAACTGATTACGGTTTATCACTATTCAATGAAAAAATCAAGCTCGTGAAATATAAAGCTCTGGTTCTATCCACCTCAAACAAAAACAGCCCCATGAAAAAAGGCTGTCCTCGGCTGCTCCGACGCTTTGGTCGGAGCAATGATTTTTCAGCGAGCAACACTCGCGAAAAATCTATTGCGGGAGCTGAGGGAATCGAACCCCCGACAGCGGTTTTGGAGACCGCAGTTATACCACTTAACTAAGCTCCCTTATACGTATAGTTTTGGAGACCGAGTCGTCGCGCCCCTCGCGCGACCCAGGGCTTCGCCCGTCAAAGCCAAGCCGTTGGCTTTGACCCATTGGACGACACTCCCAAAAATATAAATAGTATATTCTGATTATACGTCGGGGTTGGACCTGCCCGCCGGCAGGCAGGCGACACTCCCAATAAACATAATGCTACCAAAAATCAAAAACCCCGTCGAGCGACGGGGTTTTTGTCCGTCGTTTTATTTCTTTGTCTCTTTATGCACCGTGTGCTTTCTGCACCACTGGCAATGCTTTTTGAGCTCGAGTTTCTTCTCTACGCCCCTCACGTTTTTGTGGGAATAATAATTAAAGCGCTTGCAGTTCGAACATCGGAAACGAATTAAATTTGGTTGTGGCATAAATGCAATACTACACTAAAACGATAAAAAAGTGAAGAGGCTGAAGCCGAGACCCGGGCTTGAACCGGGTCTCGGCTCCAGAATCAAACAGACATCAGTTTTAGAAAATTTTTGATGGGCTTCCGCAATGGAAGCCCATTGAATTTGGGGAACGCCGCGCGCTTCGCGCGCGTGAAGTGTCAGGCCT
>Ga0209542_10008544_pt1 | contig 19083 bp, 20 predicted proteins | sample RifCSPhighO2_01_FD_184028 | JGI IMG/M metagenome (GOLD analysis project Ga0209542, IMG submission 184028) | Soil microbial communities from Rifle, Colorado - Rifle CSP2_plank highO2_0.1 (SPAdes) (version 2) | ecosystem: Environmental > Terrestrial > Deep subsurface > Rock core/Sediment ...
TTGACGGAGCCAGGCTCACGGCACAAGGCCGTGAACGTTATCGGTGCAGAGCCAAGGTTCATCCGGGAAGCGACGGAGTCGTACCTCGCCCCCCGAAGTCGTGGGGGAGAGGAAGTACCCGGGCCAGATAATCTCAACGACCCACTGGCGCGGGTCCCCCGGCATCTGGAGCTTACCCATACCACCATTGAGATGGATGGTGCCAACCTCGCTCGCCACCTGTGCCGGCTCTCGACCGGGGTAGAGGTAGCGGACTTGGATGTCGGCGTTCACCGGAGCGTGAGTCCGCACCTCAAGGCGCAGACGTCGCCCAAGGGTGCGCGAAACAGCATCTGGCCGGTAGGGCCGTAGGAGCGTCGCCTGCATGCTCTGCCGCACCTGCGCGGCCCGAATCAGTTCATCGGCCTGCCGCTGTAGATCGGGGGGTAAAGATTGGAGCGACCAGGCGTGCACCACCAAGAGGTAGCCGTTCGGGCACGAGCCGACTGCGGGCGATAGAGCCGCCGTGTAGAGCACCCAGTTGTTGCAGACTTGGGGCAGACCAATCTTGTAGTGGCGACCCTCGCAGTCGAACTCCCAGATCTCTACGGTCGCCGAATAGTCGACGCCACGGGTGGGCTGGGCGAAGGCAACGAGCACGTCGCGGTGCAGGCGGTGGCCACGCGACATCATCGCCGCGAGCCGATCGCCCGGATTGAGTCGCTCAACGCGACCCGGTGCGCTCATGGCCTGGTACGCCGCCTGGGTGCACGTGTTCGAGAAGCCGAAGCTCTCGAACACCTGCGTGCGGGCGGCCATCGCCTCATCGCGTGACGGGGCGAAGGGATCGGTGCCATAGTGCTCCCACCGAAACGTGGCGTGCGCCATGGGCACGTTCGCGAACGCCACCAGAAACAGCGCCGCGAAGGGAAGAAAGATGAGTCTCCTCATCGTGTATCTCCTCGGTTGCGCCGCCTGGGCAGGCGGCATAGGTTGAACAAAGGCCTTAACTGGCACCTACCACGGGGCCAGGACTTCTCCTTACGGAGAGTCACCTGCCAGGAGCTTACACTCCAAGCAGATGGCTTTCAACAAAGTCTGCTGTGACGACAAACCGGTCCGATTTCGTCGCAAAGGAGTTGCAGGTGGCAAGCGTGAGCACCTTGCCAGAGACCGAGAGGGGTATCACACCCGCATCGGCACGTTCCTTGGCTACACCCCGGACGTGGTACGTGTATGCCCTCCCGTATGAATAGACGGTGATGACGTCCCCTGATTGCAATTTCTGGATATCGTCGAAGGTCTTGTACGCGAGGTTCCTCACAACCGGTAGGTAGCTTGAGTGGCCGAAGAGGACCACATTGCCGTCTTCGCCGAGCTTGGCCGAGGTCGGGTAGCGCACGGCGCCTTTGAGCAGAAGGGCATCAAGGCTATCGAGATTGGTTGTGACTGGGTTTGCAATAGTCGCCGAGAGCTTGATGCTTGGTATCTCTATCTTCACCGGCTCCTCAGGCGCGACGGGTACCGCCGCGGTCTGTATATCTGCTAGCGAGAGACTTGTAGCGGAGCCGGTGACGGCGGTAGCGGGTTCAGGGAGCAGGCCGAGACCCGCGAGCATCCATAGGCTTAGAAGGAAGGTGAGTAAGAAAAGCCCCAAGAAGCTCCACTTCTGGCCAAGGGCTCGCCCGAAAGCCTGGAGTAGCCAGGCCGTCATCCATACTATGCGGTCCATATCGTCTTGCTCATCAATACACAAATATAAGCAGTATGTCAAGCTAGGGTAGCTTGACATACACATTTGCCCGTGTTAGATATCAACCATTCTTATGGCCGTATTCGAAACCACCAGCACTACCCGCAAGGCGGCCGTCACCGGCCTTGCCGCAGTCGGTTTTATAGCTCTTATCATCCTTGGCATGGGCCTCGCGGTCTATTCAGCCCGGTTTGTCCCGGCGGCAGTCGATACGCTTGGCACGGCGGCGGTGTACCTGGGCTCCGTCTTTACCCCTTCCTCCTCGCCGGGGCTTGCCGTCGTTCCCACAGCCTCCAGCACCATTCCCTTCCCTGACGCGGCAAGCACGACCCCAGTGGCAACGACCACACTTCCTACCACGACCCCAACGAAGCCGAGCCGCCCCGTGGCGACCACACCAGGCACACCGAGCTCGGGTACGTACCCGATGGGCGGGGGCACGACGCCTTCCGCACCCTATGGCCTCCCCGACCTCACCGTTTCTATCACCGCAGTCGGATACCTGACCTCTGCCTCGGCCGAGTCCTTCGTTGCCTCCCCAAGCGTCCCGTCGGGCAGTCGCCCGGCCGTACGCTTCACGGTGAGGAATGTCGGTACGGGCGTAGCAGGGCCATGGATATTCTTTGCGACCATCCCGGCAATGAACTCCTACGTGTATCAATCACAGGCACAGCAAGGACTTAATCCAGGCGATACTATCGAGTTCACGCTTGGCTTCGACCAGGCGAACAAGGGAGTCGACCAGACAGTCTCTATAACCGTGAATCCTAACCGTGCAGTCACCGAGTCAAACGTAAGCAACAACGACTCCTCCGCCAAACTCACTATCGTAGGCTCATAATCTCTACACGCGACAAGCACGCAACCGCAGACTCCCGCCGCGGTTGCGTGCTTGTTTTTAAAAGTATATAAAGCTTTGCAGGAGCAACCACAGGAGGCCATCATGGGCCTGTTCAGCAAGCGCACGCCGTCCGAACCATTCTACACCGCCGATACGTTTCTGGCTGAGATTCGGAGGCATCCGCCGGGTCTGCAAGACATCGCCGTCGCGGGCTTGACCAAGATTTCCCAGAGCGGAGCAAGCGGACGGACGCAGTACTCCGCCCGACAGCCATTCGATGGGATGGTACTGGACTTCGAGGCAGTCAAAGAGGGTGTGGAGGAGGCCTTAGCGAATGCCGCCCCAGCAATCATCTACCCCCGGGCTGTCCTCGCAAATCTGGCGGCATGGTTCCCATTCGGGTCGGTCGCCGAGAGAGTGGAGGATGGCGAGGCGAGGCGGGCCAATTGCCTTCGCCGTGTCGTGGCTATCGTGAAGGTGTTCCCGCCCTCGGAGACGGCCATCAATCACGCCATCCGTTGGGCCTTGCGTAATCGGGATCTGGATGCGGAGGACGCATATTATTTCGCTTCGGCCCTGGCATCTCGACGCGTCTCACCTGGGCTCACCGAACCCGAGCTCGAGACTCTGGCGAACGAGCTCCTGGACGCTAAGCTAAACTCGAGATGGTACTCGATATGGGGAAAAACCCAGCTCAACCTCGTGCTCGAGGGCGATCTCATCCGCGCAAGAAAGGCGTCCCAGATTTAGGCCGCCGCCTAGCGCTAGCGCCCCGCCGGAATACCGGCGGGGCGCTTCACATTTAAAACTACACGTCGAGGGTCGCGAGACGTGCGTTTGACTGGATGAATGATTTGCGCGCGGCAACATCCGTACCCATGAGTATATCGAAGATGCGGTCAGCCGCCTCGGCGTCCTCCACCCGCACCCGCTTCAGCACCCGGCGGGCTGGGTCCATCGTTGTCTCCCACAGCTCGGAAGGGTTCATCTCGCCAAGACCTTTGTACCGCTGAATGTTAACCCGCGGCGCCTTCTTCGTCGTTGTCTCCTCTTCCTCTTGAGGAGCGTCCTCTACCTCGCCGACAACCTCTACCTCGGCTGGCTCGACGCCCATACCCTGCAATACTGTTTCCTTCTCATTGTCAGTATAGGCATAGGCGATGGTTTTCCCTTTCACAATCTTATAGAGCGGTGGCTGGGCAATGTAGACAAAGCCGCCTTCTATGATAGGCCGGAAGTGCCGATAGAGGAGCGTCAACAGAAGCGTACGGATGTGCGCGCCGTCGACATCGGCATCAGTGGCGATGATTATTTTATGGTAACGGAGCTTGCTTATATCGAAGACATCGCCGATAGCGGTGCCCATCGCTATCACGAGGGCACGTATCTCCACCGAAGCAAGCATGCGGTCAATACGGGCGCGTTCAACATTCAATATCTTTCCTTTGAGCGGGAGTATGGCTTGAGTGCGCCTATCACGACCCTGTTTAGAGGAGCCGCCAGCTGACTCGCCCTCGACGATAAAGAGCTCGGCCTCCTCGGCATTCTTGACCTGGCAGTCGGCGAGCTTGCCTGGGAGCGTCATGCCCTCAAGCGCCCCCTTGCGGAGCACCGAGTCCTTCGCCGCCTTCGCCGCCTTACGGGCCTTTAGGGCAAGCAGGACTTTGTTGGCGATACCCCGAGCATCATCCGGATTCTCCTCAAGGAAGGCGGCGAAGGCCTCACCAAAAACGCTCGCCACCGCACCCTGCGCCTCCATACTCCCGAGCTTGGCCTTAGTCTGTCCTTCAAACTGTATCTCGGGGAGCTTGACCGAGATAACGGCGACGAGCCCCTCAAGTACGTCCTCGCCGGTAAAGTTTTCATCCTTCTCTTTCAAAAAATTTGCGCCTCGCCCCCACGTGTTAAGGGTGCGCGTGAGCGCGGTCTTAAAGCCCGTCACATGCGTGCCACCTTCGGCGTTATACGTATTGTTGGCGAATGCAGTGAGGCGCGAAGTGATGTCGTCCACATACTGGAGCGCGACCTCGACCGCGACGCCATCTTGTTCCTTATCAACGTAGAAAATATTTTTGTGTACCGGCTCCTGGTGCGAGGTCTGGAAGGCGACTAAGGATTTCAGTCCGCCCTCGAAGTAGAAGGTCATCGAGGGAGTCTCGAGTGCGAGCTCGCGTAGGTAGAAGCAGTCCTCACCAGCAACCTTCGTGAGTGGGCGTGCATCGATAATACTAATGCGCGTACCCTTCACGAGGTAGGCCTGCTGGCGCAAGTGGGCGACAATCTTCCCCCAGTCCCACTCGACACCTTCCTTGAAGATGGTGGCGTCGGGTTTAAAGCTGATAATGGTACCGTGCGACTTGGTGGTACCAATTTTCTTTACCTTAGCCTTTGGCTTCCCTATCGCATACTCCTGGGTATGGATGCCACCGTCCTGGTGCACCGTGGCGCGCATATGCACCGAGAGCGCGTTCACCACCGAGGCACCCACGCCGTGGAGCCCACCGGAGACCTTGTAGCCGGAGTCCTCGCCGCCGAACTTCCCGCCGGCGTGGAGCGTCGTCATGATGGTCTCGAGTGCCGAGACCTTGGTCTTGGGGTGGATACCTACCGGGATGCCACGGCCATTGTCGGCTACGCGCACGTAGCCGTCAGGAAGGAGCGCGACCTCGATGTCGTCGGCATATGCACCCATCGCCTCGTCGCGCGCGTTGTCGAATATCTCCCAGATAAGGTGGTGGAGGCCCTCGGGACCGGTGGTCCCGATGTACATCCCTGGGCGCTTGCGCACTGGCTCGAGGCCCTCGAGGACCGTAATCGAAGATGCGTCGTACGCATGACCTGCGGGGCCTCCGGCCCCGCTCTTTTGCGCTTTTTCACTTGCTTTTGCCATATATTTGTTACTGAAAGTATAGCATGGATTCCCTTGGCTCGACAGGCGTAAATTTGACATATGCAAGGCATATGCTATCCTAATCCTAGGCATAACAGGCGGAGTATTTCGATGGAACACTGGCACCACCGGGACGGCCCAGGCAATGGCGTATGGGAGAAGCAGGCGTTTGAGAGCTCCAATTTCCCCAGGAATCTGCGTGGTGGAATCGACGGCACCCTGCATTCGTTCGTCGGGGCATTCGCCCTCACGCGCGAGGAGGACTGCTATCTTGTCTTCACCGCGCGCGAGGAACGGGCCCTCATTCAAATCATCCGTCCGCTCGTCTCGTGTGACCCCTTGGTATTCCTGAACCTGCTCTGTGAGGATACCAAGCAGATGGGACTCGAGAACGGCAAGATTATCGCCTTCATGCGCGTATACGTAGACCTGCCCGGTGTCCTACGGCAAGCCTGCGAGACGCGTCTCGCGATGTGGGTCCGGGTTCACGCCGACATGACGAAGCATCCCCGATAACCCGCTGTCAGCGGACCTCGAGCCCGGCGCGCGCAAGCGCGCCGGTTATCTTTTCCATAATGCCATTCACCTCCTCGTCAGTAAGCGTGCGCTCGGAGGACTGGAAGACGAGACGGAAGGCATAGGAGGTCCTGCCTTCTTTTTCAAAATGATCAAAGAGGTCCACACGTCGTATTAGCTCCCCCGCGTTCTCCCGGATGTGGGACGTCGTACGTCCCACATCCGTATCTGGCGGGACCCAGAGCGCAATATCGCGCAAGACAAAGGGATATAGAGAGAAGGGTTGGTAAGGGCCCGGGCGATACTGCACGGGCTCATAGTCTTTGCCGTAGTCCTCGAGCTTGGCGATGGAGAGGTTGTCGACCGTTTGGGCGTTCTCGCCCCACGCGGGCACGCCTTCGGTCATGCGGAGTTCGAGGTACTCGCCTTCCTTTGGGAAGACGGTGCCGACCTCAAAAAGCTTTGGGCTCTCACCTGGGGGCAATAGGAGTGGGGCATAATGCTTTGCCTTTGCGAGAGCATCGGCAAGGTTCGCCTCAAGGGAGGTGCGCAGTGCCGGCATCGTTTTGTCGAGGGGGTTGGCTAGATACACCTCACCCTTCTTCACAAATGATTGGGTCGAGATCTCAACGAAGCCTTGCTCCACGAGCTGGTCCTTCATCCGTTCGATACCACGAAAGCGTGCCTGGTCGGGCGTTCCCTCCATGTTCGGCAGGGGTGCTGGAACAATTGCGTCGTATCCCCTGATACGTCCCACTTCTTCGACGAGGTCCTCGGGGATGAGGAGATCAGTGCGCTCAAAGGGCGGTGTGACAATAAAGGCCTCGTTCGCAACGTCGTAAGGTAGACCAAGTTGATTGAACACATCAGTTACTTCCTGGATTACAAAGTGCGAACCAAGTAGGCCATTAATGCGTGAGAGCGTAACTGAAACAGGCGCCAGATGCGGCCTCACCGGATACTCGTCCACAACGCCAATGACTTCCCCGCCCGCAACCTTCCGTATGAGCTCAAGAACGGCCTGCATACCATACGCGGCTAACTCGGGCGAGGGACGATTCTGGAAGCGAAGCGAGGCGTCGGTCGTAAGCCTCAAAGCCTGCACGGTACGGCGTACATCTGTACCATCGAAGTTGGCTGACTCCACAATAATATCGACCGTTGATTGTGTCAGCTCGGCGGCCTTGCCCCCCCTTACCCCAGCGATACCGATGGGCGCGTCGGTGTTCGAGTCGACAATCAGGATTCGTTCAGGAGAGAGCTCGTATGCATCACCCGCGAGCGTGGTTATCTTCTCGCCCAATTTCGCGCTACGCACACCGATAGCATACGCACCATCCTTCTGCATGAGCTTCTGCGCGTCAAAGGCGTGAAGTGGCTGACCGAGGTCAAGCATCACATAGTTGGTCGCGTCGACGACGTTATTAATTGAGCGTTGGCCTACACTCTCGAGCGCCTCTTTCAACCAGTCGGGTGATGGGCCGACCTTCACACCCCTCACGAGGGCCGCCATATAGCGCGAGCACTTCTTCACATCCTCAATGGTCACCGACAACTCCTTACAAGGTTCGACCTTGTAATGTGGGGTAGGTTCGCGTAGAGGGTCGTGTGCGAGGGGAAGATTGAGGATGGCACCTAGTTCCTTAGCAAGGCCTCGGTGGCAGAGGCAGTCCGCGGCGCGGTTTGGAAGCACCTTCACATCAAGCTCATCGCCCTCTGCGGAGTCTATCTCGAACGCGTGGAAGGTATACGCGTCGGCTACTGCCTCCGCATTCGGCAGGAGCTCATCGAAATACTTCTGCAACCAGGTACGAGAGACTTTCATACACGTTCTTCAAAGCCATGCACGAAGCGGATATCGCCCGAGTGGAAGAGGCGTACGTCAGGAATCCCGTATTTCACCATCAGCAGGCGCTCAATGCCACCACCAAAGGCGAAGCCCTGCACCTTGGTTGAATCGAGACCCGCGGCTTCAAGCACACTCGGGTGGAGCATGCCGCCCCCAGACATTTCAAGCCAGGCACCTGCCTTACCTGGTGCCTCGTACCATGCGTCAATCTCGACTGACGGCTCGGTAAAACCAAAGAAACTGGGCCGGAAGCGTACCTTCGCACCTTCGCCCAGATACTCGCGGTAGAATGTCTCAAACGTCCCCTTGAGATTCGCAAGGGTAACGTCCGGGCCCACCGCAAATCCATCGAGCTGATAAAACTGCGCTTCGTGCGTCATATCGGTCGCCTCGTTGCGGAATACTTTGCCGGGCATAATCATACGTTTTTCGTGCTCTCCTGCCCCAGCCATCTTCTCGAGCTCACGAGAGGTCACCGAAGTCGTGTGAGTACGGAGCACCGTACCGGGTGCTCCCTTGATCCAGAACGTGTCTTGCATATCACGCGCCGGGTGATCGGGCGGCACATTCAGAGTATCGAAGTTGTAATGCTCGGTCTCTAGTTCTGGCCCATACGCGATGCCAAAACCCATCCGGCCGAAGATGTCGGCTATCTGGCGAATAGCAATAGACATGGGGTGCAGGCGGCCCTGGTTCATTGGAAATAAAGATAACAAAATGGTAGGATTTGCGCCATGAATGCGGAGATACTGGTGTACCCCTTTCTCTTCGTTACCATCTTCTTCGAGGCCTTCGTGCTGGTGACCTTCCTCTCTGCCCCCGCGCGCGGAGCCCGCGCGCGGCAAGCCGCACGCGTGGAGGACCCCGCGCTCCCCACGGTCGCTATTATCGTCCCGTGTTTGAACGAGGGTGAGACCGTCGCGGCAACCACCAACTCTCTTCTGGCCCTTGAATATCCCAAAGACAAGCTTGAGATTATTCTGGTCGACAATGGCTCGACCGACGACACGCCTACTATCATGGCTCGTTACGCAGGTAACGGGCAGGTCACTATCTTGCGAGAAGAAATACGGGGGAAGCATAACGCCGTGAACACTGGTATCGCGTCGACCTCTGCAGACTTGATTGGTTGTCTCGACGCTGACTCCTTTGTTGAGCCTGATGCCCTGCTTGAAGTCATTCCTTCCTTCCGTGACGAGAGCGTCGGCGCGACCACGGCGGCCATGTCGGTGCACAGGCCGGGCAATCTGCTCCAGCACATGCAGAATGCCGAATATATCTTCGGCATTACGCTCCGCCACGTACTCTCCTCCGTCAACGGTATCTATGTCACCCCTGGACCCTTCTCGCTCTATCGGCGGAAGGTGGTCCTCGCGCTTGGGGGCTTCCGCGAAGGCCACAAAACGGAGGATCTTGAGATGGCGCTACGGCTACAGAAGGCTGGCTACTGGATTGAGAACGCGCCGAGAGCACGCGTGTATACTAAAGCACCCCGAACCGTTCCGGCCCTGCTGAAGCAACGCACGCGCTGGACGACTGGCTTTATGCGCAATGTTTCAAATGAGTACCGGGGACTCGTGGGCAATCGCCGCTACGGAGCGCTCGGTATGATTGTGCTCCCGATCGGCTTCTTAGCCATCGCCAGTGGCATACTCCTCTTCATCGTGGCTATCTTTCAGGTCGTACGCCATGCGCTCGTAGCGTATCAGCTCCGGAGCGGTATCCCCTTGGCCTATGCCTGGCTACCCCACAGCGGCACCTTCGACTGGTTCTATCTCCCTTCAAGCCTGTATATACTTCTCGGCATTACAACCGTTGCAGGAAGTCTAACCATGATTACTGTTGGCAAGCGCCTCTCCAAGACCCCGGGGAACCTTATCTACGGACTCTTTGCGTACCTGTTTCTCTATGGACTCTTGGCACCCCTGTGGCTCATGCGGGCTACGACCGACGTCGCCCTTGGCAAGAAGCGCTTGTGGCGCTAGGCTCCCCGTATGTCTCTTGTCGGGCGCAACGCGCTCATTGCCCTGCTTATCACTATCGCGCTCGTGGCGACGGTGGTCTATGCTATCAGCTACCTCAACCGCCAACGTGTGGCCGCGCTCTCGGCTATCGAGGACCAGCTCTCCATTGACACCCTCTCCCTAGACACCGAATTCTCTCTGCTTGAGGCGGCTCCGTGTGACCAGAGTGCTGACGGTATCGGATTGACCCGTGAGCTCTCCGACTTAGGCGACCGCCTCTCGTATGCCGAGGAACAGCTTGGAAGCGACAATGCTCAAGTAATCCGGCTCAAACAGCAGTACTCCCTGCTTGAAATACGCGACTATCTCATCACAAAGAAGATTGCCACCGCGTGCGGAACGAAGCCCGTAACCGTACTCTATTTCTACAGTAATAATGGCGATTGCGCGGACTGCGACAAGGCTGGCTATGCGCTCTCGTACTTCCGGAGCACCTACCCGACACTGCGCGTCTACTCCTTCGACTATCATCTGTCCTTGGGGGCGCTCCAGACGTTGATAGACGTAACGAAGGTCAAGGGCGACCGACTGCCCGCCTTTATTATAAATGGCACTACCTCCTACGGCTTTACCTCGCTCGCCGACCTCGAGAAGAAATTCCCCAAGGGGGCGCTCCCTGCGGTCACCGCCACAAGTACGCGTCCGTAACTGCGCCGCGAGTACGCGGCGCCCTAGTGAGCCGGGAGTCGGATTCGAACCGACGACCTGCTGTTTACAAAACAGCTGCTCTAACCAACTGAGCTATCCCGGCGAGAGAACTAGCGAATATCCGACATCTCGGGGCGTGTAGCCTCAAGGTGCCCCTTAAACTCTGAAAGTGTGCGTACGAACGAGCGAGTACTCTCTCCAGCAGGCTGTGAGAGGTCCGGGTGGCGGGTGCGCAGTCGTCGGACGAGACGGGTCAGAAGACGCTCGACCGCCCGGACACTCTGAAGAGTGAGGTGCGCGAGGTCATGGCTTGCGCGCCGAGCAAGACGCTGTATTTCCTCCTTGGCGAAGCTTGCGAAGTCTACGTGTGCCAAGATAAAGGAAGCCTGTTCAACCCATCTGTCGAGCTGATTACGATAGGTGCTGAAGAACCGTGCTTGGCGCCGGGCCTCGACCACGAGCGTACCGACAAAGAGGGCAATAAGGGTAGCGGCACCGAAGATAAAGTACATAGTCATCGTACGGAAAGACGACTAAAAGACGCTATCTCGACACGTTCTCCAAACTTCTGCACAGCCTCGTTTACCAAGTCGCGCACGGTACGGCTACCGTCCTTGATAGAGGGCTCGGCGAGGAGCGCCTCCGGGTCTGCCGGGTCCATAGCGGCCACTTGCATCGCAAGCTCGCGAGCAAGCGTGAGGAACTCCGGGTTCTTCGCCACAAAGTCGGTCTCACAGGAAAGGAGGACCATAGCCCCCATGACGCCATCGTGCGTATAGCTACCAATCGTACCTGCACCGAGTTCGCGGTCGGCCTTCTTCTCTGCCGAGGCTATAGCGCGCTCCCGCAAAAGAGCCACCGCCGCGTCAATATCACCGCTCGCCTCCTCGAGTGCCTTCTTACACTGCATGACCGAGACGCCCGTGCGCTCTCGGAGTGCCTTAAGCATGTCCGTGGTCAATTCCATAAAATACCTCCGAATGATAGCACGAATGTGGGGGCGGGAAGGCGCCTCGGGCTACCCAACTCTCCGGCCTTCCTCGAAGGCGCCCCCGAGTTCGGTCAAGATGAGCTTCACGGCCTCACGCGATGCATCGTTAGCTACGATAGGGTAGGCCGCAACCGAAAGATCACAATCGGAACTCATAATAGCGATGACGGGGATACCCGCATCGTTCGCTTCCTTGACCGCATGGCGTTCGCGTCGCGGATCGACAACGACCAGTGCGTCAGGACGCTTGGCGAGCTCGACAAGGCCGTCGAGACGCTCGGCCAGGCGCCCCTCCTCGCGCTCAAGCCGGACGAGCTCGAGCTTAGTATGCTGTTTGGCAAGCGCGCCAGAGGAACGCTCCTCCCGTAGCTGGGCCAGCCGGTCCACCCGCTTCTTAATCTCGACCCAGTTTGAGATGGTTCCCCCAAGCCACCGAGAGGCGACGAAAGGGAGCCCCACCTGAAGCGCGGCCGCCTTCACGAGGCTCGCAATCTCGGTCTTGCCCCCCACATAGAGCGGCGTCTTCCCTTCTTTAGCGAGCGTTGCCATCGCGGTCTTAGCCACGATGAGCTGACTCTCGGTCTGCGCGAGGTCGATAATCTCCTGGCGGCCCTTAGTACCGATGAGGAAGGGCTTCATCGAGGGGTGGCGCCGGCTCTTCACCTGCGCGAAATGCGCCCCTGTCTCAAAGAGGCGCGCCACGTCGGAGGACCCAGTACCAGATGCCATTACTCGCGCACTGTACCCTCTAGAGCCTCCGCGCGCAAGCGGAGCGCCCCAACAATGTCACCAAGGCCACCGGCCAGTATCTTGGGCAGATTATGCCAGGATTCCTTGAGACGGTGGTCAGTAATGCGGTCTTGGAGATAGTTATAGGTACGTATCTTCTCCGAGCGGTCACCGGTGCCTATCTGCCCCTTGCGGAGCGCGGCGTGTGTCTTGGCCTCTTCCTCCTCCTGCATCTGCTCAAGCTTGGCCGAGAGGATTGCCATGGCCTTCTCGCGATTAGCTTGCTGGCTTCGCTCCGAGGAGGAGCGGACGTCGAGCCCGGTGGGGATGTGCACCAGACGTACGGCTGTCTCGACCTTGTTCACATTCTGGCCACCGGCTCCGCCACTCCGAGAGAACTCCATCCGGAGGTCGCTCGGGTTCAGTACCGTAGTCGACTTGGCCCGCAGGGGGAGTACCGCGACCGAGGCCGTCGAGGTGTGGACGCGCCCCGTCTTCTCTGTCTCCGGCACGCGCTGGACACGGTGCACTCCGGTCTCATACCGGAGCGCCTCATACGCTTCTGTACCCTGTATCTCGAGCGTGAGGTCATCGATGGTGCGCGTCTTCCAGCGACGACTGTCGGCATATTTTTCGTACATACTCTTCAAGTCCCGAGCGAAGAGGGCGGCTTCGTCGCCACCGGCGCCCGCACGTAGTTCAAGCACAACCGAACTCGGTGGTGCGTCCGGATTCTCTTTTTTCTCCTTCAGTCCTCGCAGGTAGTCTGCGTAATCCATGCGGAGGGTTACTTCTTCTTTGAGGCGCGCTGTTTGAAGCGCTCGACGCGGCCTGCCTTATCAAGTACGCGATCCTCACCCGTATAAAAAGGGTGCGACTTGCTTGAAATTTCCACGGTCACCTTCGGGTATTCCTTGCCATCGAGCTTCGTGGTCTCCGAGGCGCGGATAGTAGAGCCAATGAGAAAGCGCTCGCCCGAGGCGATATCCTCAAAGACGACCGAGCGATACTCTGCCGGATGAATATCCTTCTTCATAGGGCCACCCTATCACAGACCCTAAAATTCTTCAAAGAGGCCGCCGACGTTCACGGTCACACATCGCTTCGCGGCCGTATTGTTATCGCAGGTAATACAGTAGGTGGTCTGGGTACTCACCGAGCGGTTTGCATTTCCGTTTGGCAAGGTACAGGAAGCGCTTGGCGGCGAGACGGTGTTGTTGTACCCATCGGTGCCCGTGACGACACAGGAGTCCGTCACGCCCGAGGCGCTCCACGCGACATTTGTGGTTCCGGCGCTCTCAAGCCGAGTGGGATTTGCGGTAATAGTATTGGAGAGCGTGCCACATCCACCGCCCCCAGTCACCGTGAGCGCGGTCCCACAGGAGACAAGGCTTGGTGCATTGGCGGCACTTACCGTTACGGCATAACTACCGGCGCTGGTGTAGGTGGTCTGGTAGGTGAGGCTACTGCCTGCCTGGAGGACATTACTAAGCGCATCGCGGAAGGTGTAGGGAGCGGTCGCGCCGGAGGGGCTCGCCGTATAGGTCACGCTTGCCGGAGCCGTGAGCGGTGAGCCTGACGGAGAGCGAGCGCACGAGAGCGAAGGGCCACCACAGGAGGGGCCACAGCAGGTCGTAGTGCAGATGGGGCCGCACCCGCTCGTACAGACCGGAGCATTGGTATTGCAGGTAGCCGTCTGTCCATCGCTAGCGGTTACCGTCATCGTATAGGTCGTAGCGCTACCCGGGTAGGCGATAACCTTACTCCCACTTGCCACCGGGGTGACAGAGCCAACGCCCTGGTCGATAGAGGCGGAGGAGCCATTATTCGTCGTCCACGAGAGCGTGAGGTTAGTGTTGGCACCCGAAGCCGAAAGCGAACAGCTCGGGGCACTTGGCGAGCCGATAGTGATAGCGGTCCACGGCCCACAGTTATTGTTCTCGTTTGACTCGGTGATAGTGCCTGCGTTGCTCGCATTGAGGTCCGCACAGGCCCGCACATACCAGGTGCCCGCGGAGGGGAAGGTATAGGAGGCCGAGGCGGTGTTAGAGGCGCCGGCGCCAAGCGCACCGGAGGCGTAGGTACGGATACTCTGGATGTCGGCAAAGGTGGCCGGGATGCTTGTCGGATTAATCTGGAAGGTATCGGTAAAGCCCGCGCCAGTGCTGGCGTTCGCATTGCTCACGGTCGCCGAGAGCGTGACTGGCGTATGCACCGCCGCTGTGGTTGGGGACACGGCCCCCGCAGTAAGGTCAGGAGTTGGACAGCTTGAGTCGGGCGGAGTGACTGCTGAACACGAGCCATCGCATTGAATGGTGCCACTATTGGTCTGCCCACACGCGTTAGCGGCAGAGATGCAGGCTGTGCCGTAGCCACTCGGATCAGCCGGCACACTCGCCGAGCACGAGCCATCGCATTGCACCACTCCGGTATTCGTCTGCCCACAGCTGTTCGCGCTCGAGGTGCAAGACGCGCCCTCATTAGAGACACAGAGGGAACAGTTAGGTGTCGTGAAGGACCCCGTATTGTGGTCAAAGTAAAGCGAGCCATCAAAGGCGGCGTACAGGACCTCCACGTCGTAGGTATAGGTTGTGTTCGAAGCGAGATTGCTGTAGGTGACTCCACCGATCATGCCCTGTCCCGTCGTCTGGTCTATAACACCACCACCCGGGTCAGTGACGGTGATGGTGGTGTTGGAATCGCTATAGCCAGCAAAGTTGCCCGAGGTAAGGGCATTCCAGGAGATGCTAATCTGTCCGGAGCCGTTCGCGCATGTGGGTTGATTATTACTCGCCGAGCCGCACGCAGGGAAGACCGTGCCACTTCCCGCCGACTGCGACCACGCGACTCCTGCGGCGCGTGCCTCACCCGAGTCGACCAACGGCAACAAAAACCAAGCAGTCGTAACGAGTGCGAACAGAGAAATAGCGCCGAGCAGGTAGACTCGTTTCGCGTTCATACCACAAGCATAGCAGGGGGTATCTCTTTCAGGGGCGTAATCAACAGTCTTGGTACCTATGTCCCGTTGACCGCTTTTGCTAGGTTCGCTTCGATTCCGGTACGGAAAACATCTAGTCCTTCTGCATCGGTCGTAGGGCTGTTGCCAGAGTAGGCCCGGCGCCAATCCTCCACACTAAGCCTCGCGGCGTAGGTCTCAGCCCTCGCGAGTGCGTCCCGAGCTCCTGCTCGGTTACCCTGGTTCAGGCGGGCCACACCAAGCTCATTCCACAGCCAAGGATTGTCGCGCCCGTTCGGAACCTGCTTGAAGGCCTCATTAATAGCCTGTTCAACCTCACGATACTTCCCTTCTTTCGCGAGAATCCAGGCCAGGTCGTTCCAACCGGCCCATTCGGTAGGTGCCCAGTCGCTAAATCGGGTAAAGTCTGCCTCGGCGAGCGCGAGGTCACCGGGGAGATTGCGGTAGCCGTAGATAAGCCCGCGGATATAGAGCGCACGGAGATTCTCGGGGTTCGCGGCGAGTTCGGCGTTAATCTCGGCGAGCGCTGTCTTGAAGTCGCCCCGGGCAAACGCAATGCGCGCGAGCGAGTAGTGGCCCCAGAGAATAGTCGGGTCGATACGGACGGCTTTTGCAAATGCACGCTTGGCGAGTACGGGGTCGTAGTCCACGATGCCACCCCCGACCGGTACAGACCCAAAGTATTGACTGCCAATCTCCATCAAGAGCGCCACGTCACCCCTATCAAGCGCTATCGCAAGGGCCGGCAGACGCCACTCCCGCCACGCGTATCGTGCCGCCGCAGTCGGCAAAGGTGTTTCGATCCATACCACAAGCCCGATACTCAAAAAACAAAGTGCGCCTGCGCCCACCGACCTTTGCCAGTTCTGCATCGCCCTATGCTACCAGCTTTGTCCGACCACTTGCATTTTTTATAGTAGTGTGCTACTCTATATGTAGATTGTGGCCGGATTCCCGGCCGCCCTTACGCGGGAGATTGACATGAGGATGAGGAACCTTTTCGCAGCCGCCCTCGTCGTCGGCATGGCTCTCGGCATGGATCACGGGGCTGTTGCCCAGCAGCCGCAGAGCGGTGGGGGCGGGACGCCCGCTCGGGTGCTCACCGAGACGGAGCTCGTTAAACTGGTTCCTTGCTCCATCAGGACCGGAACCAACAATTATGGGCGCCCGTACTGGATGACATACAAATGCAGTGGAGCCTCCGAACGGAAGGGGGCCTTAGAAGGCATGGCGGAGAACGCCAATTTCCCCCCGGGCTCCGGCCAATACAGTTACGACCAAGGGGACTGGGAGATCAAGGACGGTCAGATCTGCGGCAACCTCCCAAAGTGGGGGAACGGCTGTAGCCAGATCTCCTTCGACGGCCAAGTCTACCGCTCGGTCAAAACCGGGGGGGAGATGACCTTCTCGAGAATTCAATAATCCCCGCCACACAATCGGTCGGCACCCTTACGTGCCGACCGATTTACGTTGTATACGCCGTTTGGCTACTGATGTTCGTCGGAAGTCTTTGTAGAAAATACGTTGCTTCCCTCAATCGGCAATCCCTCATAGGTCCAGTTCTCGAGTCCGCCCTCGACGTGGACAAGATTTGTGAAGCCAAAATCTTCAAGGTATCCATACGCAATCGATGCAAGTCGACCGGTGGTACAGATAAGAACGATTTTCTTGCCCCTGTGCGGCAGTGTGTAGTGTTCGTCGTATAGGTTCTCAATGGGAATGTTTATCGAGCCTTTCGCGTGTGCAGACTGGTAGATGTTGGGGGAGCGCACATCGACGAAGAGGTAATCGTCTGGATGAGTCGCAAAGTCGGTATTGAACGCCGCTGGGTCTACATCATCCATCACTGGTGAAATGAGGTTGTAATGTTTAAGCGGCGTCAAATAAATAACGAGTGCTGTTACTATGACTGCCGCGGCGGCAGACAGAAGTGCAATAAGGAGCGTGTCATCTATCTTCTTGCGAGAATGAATAAGTTTCATTGTTATGACTCTACCATGCGGTTGGTACGCAGACAGCGGTCGTGTGCATAGCGTCCGCGTTAGCGGCCTCGCTCTATCTGCGATTCCGCATCGATCAGATACTCAATACCGGCATATATTCGAGAGTAGTAATCGCCCTTGATGATAAGGGCTCGGTGCGGCGATTTGAGCAAGATACTCGGATCAATGGTGAGGCCACCTATGGCAGCCTCCTGTTTGTCCTTGAAGACGCGCGCTTCCCCGCTACGGGACTGCATACAGGCGAGGAAAGAGGAGCGCGAGACGCCGGACTGCTCCGCAATACCGGCCAAGAAGTCGTGGTCAGCGGCTTCGGAGCGCCCGGCCTGCGGAAATAGAGTATGAACAAACTTCCAGAACGCATCATTACCACCGACCTGGAACACGCACTCGGAAGCCGGTTCCTGTACCTTTGCGTTCGGCAGGGACGGAACGGGGTTGTGTCGATATGCAATCACAATCTGATCACCGAAGGCGGTCTGCAACCTAGGCACTTGTTTTTCAAAAAGTATGCGGCAATAGGAGCATGAGATGCTTGAGTACACGATGACTTGGATGGGGGCCGAAAGCGGGCCTATCGTGTGATCATTGGCGGTGATGGGGCGAGCGATAAGAGACCACTCCGTATTGGTACGCGCATGCTGTTCAGTCGCGCGGCGTTCATTCGTCACATATATACCAACCGCAAGGAACCCGACGACCAGGAGCGTCAGGAGAAATACCCGTATAGGGGTGGCTTCCCTACGTACCAGAGAAATCAGATGCATGCCAGCCGAGCGAGAGCAGATAGGCTTTGAAGTCCGGGTCGAGTTTGCCGAGTAGTTTGACATTTGCCTTCTCGCTCACCTGGCTCGGGTCGGTCAGCACTGCTTTGAAGAATACCGGGACCTCGGGAGCGATTTTCTCGCCGTTCTTCTCTGAAAACACGGCAAGGAGAGTATGGAGATCCGTAGCCCGCTCCTTACCGTATGCCCGAGCAAGGAGCAGGGCGTAGTGGTAGACGACAAAGTTGCCGGGCTTCAACCCGATGGTGGCAGAGTACTGGAGCGCTCTGTTATAGAGAGACTCAGCCGCACCGTTCGTATAGCCGGGGACACCGACGCGTACCAAATAGCCCGTAACAATCGCTTCGCGCGAGAGAACACTCGGAGCATAGAGTTGTTCGTCATGATTCTTAGCAAGCCTGGGGAAGTCGGCATCTGCCCTCTGGAGCGCAGTAGCTATCGAGGCGACATACTGCTGGCCCTGCGACGTGGTCGTTGCTCCCTTAATGCTCACGAGAGCTTTCGTGTATCCGTAGGCAACAAAACTTTCCGAGTACGCGAGAGGATAGATGCTGGTGGCATATTCAAACAGTTTTCGATACGCCGTGTCATAATCGGCATTTTTCTTAAACGATGCATACGGCTCGTCTTTGAACGTCTCGGCGGTAATCGTCGCCAGGTCAGCGTAGTAGAGGTGGTACATAGCACCAAGCTCTTGCACGGCATAGGCACGGATGAGTGCATAGTACCGCTCTTCCGCGGCAATCGCCTTAAATGCGGCAATCGCATCCGAGTAGCGTCCAAGCTGTTCGTACATGCGTCCGATAGCAAAACGTATTTGACCTTCCTGCGATGAGTCCTTTGCGTTCGCCAGAGCCTTTGTATAGGATTCGAGCGCGTCGGCGTACTTCCCCTGTTTTACATACGAGGTTCCATCACTAAAGTCTTGGTTTGTCTGTCGAAGGACTTCGAGCACGGTTCTCGTATCCGAATACGTTGCCGTCTGCGACCTGAAGAAGAAAAAGGCTCCGACAGCACCCCCTATGACCAAGACGCCAATAACTACCGCCAGTATCGTGCGTACAGGAACTGTCTTGGGGATATCTTCGTTCATGAAATCTA
>Ga0209542_10008547_pt1 | contig 19079 bp, 13 predicted proteins | sample RifCSPhighO2_01_FD_184028 | JGI IMG/M metagenome (GOLD analysis project Ga0209542, IMG submission 184028) | Soil microbial communities from Rifle, Colorado - Rifle CSP2_plank highO2_0.1 (SPAdes) (version 2) | ecosystem: Environmental > Terrestrial > Deep subsurface > Rock core/Sediment ...
TTTCTGCTAGTGTAATCATACGCAACAGATTATTGCGTTTAACTTCTTCTAGCAAGCTATCAATACTATTAAAAGAACCTTTCTTTTTCATGCCTTTCTACTGTCAACTGTACACTAACCCAGTGCAATGCGTGACATTTTCTGTCAAATACTGTATTGTATGGTAATTATAGGTATTAATTGAAATTTAGCTTTTTTGCTTAGAACTTGTTTACAATAATGTCTGGGCCAAATTCGGAAATTTAGGAAGAAAATGGCGCCATCCGCGGTTAGATTGTGAGCACGCTCTTACGTTCGATTTAACAGTAATGTTCTTACTTCGCTCATATAATTTTTCTTTGAGTAAGAAAGTCTTCGTCCAATATGCTGTTTAGAAATATGTTTTCTCGGGAAGTGAAAAAGCGGATTTCGCTTTAAAATGTCATTAAAAATCGCATTCCTCTTTGCCTGCCTTGCCGCAGTCAGCGGGGCCGCCGTGGGATATTACCTGCGGGTTCTTGTTTCTCTCGGCAAGAAGGGTTCAATGGAGCTCAAACTGAAGCAACAAGAGCTTCAAGCGGAAGAAAAAGCCAAGAAAATTATTTCAGACGCTGAGACCAAAGCTATAGAGACAATAAAAGAGATCAGGGTAGAAATAAAAGAAAAGGAGGAAAAATTAAAAAAAACAGAAGACCGTTTGATCAAAAAGGAAGATCTTTTGGATCATCGCCAAACCGAGTTAGATAAAGAAGTTGAGGAAATAAAGACTAAAATACAGGAGATCAAAAAAATCAAGGAGAAGGTTGACGGCCAAGAGAAAGAAAAAACCGCCGAATTGGAGCGGTTGAGCAAAATGTCGGAAGAGGAAGCGAAAAACCGTCTGCTCGACATAATTGAAAAGAAATACGAGGAGGATTTTTTGGTTAGAATGCAGAAATTGGAAAATTATGGCGAGGAACGGCTGGAGAAAAAAGCCAAAGACATCTTAAGCACCTGTATACAGCGGCTTGGAAACGCCGTGGGTGGAGATGTCTTTTCAACGACGATGGTAATACCTTCTGACGAGCTTAAGGGCAAAATAATAGGCAAGGAAGGTAGAAATATAAAAGCTTTTGAAAGAGTTACAGGCGTAGAAATAATTGTTGATGATACCCCGGGGTCTATAACCATCTCTTCGTTTGATCCCATAAGAAGACAAGTTGCCCGAGTGGCTTTGGAAAATCTTATAGCTGACGGCAGAATACAGCCGGCGAAGATTGAGAAACTGGTTGAGAAAGCGAAGGAGGACATCAATAAAACCATAAAAGACAAAGGAGCAGAAGCCGCTTACGAATGCGGAATCATCAACCTGGACCCTCGCATTGTTCATATTTTGGGACGGCTGCACTTCAGGACGAGTTACGGACAGAACGTACTTCAACACTCCGTGGAAATGACTCATATCGCTGGCATGTTGGCTGAGGAGCTTGGGGCGAATGTCAACGTTGCCAAGGCGGGGGCTCTTCTGCACGACATAGGCAAAGCGGTTGACCACGAGGTGCAAGGTACACATGTGGAAATAGGCAGACGAATACTCCAGAAGTTTGGTGCGTCGGAAGAAATAATTAAAGCGATGCAGGCTCATCACGAGGAGTATCCTTACGAAACCATTGAATCTGTTATTGTTCAGGTTGCCGACGCCATATCGGGAGGTAGACCGGGCGCGAGGCGGGATAGTGTTGAAAATTACCTTAAACGTCTGGAAGACTTGGAGGGCATAGCTACATCATTTGAAGGCGTTGAAAAAGCTTATGCTTTGCAAGCAGGTCGAGAGATTAGGATTTTTGTTACTCCGACAAACATTGATGATTTTCAAGCCAAACAAATGGCTAGGGATATAGCTCTTAAAATTGAAAGAGAGTTGAAATACCCCGGAGAAATAAAAGTTACCGTAATACGTGAGACGAGAGTGGTGGAGTTTGCTCGTTGATTTGACAACCGGTCTTTTCTTCATTCTTAATTATCAGGCATTGCCCAAAAAAAGGCTTGCGTTATAATGTAGCTTAGGATAAAACTGAACCATATAGGACATACACAGTCGGCGCATTTCTTTGTTGCAAGCTCCGTTTGCTCCCGCAATGTATAAGCATACATTTTGGTCGCAATCCTCGCTTGCGCCTCGAACTGCATCCAACCGCGCAAGTCCTACCATAAGAAATAATGTAATAATGGTTCAGCCGAAAATGGTCGAGCAGAAGGGGGTTGACCCCTTAATTAATAAAGTAGGACATACACAGTCGGCGCATTTCTTCGTTGCAAGCTCCGTTTGCTCCCGCAATGTATAAGCATACATTTTGGTCGCAATCCTCGCTCGCGCCTCGAACTGCATCCAACCGCGTATGCCCTATAAAGGCCGGCTTAATGATAAGCCAGCTAACAAAAAAAGTATGAATAAACAAGCTATCGCAGAAGCCATTGCGGAGAAAATAGGCGGAACAAAGGTTCAAGCTGAACAGGCGCTTGATGTTGTGGTTGATTCAATAGTAAACACTTTAAAAAAAGGAGAAGAGGTTTCTATCGCTGGAATAGGGATATTTTCAGTAAAGCAAAGAGCTGCTCGCCAAGCTAGGAATCCAAGAACAGGAGAGACGTTGCAAGTTCCGGCAATGAAAGTGCCAAAATTCAGAGCCGCTAAGGCGTTAAAGGACGCTGTAAAATAAAGACTTTAAATATTTAGTCAGCATACAAAAACCGCCATAGGCGGTTTTTGTATGCATATGAATATATATATATAGGACTTAGCAAAAGCTTGTTCTGGTCGGTGTCATTCCCGCGTAGGCGGGAATCCAGGGCATTACTACGCACTCTGGATTCCCGTTTTCACGGGAATGACAGAAAATGCGTAAGTCCTATATATAAATACAAAAAGTGCTCCTCCTCTCCCCCTCTTTTTTCTTCTTTTTTGAATTTACAATTTTTTCGTATTTTGGATTTCGTGCTTCGTGTTTATCTAAAGATGGGGTATCTTCTCTCCCCCCCCTTTTTTTCTAAAGGAGGTGGTTTATTCTGATAAACCGTTGGATTTCCTCTTCCCCTCTTTAGAGGGGAAGTGCTCCGTATAATTTATCTGATAAATTATACGGAGCGATGGGGTGATTTTTTTCCTTCCCATTCGAATAATTTATGCGGGATGGGAGAATCGAACTCCCGCCCAGAGTTTGGAAAACTCTTATTCTGCCATTAAACTAATCCCGCGGTCCAAAAAATATAACAGAAATACGGATCACTCGCAAATGAATGTTCTGTAACCCCTCACAAGACCGAGTAATGGCCACACCACAGCCTTCTTTTCTTCTGTCATTCCCGTGAAAACGGGAATCCAGATCAAAATATGGCCTAGATTCCCGCCTTCGCGGGAATGACACCACTCGGTCTTGTGAGCAGTTACAATGTTCTCTCAGCAAACTGCTTTACCCGAAGCGATTTCTGTTTTTTGCATTGTTTAAAGCCAGGTCAATATTGTCGCTACCGCTCATGATATTGGTTTTTTTGAGTCCGCATTTCAAACATTTATGTATAAGATGAAAATCTTGCTTCTTTGAAAGTATTTCTATTGGTTCCATTAGGCCCAAACAATCAGCTTTCCTGTCCCCCGGCTTTATGTCTGTATGTTTACTCCACAGACAAACAGGACAATGGTTTGTATACCCATTTCCTTTAATCTCCTGCCCACATTTCTCACATTTAAAATTTTCTACTCTTTTTACAAAGCCCATTAAATCTAATTCTAACAAAGAAAACAGTAAACACTGAAGTAGTGCCTACTAGAAGAGGTCCATTTCATTTTCGGGCTGCTGGGAATCGAACCCAGACCGTATGATCCCAAATCATATATACTACCACTATACTACAGCCCGATATTGTTAACCGCATGACTCACACTTTCTCCCCTCTTCCCCTCTAAAGAGGGGAAGAGGGGAGTCGACGAGGTGATTGGGTGTTTATTGAAGAAAAAATATCTGTTGTCTCCCGCCGTAATTGCATTTACTATCAGGAGCTTACTTTACTAGATAAAAGAATAATTAACAAGGATGCACTATAAATTTTAGCTGCATCGCAGACCGCCCCCCCTTCCCCCTTTTGAGGGGAAGCCGACTGTGTCCCGCCGTAGCTCTTCTTAGAGCGAAGGGGGAGGGTTTCCGAGGCGATGGGGTGTTCCCTATTCGTATCTATCCCCGACGCTTCGGTCGGGGCTCCGACCGAAGCGTCGGAGTCGTTAAGTGATGTTTACCATAAAGGACACTGTCCTTTAGAATGTCTTTTATACTAGATGATAATGTCTTTTAGGATTTGTACTCTGGCGATCCTTTCTCTCTGGCACATGTAAACACAGATAATATCAAATTGCCACTTTGCATCGGTCACGTGCTTGTTGATTAAATAGGTTTGAAAAATTCGGGCAAGGCGCTGTCTCTTTCTTGGGTGGACATTATCCTCAGGTTTATACGCGCTACTTCCAGATATTTGCTTTATGCTTTCACGTGAAACTGTTTTAACCTCAATAAAATATATCCTTTTCCCTTTTTGAGCCACTATATCTATTTCTCCCCATTTTCTCCAGTAGTTTCTCTCTATAATATGATATCCATGTTTCATCAGAAACAAACACGCTATGTCTTCACCCTTACTTCCTAATTCTTTATTATGAGAGTTTTCGACGTGTTTCATGTGAAATGTTACGGGCTAGTTAGTAATTATGGTTCAATTGCTTCACCATCCTGAGGAACTCGAAGGAGAAATTTCTTCCTCCCTCTGCCCTTCCATTAAATATTAGAAATTAGTAATTAGATATTTCTTTGTTCTTCTCTTTCTTATTCGTATTCATCCCCGACGCTTCGGTCGGAGCCCCGACCGAAGCGTCGGGGTTGTGTATTCGTATATCGGCATTGTTTCTTGTGTAACTTTGACCTTTAAAGGACAACAAGGTTGGGCTAAAAAAGACTCATGTCCTTAAAATATCCTTATTTTGAGGCATTTAACGGCACTTTTAAGAGAAACATTAAGGAAAGATGAAGTTTGTCCTTTATACACATATACACAGAGTTATCCACAGTTTTAATGTTTTTCTCCTTAGAATTATAGGTGCGGGTACCGGGAATCGAACCCGAATCTCGTCCTTGGCAAGGACGTGTTCTACCACTAAACCATACCCGCAGTGTAATTTTCTTTCACCAAATCATCGGCGAGAAGATCGGTATGAGAGGATTTTGCTTTTTCGGTGAGAGTGTTAGAGCCCATCCACGATCTAATGACTGGCTGAAATGTTCAAAATTCTTTGCGAAAATTGCGGATTTTGAGGAAGCATACCGAGGTACGCTGACGATAAATATGCAATTTGCAGCAGAATTTTGGACATTTCGGCAGTCAAGCCATGTCTTGCTTCATATCTGGCGATTAGATCGTGGATGGGCTCTTAAATATTTCTCTTGACCATCTTTGGTCCTCGAACCATTTTGACAAGGTACTTTTTGGTACGCCCAATTCGCTCTTTATCTTCAGGTAGTTTTTTCCGAATCTCCTTAATACTACGGCTTTTTCTTAATCACCTCGCATATCTGAAGTATAGCACGAAGGTTCGGTTTTTTGAAAACCAGGTTGGCGCAGAGCACCCGTCTTCTTATTTGTTATAATTTAAGCTATTATTGTTTTAAGAGCCTGTTCATAATCTAATGGCAGGCAAGCATTGTTTCATTCATTGATTTGCGGTTAGATTATGAACAGGCTCTAAGCACCCGTGGTGAAATGGATATCATACCGGTCTTCGGAACCGTTGTTGGGGGTTCGAATCCTCCCGGGTGCATAATTATAGAATATGTTATTAAAAAAATACACAATTCCTGACGAGGTTTCATGTGTAACGAAAACTCTCAAAAATGCTGGTTTTAAAGCATTTTTAGTGGGTGGTTGTGTCAGGGATCTTCTAATTGGCCGTACGCCCAAGGATTGGGATGTGGCTACAGATGCCGATCCAAAAAAAATTACGGAGCTGTTCCCGAGCACGTTTTATGAAAATGACTACGGAACTGTTGGCGTCGTGAATGAAACTGAAGATCCCAAGTTGAAGATAGTTGAAGTGACGCCGTTTCGTATTGAAGGTGCGTATTCAGACGCGCGTAGGCCGGATAAGGTCGCGTTCAGCGACAGCCTTGAGGAGGACCTTAAACGCAGAGATTTCACTATAAACGCGATTGCTCTTGACCAGAGAGAGGATGGGTCTGTGTCCATTATTGATCCCTATGATGGCCAGGGCGATACTTTAAGGGGTATAGTCCGAGCGGTCGGCGATCCTTGTGAACGTTTTGCTGAAGACGGTCTCCGGCTTCTGCGTGCTGTGCGTATAGCGTCCGAACTTGGGTTTAAGATAGAGGAAAAAACTCGCCAAGCGATATTGAAAAAAGCGCATATTTTGCAAAAGATTTCTGCGGAAAGAATACGGGACGAGTTCATCAGAATTTTAATGTCTGATAGGCCTGATGACGGCATAGAAATGGCTCAAAAACTAGGTATTTTGAAGCATTTTATTCCAGAACTTGAGGAGGGGATAGGGGTTGAGCAGAACAAGGCGCATGCGTTTGACGTGTGGACGCATCTAATGAAAACATTACGGCATTCTAATAGTAAAAAATGGCCGTTGGATATACGTTTAGCCGCGTTGTTCCACGACATCGCGAAACCAATGACGAGGCGGAAAAACCCCAAGACAGGCGAGTGGACTTTCTATGGACATGATGTGGTTGGCTCTCGCGTCACGAGGGTTGTGCTGGATCGCTTAAAATTTCCCAAAGATACAGTAGACAAAGTTGTGAAGTTGGTACGCTGGCATATGTTTTTTTCAGACACGGAGCTGATTACCTTATCTGCCGTCAGGAGAATGATTAATAATGTAGGCAGGGAAAACATATGGGATCTTATGAATGTTCGCGCCTGCGACAGAATAGGAACGGGCAGGCCGAAAGAGTCACCTTATCGCCTCAGAAAATATAAGGCAATGGTTGAGGAGGCCATGAAGGATCCTGTTTCCGTAAGTATGCTTAAAATTAACGGCGGTACTATAATGAAAACCGCCAACATTCCCCCGGGGCCCAAAATTGGCCATATTTTACATGCTTTATTGGAGGAAGTGCTTGAGGATCCGGGTTTGAACAGTGTGGATTATTTGGAAAAAAGAGCCGTGGAGTTGTCAAAAATGCCGGAGGATGAGTTAAAAAAAATAGGGGAGAAGGGAAAGGAAAAAAAGGATGAGCTGGAAGAAAAGGACATAGATGAAATAAGAAAAAAATATTGGGTCAAATGACCGCCCCCCATGTCATTCTCGCTTCTTTCTGTCATTCCCGCGAAGGCGGGAATCCAGAGTAAACGGATGATATCCTTGATTCCCGCTTTTGCGGGAATGACACCAAGCTCGTAATTCACGATTATTAAAACAAAAAACCGCTCGAGAAAACAGAGGTCTTCGCGCGAGCGGCGTCGGACCGCTCAAAAATAATGAAGAGCGTCCTGTCTCTACTCTTTTCAAAGAACATGGATGTCCTTTAGAAGCCCTTGGTTCTCCTAAGTTCTATCGTGTCTGATAGAAGTATATTTTATAAAGGACATTTGTAAAGGACATAGCTGTGGATAACTTCGTGACAGTTAAAGAATTATTCAGTGCAGGACACCGGTTGTCTTATTCCTACTTTTCTCTCTTAATCTTATAGCTGACAGCTAAAAGCTACTGAGCAGGGGAAGAGAGTAAATCAACCTTAATTTCCAATGGACAATGGTCAGAACCGTGAATGTCGGTGAAGGTATTAATTGCCTTTACATTGTTCAAGATTTCGGGAGTGACAAAAAAATAATCAATACGCCACCCGACGTTTCTGCTTCTAGAAAAAGTTTTCATGTCCCAATAAGTATAAATTCCTGTTTTGTTGGGATAAAAGTATCGGAACACATCCGCATACCCGTGAGCCACGACCTCGTCAAGCCACGCTCTTTCTACGGGTAAGAAGCCGGTATTGTTTTCATTTTCCTTTGGTCTTGCCAGATCAATTTCTTCATGCGCGGTATTGATGTCTCCGCAAAAAATAATTTTGCACCCTTTTTTTCTAAGATCATCCACATAACTTAAAAATTCATCATAGAATGCAAGTTTGAATTCAAGGCGATCAGGCCCGCCTCCTCCGTTGGGAAAATACACGTTTACAAGCACAAAATCGTCATAATGGGCTGATATAAGCCGACCTTCATTATCCAATGTGGGGTTGCCCATTTTATACTCCACCTTGTTCGGTTTGATTTTGGAATAAATTGCTACTCCGCTGTATCCTTTTTTCGCTTTGGAATGGTCAAAATATGAGTAGTATCCTTTTGGTTCCGCAGTCTCTGCCGGAAGCTGGTGTTTCTCGGCTTTTGTTTCCTGAAGGCAAAAAATGTCCGGTGAATGACGCAACAACCAGTCAAACTGGCCTTTTTTACACAAAGCTCGCAATCCGTTTACATTCCACGAAAGTATGTTCATAAAATTTTTTAAGCACTAGATATGACCCGGAAGGATTTCCTCTTCCCCTCTCTTGCTCCACCGTAGCTCTTCCTAGAGCGAAGGGAGTTAGAGGAAAAGTCCCTTATTCTTACTTTCTCGCTTTTCGAATTTGTTATTTGGTGCTTCGTGCTTATCTAAGCATGGGATGTTTTCTCCTCCCATTCGTATAATTAGTACGCATCCCCGACGCTTCGGTCGGGACTCCGACCGAAGCGTCGGAGTAGTATATTGGTATCTGTTATTACTAACGACTTCTTCCCCTATAATTACTCATTATTTTCTGTTGTGGAATTTTTTATGTATTTCTCTCAAATGTCTATCAGTAATATGGGTGTATATCTGCGTGGTTCCTATATTGGCGTGTCCGAGCAGTAATTGTACTGAACGTATATCCGCTCCGTTTTGCAGGAGATCTGTGGCGTAAGAATGTCTTATTGTGTGTGGAGTCACTTTTTTTGAGATTCCGGCTTTTATCGCGTAAAACTTGACTATTCTTTCCACTGAACGGGGTGTAAGGCGGAAATTTTCGCCTTTCATTATGTTATTTTTTGTTCCGGCTGGCAATTTGATGAACAGGAAATCGCTCATATCTTTCCTTTTGGACAAATATTCTTTTACTGCTTTTCTTGCTTTTTCGGAAAGAAAAACCACGCGGACTTTTTCTCCTTTTCCTCTTACGGAAAACTCGTCTTTGTTCAAGTCCAGATCGCGCGGAAGGGAACAAAGCTCAGAGACGCGGAGTCCGGTGCAAAACAGTAACTCAAGCATCGCTTTATCCCGCAATTCTTTAAGGTTGTCTTTGTCGGGTGCGAGAAGTAGGCGTTCAAGTTCTTCGTGAGAAATCAAATCCAGTGATCTTTCGGGCGTTTTGGCGAGTTCAATTCTCTCAGCTGGCATGCATTTTATCTCTCTTCTTGCCAGATATTTCAAGAAAGATCTAAGAGCGATCAGATAGTAGTTTTGGGTTTTTTTCTTGAGAGTTGTCTTTTTTTCAACGGTTGCGGATTGTCTGTTTAACCAGAGACGATACTGTCTCACGGATTCGTCTGTTATGTCACTGGGTTTATTGGCTTTGGAATATAGAAAAAAACGGCTCAAATATCTGTCATAGTTTTCTATGGTTTTCAAACTGCGGCCCTTCTCAATTTCCAAATGCTCAAGGTATTGTCTTTTGAGATCAGTAAGATTCATGTTCCCATTTTACCATAGGACTTACGCAGTCGGCATGACCGGAGGCCGGATGATCTCCTCTTCCCCTCCCTTGCTCCGCCGAAGCTCTTCTTAGAGCGAAGGGGAGTAAGGGGGGAAGTGCCTTTTTATTCTCATTTTTTCCTTTTCGAATTTGTTATTTGGTGCTTCGTGCTTATCTAAGCATGGGATGTTTTCTCCTCCCATTCGTATAATTAGTACGCATCCCCGACGCTTCGGTCGGGGCTCCGACCGAAGCGTCGGAGTAGTATATTGGTATCGCATGAGAGCTACTAAAAAGTTATCCCCAGGTTTCCCTTGCGCGTGGGTAAAACTGTTGTATACTTTTCAGTAAGTCATCTACTCAAAAGTTTTCGTAAGAACTGCTTGAAATAAAGCAGCAGGTTTTTTCTTTTTTGTTAATCATTAATTAATTATTAATCTAGTAAAATATCAACATGCAAAATATTATCTTAGGTTTACTGGCTACGCTGTCACTTATCACATATAGCGTGCCGAACGTTTCAGAACAAATAGTCAATCTAACCGCTGATACTAGCAACGCGGCGGTTTATCTTGCCGCAAGCTCTTCACCAACTCCAACATCTACGACAAGCTCATCTCCGACTCCAACAACTTCTGCAACTCCTACCACCACGACCACAGCAAGTCCTACTCCTACAGCCACAACTTCGGCCACGCCGACAACGTCAGCAACCCCCGCGGCTTCCACTTCACCCGCTCCGTCTGTATACGTGGCGCCATCATCTGAAACCACCGCATATCCATATTATTGCTACGCCAAGACGATAGACGGATACTATGTGCCTAAAAAGAGCAATGGCGAAAGTATTACGGTAAAGAAACAAGCAATCATATCCAACGGTTACAACACTTCATACAAGACATTTACATGCAATGTTACCAGCTTCACTTCTGGCACCGAGACATCCAACGTAACCTGCAATTCTGGGTACACAGTTTCAGGGTCACAATGCGTGAAGTCAACTCCTATCACCACCGCTTCTCCCGCGCCGGCTCCAGTAACCCCCTCCGTGCAAACCACTACCGCGACTGATTCAAGTTTGGGCTGTCCCGCTGGAGCGGTTTATAACTTCATGACAGGCGGCCTTTGCGGCTCTACAAACTCAACTTTGGGATGCCCAGCTGGCGCCATCTACAATTTCCAAACTGGACAAAAATGCAGTACGACATCCACCCAACCGACAGTAGGGCAACCTTTTCAGCCGGTTTTCCAACCTTCAATCATCATTCTTTTGCCGAACGCAGGATATAACTTTAAAGTTGGCGATGCTACACATGTTTGGTGGCAAACAAATCAGCCAATATTATATCCTTGGGCAAATGTTACCCTATTCGATTACTCAGGCAATTATATAGCTGGCTGGCTTAATCGACGATACAGTAGCGCCTCTTCAGTTTTAGTCGATTTCAGTCATAGTTCTTTAAGAAATGCCACATTGCCAGCGGATTACCAAATAAAAGTTGAATTATGCCCAACTACGATCGTTGATGGTGATATCGGCTGTGGAGTAAATGGAATCTCTAACACTAGAAATATCAAAATATCTCCCGCAACAACCACACAATCAATCAAAGTGGACTTCATAAGCTCTAGTGCCAAGACTGACGGAGCTTCTCAAGGTTCTTTAACGGGTAATGATAGTGGAATTTATGACATTACTTTTGACGTTACTGCTATTTCTCATGATTCTAATGACATTTACCTTGACGGTGATGTGTATAAAGGTCAATTTCTTGGTTTGGAGTATGGCGATGGTCTTCATTGGGGAACGACTACAAATTCAACTTTGAGATTTGATAGCGTAAATGTTAATTACGCTCTTCTACAAAGCCACGTTTCCATAAGCGGAGATGTGCTAAATCCAAATGACATCAGATTTAGAATTCCTGCCGGAGAGACTCGTCGGTTTACATTTAAGTCAAGCTTAGGGCCTGTTGAGAGTGATGTTCAAGCTGGTGTGCAAATCAACGAACTAAAGTGGGCGACAACGACCCGAGATATCATGAACAATAGCTATAACACTTCTGCTTTGAACTTCAAAACACAAACGATTGCATTGAATGTAAGTGAAAGAACTATTATTCAACCATCAATTGGTATCTGGAATACATGGGTATCAGGAGGAAGGACAGTTAATATTTTATGGAATGCGATAGGGATGCCTCAAGAAGGTCTATTAGAAGTAGCATTAATAGATAAAACTACTGGAAGTATATATGAATCATTACTTGATAATTACACTGTCAATAAATGTCTGACAGGGGGATTATATGAAATACCATGTGTTTCTATCAGACAGGGTTCTATATCGCTTCCTGTGCCAGCTACCCTGCCAACTGGAGAATATAAAGTAAGAATAAACTGCGTTGTTCGTTCTGCCCCAAATCTTGTAAAAACACCTTGCACTGGTGACTTTATGCATAGTAGAGATGACAGTGACAACTACTTCACAATTACTCAAACTCAAACCAAACCCACACTCACCCTCGAACGCCAAACCATAAACTCTGGTGATGTGGCAACTCTCAACTTCACTCCCGCTTCCAATACCACAGCCGCGTGGATGTATCTCGTATGCCCCGCCGGTTTGACCGGAGTATCGGAAAAAGGAATAACAAATGTGTGCAACAAATGGACTGTATTAGGAACCACGGCATTCAGTTATGGAATACAATTCACCAACAGCACAAAGACTGAACTCAAGGCCGTTCCCAACTACTATGTCATGACTCCTGCTAAGCCGGGACTGTATCAGGCGGTTTCAGGAGAGATAACCGTTAAGCCAGTCGGAGTGGTTTCCGCGCAACCCTCAATCAAAGTGGACTTTGTAAGCTCTAGTGCCAAGACTGACGGAGCTTCTTCGGGTTCTATTACAGGAAACGATACTGGTATTTACACAATCACATTTGACGTAACCGCCATTGGGGATGATGTGTTTATTGACGGGGATGTGCCAAGGGCAAGATTTGGCGGAGACGGCATTAATTGGGCGACTACAACAAACACAACGTACGGGTTTGATTATCTGAATTATCTCCCGTTGTACATTCTTGAAGCCGAAGGAGAAGAAGGGTCAAACAGCGTTGCTCCTGATGTAAAAACAAGCGGAGCTATATCTTATGGAATTCCAGAAGGAGAGACAAGAAGATTTACCCTTCAAGTCAACATTGGCCCCGCGCCAAAAGATGTGCAAGCTGGGATTATTCTTAATGGTCTGAGATGGGACACAGACAGCGGTGATACTCATGACAATCTATACAACTTTAATCTTGGACGATTCAGGACAGATACAATATTCTTGAATCAACAAGATTAAACGATCAGCTAAGGCAAAAAAGAACAGCAAGATAGAAAAACACAAAGAACCCCCTTATTAAATGTGATAAAAGAATTTTTGTCTGATCTACAGATTTTAAAAGTTCAAAATATATTAAATCAACCATGAAAAATCTTCTCGCCGTTCTCGCACTTATATCTCTTGTAACATTTACAATCCCCGCGCTCACCAAAGAGATCGTCAATTTTGAGATGGATGCTAAGTATAATAGCGCGATAGCGGCAGGCCAGAGCGCGAGCGTCGTAATAGCCGCGGAGACCTCGTCGTCTATAAACATGCTGTTGCCTCAAGACGGATGGCAGTATTACACGGGCGAGATGATAATGATTTATTTCATCAATCCAGCATATGGAGAAAAATATGAAGTTAAACTCGTAAAGGATGAGGGGGATGACTCATATGACCTCGGAACAATAATTGGAAAATCCGGGAATAGCCATAGGGAAATGATACAGATACCCGAAAGACTGAAATCCGGAAACTATATGGTTTCGTTATCACAAAGTACCGATTCCGGAAGAGAATGTGTGACTCCGTGTTCAAAAGGATACTCGGGTGTGATCGGTATAACAGGTATCGCTGTGTCTGATCAGCCATCAGAACCCGCTCCAACTGCGCCGGAACTCATTATTAATACTGTCGCGTCTTCATCGCCGCCTGTTTTACCAAGAGATCAAGAGCCGCCTAATGTCCCGATAACGCCAGCATATCAAGTGGCGACGCAGGCCGATAAACAGGACGAAGCCACAAGCGTATTTCGCCCGAAGAAAAATGAAAAATTGATCGCGGGAGAAAAATATAATGTCAAATGGACGAGTGAGGATTTTGACTCATCTAGAGTCGTGATAAAGCTGATTGATGATTCTTCTGGAAAAAGCTATATATTGTCCTCAAATACGCGAAATAATGGGCAAGAAAAAGTGATTATTCCGCTAGAAGCTTCGGCTGGCGCATATGTATTAGAGATAAGGACAAGGGGAAAAACAAAGACAGATTATTCCTCAATAAGTCACACTTTTAAAATTGCGGAGCCGAAAGCAAAAAAAGAAAAAAAAGCGGATAAGGTTTCAACCAAGATTCGTGACGATAACTATGGCGTGGTTCGTTTTACCGCTCCTTCAAGCGGCACGTTTTCTGTAACAGCCGATTTTGCGCCCGTAGTAAGAGGGGATGAGGCCAAAGGAGCGAGTCTTACGGTGCTTGCGAATAACAAAAAAGTCTATTGGAGGGAAATGGGAAAGAGTGAAGAACGGACTTACGAAAAAGATTTTGTTTTGCTAGAAGGAGAGTATGTTGATTTTCAAGTTGGACGAGGCAGAGCCGGGGAGTCGTCGGGATCCGGGCTGAAAATGAGTATTAAGATTTCAGGAGTTAGCAACGACGGATATGTTAGGAATTATGATTTGTCAAAAGAATTTCCTAGTATTGAAAACCCCAAAGGGGTATGGTCCGTGGGGTATAAGTCCAGTACTTTTGGGAAGTTTGACGTATTTAAGGACGGGTCAAAAGTTACTGATGACGATGGGCTGTCGGTATATTCATGGAGTCCAAGAGACGCAAAACAGCCATCAGCTTATTGGAATAGCGGTTCAAAGCCGGCTAGGTTTTATGAAGGGAAGGGTGTTTTCTCGGAAGGTACGGTTTGGGTTGTGCTTGGGTATTAATAAGTTTTTAGCTGAATAATTTTACTAACATTATAAACATAGTCACTTAAAATATGAAAAACACATTGGCCGTCCTCGCGGTCATCTCATTGTTCACTTTTACTATCCCGACTCTTTCAAATGAAATAAGTAATTTGGACTTGGGACCTTCCGCTGTTGTGCTTGCGAATACAAACACGAGCGTTTCTCCCACTCCCACACCCACATCAATAACTTCCCCGAAAGTCGGAGACAGTTATATCATGGGTAAAGATAGCATCACTATAAAGTGGTTTCCCGAAAATGCCGGCGTTACTACGATTCAATTGGTTTCATCAAAAGGAGACACGTTTCAGATATATGGCCAAAAGGTTTCGGGGGATCCGACAAACACGAGCGGAAGTTTTGTCTATAAACTTCCCGACACACTATCTACAATTTATCCTGATATCTACTATGTAAATCTCATAGATACGAAAGGACAGAATTTGAAGAGCAGAAAGTTCAGTATAGTATCGCCGGTATCTAGCGTGCCTGCGTCCAATGAAGGTTACTCCATAACAGGACTTACAGGTCATAAAAAAATATATTCTTCGGGAAGCCCGATAGTCTTTTGGGTAAAAGGCGTAGAGCCGGATGGATCCTCAGCTTCACACGAAGAGGGTTTTAATGTGCAGGCACACTTATCAATTGATGGCGCAAATAATGCCTTAGAGGCGGTTAATGGCACTTATAACTCCTCAACAGGTTTATGGGAAATAAGGTTAACGGCTCCTAAGGACAAGAATTTGACCTACGAAGTCAAAGCTTCTTTATATTGCGGCTATGTCGGTTTTGATTCTTTGTGTGCTCAGAAATATGGTACAAATTCCCAAGAGCAAAAGCATTTTGAATTTAAAGTTACTAACGCGGTGATGGAATCACCCGCTTCAACACCTGCGTCTGTCGGTTATTCTCAATCCGGAGGGGGACAAACATATAATGCTCAAGGTTGTCCAAAAGGCGCCGTGTTCAATTTTCTTACTGGAGCCAAATGCGCCGCTGGTGAAACCCTGACTTATGGTTGTCCGACTGGAGCCGTATATAACTTTATGACTGGAGAAAAATGCGGCTCTTCGGGCGCGTCAATTGACAGAACTGACACTGTGGAGGTTTCTCCAGGTTCTGTGAGGGTTCCCTCGGTTTCATCGGAGCCGAACAATTCTTCAAGTCTTTGCTACACGTTTAACAGAAACCTGAGGGTAGGTGATGGCGGCAGAAATGCTGGTGACGGAGTCGGAACAGGTCAAGCGACAGCAATTGATCATGATGTTACCGCTTTGATGAGAATACTTTCATCCGAAGGTTTGTATGATTACTATGGCTTTGTGCAGCCCGGAAGCGCGGGAAGTTCAATTCGCAACAGTTATTTTAGTGAGTCACTTGCTTCTGCCGTTGTCGCGTTTCAGGAAAAATATGCTTCAGAAATTCTCAAGCCACACGGATTGGCGAGAGGTACAGGATATGTTGGTCCTTCCACGAGAGCGAAGTTGAATCAGATTTATAAATGTGATGGTTCACAAAACGCACAAAAACCTTTTATAAATATATTGTCGCCGTATTCAGGTCAAGTATTTGACATGAAAGGTGGAAAAGACGGTATGGTGGTAAAGTGGCTGACTCAAAATATTTCCGCATCAACCTATCTGGATTTAATTCGGCTCAGAAACGTAAGCACCCGCATTGAGTACTATCTTGCAAATAATGTGATGAATGACGGTCAAGAAGTTGTAAGCATTTCTCCGCGTATACCTTCTGGATTGTACACTCTTGAAATTAAGTCTGGAATAAAAGGGTATGAAGATGCTGTCATCGGTTCAAGCGGTAAGTTTGAAATAATTTCCGCGTCTGCTGCGGACACTTCCACCACTGTCACGCCGACAACCCGAGTTCCTGTTGATGTCACTTCTGAAGCCGGTTCGGTTCGTCTTGTAAGCGCGGACGAAGATAAAGCTCCAAAATTTGTAAACGGTTCGCGCGTTTACTCTAACGATTGGAAGTGGAAAATTTCTCTTGCCAATTCTGGTTCAACGGAAAAAACAATAAAACGAATGATATTGGTGCACAATACTTATGGCGAGGGCTGGGCCACGGATGAGTCTACAGACAACCCTGTAGCAGGAAACAAGGCACTGTATTTATTGGCCGTAACGAACGACCTATGCGCAGACTGTGATCCCTTCAGTCTCTATACAAATAATCTAGGCCGCAAAATCGGACCTAACAGTGAAATTAGTTTTTATGCCTATGGAGCCAATTGGATGGCGAGTCAGACATTTAGCGGCGGATATTTACTCGTGGAATTTACCGACGGAACAAGCATGCGTATTAATGTTCTCGCTTCAAACATTCGTCCTGGGTCCGGGTCCTCCACTATAAGTACATCACCGCTTTCATTAATCACGTTATTTACAGCAAAAAGGATAAATGATCAAAAAATAAATTTGGAATGGAGGACAGCTGAACTAACCAATCCAATGATATCAGTGATGATCCCTTGTTTGAGTGGGTCAGAAAATATTTCTTTAATAAGTACGGAGGATAAAGAAACAATAGTAAAAGGTTGCGGCAAAAGTGTGATGATCAATTATGAGAATCAAAACTGGAATGTTTTATCTTTACAGGCGGATAATTTTACGGTGCCGATAACTATGAGTTTTACTTTTCATGCAAATACAGAAACAAAAACTGTCAACCACACATTCAGTCCGGCCTCAACACAGCCCGCTATTAGTCCCGGAAGGACGACGATCAATTCCGGAGAAAGTGTTAAATTAAATCTATCATTTCCGTCAAACACGATTAGATCATCTTTATATTTCTATTGTCCAGCCGGTGTTGTCACAGGAACATCACCAGAGATATGCAACAGTTTTATTGATGTAACATCAAATACTGATTGGACAGTAATGTTGAGCAATTCAAGTTCGGAAGTAAAAAAAGTTGTACCCAACTATTACGTCTACACTTCTGACAGCCCCAACTACGCAAAAGGAGTTTCTTCCGAGATTACGGTCTTGCCCGCCTCAATTAACTAGCCTTGATGTTATGATAGTCTGACTATCATAATCATATGGTATAGATAAAAAGGGCAAGCTGACCATTGATGGCGTAGCTATTGAATAATTGGTAGTCTCAATAAAAATAAAATTGATAAAATTATAAAATTAAGAACAAAAACTTATGAAAAAAAGCATTGTTGTCCTGATCGCTATTATAATAATTGCCGCTGGTATCGGCGTCTATTATTCTTCGTCATCTCCTAAAGTACCGGAGAGAAATGTTTTAACCAGTGATGAGATAGAAGATGCCGTGATGAACGTCAGAGAAACAGATAAATCAGGTAAAGATGTGGAGTATATAAAAAAAGGCGACAAATATGTTTCTGTCTCGGATTCTAAAATGACTCGGGAGATTATAAAAATTGCAAAGGGGGATATAAATAAAGACGGCGAAGAAGATGCTGTCGTGGTCGTCGCTCATTGCGGAGCGTCCTGTGGCACCGTGCTCACTCTGATTATAAACGATGATGGTAACGCGAAAGTATTACAACCGAATATTACACCTTATCCAAGACTTGGAGGTTTTAAAACCAATGCTACAGATGTGTCTATAAGCAGTAATATTTTATCTGTAACTTTCACAAATATAGAAAATAGTACCGAAACTCTCAGATATGTTTTGGAAGATAACATGCTGATACCCGCCTAACCTTCATTTGAGCCGATTTAACACGGATGATAGAAAAATTCATGAATATCAATATCAAGGTTTAACCATGATACATATTTGACTACGGTAACCTATTTATTATCAAACCGTGGCATCCTTGGTAACAGTTTTAAGTATCTAAAGGGGGTCGTTGGATTAATCCATTGAATGTGTTATGTTTTCGGCAGAATTATGAAAACCGCACATTTTGTTTTTTCCCCGCAAGAAGTTTTCCCAGAGGTCTTCAATTTATCATCCGAAAGAGAACAACGGTTCTATCGGCTAGTGACAGGGCTTATTGACGGCAAAAATATTGCGGATCTTTCCAAAGAAATGGGACTATCCGAGTACGCGACGCGTCAAAATATTTTCAGAGCGCTCAATCTGGCCGCGAGCAGATGTTATTGGAACAACCTGAAGAGGATGCGCAAAACTCTTTCGGCGGACATCAGTGCTGTCCCACTAAACTTCCAACAGCCGTAATTGTGCGACATCCGGTTCTATGATTTTAGACACAGTTGTTGGACGAAGGGATAGAAGGTCAATTATCGATCTTCTGGTAAACAGGGTCTCCTT
>Ga0209542_10008548_pt1 | contig 19079 bp, 23 predicted proteins | sample RifCSPhighO2_01_FD_184028 | JGI IMG/M metagenome (GOLD analysis project Ga0209542, IMG submission 184028) | Soil microbial communities from Rifle, Colorado - Rifle CSP2_plank highO2_0.1 (SPAdes) (version 2) | ecosystem: Environmental > Terrestrial > Deep subsurface > Rock core/Sediment ...
GGAGGCTACTGGCGGAGAAAATTGCGGGGACTGTCAAGCCGGATGAGGTGATTGCCAAAGTAGAGGTAGCAGGACCTGGTTTTGTCAATATATGGCTCCAAAAGGAGTATCTTGTCAAAGAATTGGGGAGAGTGATAACTCAAGGTCAGGATTATGGAAAGGGGTTAGCAATCTCTGGTAAGAAAGTGATGATTGAATTTACGGATCCTAACCCTTTTAAGGAATTTCATATCGGGCACGTATATACGAATACGGTGGGAGAGGCTTTAGCCAAAATAATTGAGTATCAGGGGGCTGATGTGTGGCGGGTAAATTATCAAGGGGATGTAGGACTGCATGTGGCTAAGTCTGTGTGGGGAATGGAAAAGTTGTCCGATGAAATGCCAAAAGAATCGGCAAGTCTGGGGGAAAAAGCTAAGTTTATGGGCAGAGCGTATGCCGCGGGAGCAAAAACTTATGAGGAAGACGAACAAAAAAAAATGGAGATCGAAAAATTAAATAAACAGATATATGAGAAAGATGCGGCGGTGATGAAACTTTACGCCTTGGGAAAAAAATGGAGTTTGGATTATTTTGAAGCTATGTATGCTAGGCTGGGGACGAGTTTCCGCCGCTATTATTTTGAGTCTGAGGCTGGGGAAAGGGGATTGAAGCTGGTCAGAGATAATATGGGGCATGTTTTTGCGGAGAGTGACGGGGCGGTGGTATTTCCCGGGGAAAGTTACGGTTTGCACACGCGGGTATTTATTAACTCTCAGGGGTTGCCCACTTATGAAGCTAAGGAATTGGGTTTGGCATTGACGAAGTTTGATGATTTTCCTTACGACCTGTCCCTGATAGTGACAGGTAATGAGATCAGGGAGTACTTTAAAGTTCTTCTTAAGGCCATGGAGATGGTAGCGCCGGAGTTGGCTGCTAAAACCCGGCATATTCCTCACGGGATGGTTCGACTGCCTTCGGGTAAGATGTCCAGCCGGACGGGGGAGATAATTACCGGCGAATGGCTGCTGGATAAAGCAGCTGACGGGGCAAGACGAATTGTGGATGAATCCGGAAAAGTGAGGGTGGAAGAGAAAGATAAGGAAGGGCTGGCGAAAAATGTGGGGCTGGCGGCTATAAAATACGCGTTTCTAAAGTCGGGAATTGGAGAAAATATAGAATTCGACTTTGACAAGTCGTTAAGTTTTGAAGGCAATTCCGGACCGTATTTGCAGTATACATATGCCAGGACGCAGAGCGTGCTTGCGAAAGCTGTCGGTATCACCCGGGGGAGTTATGGCCTATTTACAGGGAATTTACACCCGGAAGAGGAAGTGATTATACGATGGGTTTATCGGTTTGGCGAAGTGATTGAGGAGTCTGCCAGCAGATATGCGCCTAATCTGCTATGCAACTTCCTGTTTGAATTAGCCCAAAGATATAATACGTTTTATAACAAACATTCAATATTGAATCCGGATATCACCCCCCCTGATCCCCCTCTTAGTGTAAGAGGGGGAAGGGGGAGTTATGAGGAGATACGTCGTTTTCGTTTGTTGTTGACTGCGGCTACGGGGCAAGTTTTGAAGAATGGGTTGGAATTGTTGGGCATTGAAGCTCCCGAGAGGATGTAGTAAATTCAGCAAATGAGTTTTGAATTTTATACCTTGCGAAACGGAGTGCGGGTTGTTTTGGTGCCTATGAGTGGGGTGGAAAGTGTGGCGGTGGGGGTATATGTCAAGACTGGCAGCCGGTATGAAACACCCAAAAATAATGGTATATCACATTTTTTGGAGCATATGGTGTTTAAGGGGACAAAAAAGTTTCCGACGCACAAAGATACCAGCTATTTAGAGGGATTGGGGGCAATTCAGAATGCCTGGACGGATGTAGGGGCGACGGCTTATTGGTGCAAGTTGCCGGCAGACCGCTGGCGGGAGGGGCTGGAGATGGTCAAGGAGCTGGCTTTATATCCTTTGATACCTGAAGCAGACCTGGAGATAGAACGGGGAGTAATATTAGAGGAGATAAACCGGCGTAATGACCGGCCGGAGGAGTTGGCGGGAGAGCTGTTGATGAAAACGATGTACGGGCAAAACCCGCTAGCGATGACTGTTCTGGGACTGCCGGAAGTGATAATAAGTGTATCAAAAGATAACTTTAAAGAATACCAAACTCAACAATATACGGCCGGCAGACTGGTTGTAGCCGTGGCAGGGTCTGGTGCATCGCGAGCAGTGATCAAAGATCAAATAGAAAAGTGGTTTAGAGAATTACCGGGGGCTGTGGGGAGGGAATTTGAGCCGATTGGGGAGAAGTGGGTTAAACCAAGGTTTAAGATAAGGCCAAAAAAGTTGTCAGGCCAGGCACATGTGGAGATTGGGGTGCCAGGATTTAACGTTCGTGATGAACAGCGGTTTGCGGCGGCGATGCTGACGGCTTATTTAGGCCAAGGAATGTCCAGCCGGTTATTTATAGAGTTGCGTGAGAAGCGGGGATTGTGTTACGCGGTCCATGCCAGCCATGAGACTTTGGAGGACGTGGGCGTGTGGGAGACTTATGCCGGAGTAGCCTTGGAAAAATTACCGGCGGCTGTGGAAGCGATCCTGGCGGAAATGGCCAGGCTTAAGGAAGTTAAGCTGACTGCGGCTGAAATTGCTGCGACCCGGGAGAAGTTGCGGGGGCCGCTTTTGTTTTCGATGGAGAATCCGGTAAACCAGATGAATTGGTATGCTAAGCAGGCGCTTGATCGGCCGGATCAGATATTGTCTCATGGTGATGTAATTAATAGATTGATGCAGATTGATAGTAACAAAGTGCAACAAGCGGCGGGGGAGTTGTTTGCCACGGAGAGGTTGAATGTGGCGGTAGTGGGACCGGTGGACAAAAAAGCGGTAGAGGGGCTGGCGAAGTTGCTGAGGGTATAGCCGCTCGGCATCCCGCAAATGCGTTTCTCGCTCCCTGGCGGATGCCGGGTTCCCGCTGCGATACTATTTGCGGGAATGCCTGCGCGCGGTTATAATTTTTAATATATGGATTTGGTGCAGCAAACGGTGGTACTGGTAAAACCTGACGGTTTGCAGCGGGGTCTGGTGGGGGAGATAATGCACCGGTTTGAGAGAAAGGGATTGAAACTGGTGGGGATTAAGATGCTGACAATGACGGATGAGATTTTGGATCAGTGGTATGAACACCATAAGGATAAGAGTTTTTTTGCTGGCTTAAAAAAGTTTATGCAATGGACACCGATAGTGGCGATGGTGTGGCAGGGGTTGGAGGCAATTCCGGCGGTGAGAAAAATTGTGGGAGTGACAAAAGGCAGGGAGGCAGAAGCAGGGTCAATCCGGGGAGATTTTGGGATGAGCGGGTCGCAGAATCTGATCCATGCGTCTGATTCCCGGGAGTCAGCGGAGAAAGAGTTGAAGTTGATTTTTTCTCCGGATGAAATTTTTAATTTTGAGAGCGGTATGGAATGTCTGATTTATTCTGATGAGGAAAGGGGTAACCGATAGTGGTTCAATAGTTTTTGGTGATTATTTTGGGGACAGATTGTGTACAATAGCTTCGTTTGCCTCTTGACAGGGTTGGGGAAAAGTGGTTCTATGAATGTGTGATACTCGCAAAGCTCCCCAGAGTCAGAATATTAAAGAAACAAGAGTTGAGTGTTGTATCGGGTGAAGAAAAAAGTGTTCACAAAGAAGAGAATGTAATCCCAAATATTTCGGTTGATAGTCCTATAGGATCAGGAGGGTTTAAAGGTTTTCTGGGGATGCTCCGGCAGTTTGTGGCAGTGGGTGGAGATTTTGTTTAGATAAGAGGCTTGCCGAACTTTATTAGGTTTTCTTTCTTTTCTCTTCGCCAGCCTTTGATTTGAAATTCACGCCTTCGAGCTTCCAATAAGGTAGAAAATTTCTCGGGGCTTTTCTCTAATCTCAAAGGGTCGAAGACTTTGAGCTTGTCGAAAAGTCGGGGTGGAGGGAATTGAACCCTCTGCCTTTCGGTCCCGAACCGAATGTGCTACCGATGCACCACACCCCGGGCTGGTGATATTTTACCCTATTGGGCTTTTAGGGAGAGAGGGAATGTACTGGCCGGGGGAAGAGTAGGGTAAAATAGAGGAGGGTTTCTTTTGAATTCGTCCCCGTAGTTCAACGGACAGAACAAGGGTTTCCTAAACCCTAAATCTCAGTTCGATTCTGAGCGGGGACACTTACCTGAGGCTGATGGCGTAGAGATTGGCGCTGGGTGTAGCGGCGGCAGGAGTGGGCTGGAGATTGGTAAGGATTAGGAGCTGTTTGGCGGAGGGGTAGGGAATGGCTGTTGGTTCACTGAGGGGGCCGGTGTAAACTACGGCGGGGTTCTGCCCATCGTATTCCATGATAGTGATGGTGTTGGCTTCGACTTTAAGGAGGTGGGAGGAAGTAGGGAACCAGGACCAACCGGCGTTTTCCGGCTGAAGGGAGCTAGAGTCAGTATTTTTTGCCGATTTGGCGGCAGGAGTGGGGAGAGGGAGCTGGTCAATTTTGAAGTTGCGATCCTCTTCCAAGTCGTAGACATATACTCCTCCGGGGCTGAGTTGCCTCTCTTGAGGTTGGGTACTTGAGCCAAGAAGAGGCTTTATGATATTGTCTGCAAGTATTGCGGAGGCGGTAGCAGTGTAGAGCAGGCGGTTTTCCTTGGGTGACCACACCAGTCGGGCGGAAGCAGAGGCAAGTAAATCTTTCAGGGGTACCGGGAGAGTGCGGAATTTTTCCGCCTCGACTACTTTTTGACTTTGGGTCCAGGTGTTTTGCATAACTGCAGCGTTAGCAGTTTGGATCGGTGACTGCTGGTCTGAAGGAGTGACCAGATAAGCTGTCTGGGGGTTGACGATAATGAGAATTTGGCGGGAGTCAGGGGACCAAAGGAGTTCGTAGTTCGTCGTTTTAAGTTCGTGGTTTGCGGGGAGGGTGGCGATGAGTTTGGATTCACGGTTGATTAGGCCCAGGGGTGATTCAGTGATATCTAGTGTGTATATCTGTGATAGAGCCGAGGGGGTGCGGATGTAAGCGACTTTGGTTCCGTCCGGGGAAAGGGCAGGAAGAGTTGCTCCGGTGGTGGTAATTGCTTTCAGAGTGGGAGTGGAGGGAAAGAGGACGGCTGTGGCCCGGGTGACAACTTCCGCTTCGACCAATAATTTTTTTTGCCAAGAGTGGTAGCCGTCTTTTTTGATTTGGACCTGATAGGTTCCGGGCGGCAGGTTGAGGGTGGAGTTTGTAGCCGATTTGAGGGATCCGTTAAGGTAGACCTGGGCGCCATCGGGATAGGAGTGGGCGACCAGGAGGCCGGTAGGCTGGATTTGACCGGTGGTAAAGTCCGGCCGGTAACCCCGGGCGAAATAAATTACGAGGACAGTGACTACAGGAACGAATATCAGCCCGGAAAGAAACAATATGATTCGGAACTTGGAATCGGAAGGCATAGATGGTTTCGATTTTACCATTCAGTACTGGACAAATCCTGCCAAGTAGCATTTAATCTGGTTGTAGTTCGGGAGGAAATAACCTATCTTATGATATCAATCTATATCATCTATGCTTAGAAAAAGGATTGGGATTGATTTAGGTACGGCTAATAGTCTCGTTTGGCTTGCTGGCCCGTCCCCCTCTTCCCGTTCGCCTTTACAGAACTATTCGTTCACGGCTTACGGAGCGAGTTGGGGAGGGCGGCGCTTGCGTGTTTCAAAAGGAGGTTTATGCTGAGAAAAAGGATCGGAATTGATCTAGGGACTGCGAATTCCCTCGTTTGGCTCGCTGGCCGCGGGATGATGTTAAATGAACCGACGGTAGTGGCTGTAACGATGGAGGACAACCGGGTGGTGGCAGTGGGTAATGAGGCAAAAGAAATGCTGGGGCGGACGCCGGGAAACATCATGGCTTCGAGGCCGATGCGGGACGGGGTAATTGCCGATTACCGGGTGACGGAGGCGATGCTGTCTTATTTCATCCAGAAGGTGTGCGGTCGGGTAGTATTGTTCAAACCGGAAGTAATGATCTGCGTGCCGGCGGGTGTAACCCAGGTGGAAAGGCGGGCGGTACTGGATGCGACACTTTCCGCGGGAGCCAAAGTAGCTTATTTAATTGATGAGCCGCTGGCGGCTGCCATAGGGGCGAAAATTCCTATCGCCGCTGCTTCGGGCAGTATGATTATCGATGTGGGCGGCGGGTCTACTGAAGCGGCAGTGATTTCGCTGGGAGGAGTGGTAGTGCACAAAAGTGTAAGAGTAGCCGGGAATAAAGTGGATGAAGCGGTGGCATCTTTTTTGAAAAGGAATCATAATCTGCTGGTGGGAGAGACAACCGCGGAGGAGGTGAAACTGAGAATCGGATCGGCCATAGTACTACCGACTGAGGAAACAATGGAAGTAAAGGGGCGGGATACGGTGACGGGATTACCGCGGGCGGTGACGGTATCTTCGACAGAAATGACTGAGGCTATAAGACCTACTTTGTTACAGATTGTTGGGGCTGCAAAAGGAGTGCTGGAAGAGACGCCACCGGAGCTGGCGTCGGATATTATTGATAAAGGAATTGTGATGAGCGGGGGGACATCTTCCTTACGGAATTTCGACAGGCTGATGACGGAGTTGACCGGTGTACCCTGTCACATGGCTGAAGAACCGCTGTTGTGTGTGGTGCGGGGGACGGGGCTGGCCATAGAAAACCTTGACCTGTATAAAAAATCAATTTCTAAGAGGTAGGATTAAGATTCTTTATATTTGAGTTTGATATAATCTCCCTATGCCGAAAAAGACTCTTGAGCAATTAGGGGAGGCGAGGCAAGATTTTTATAGGAAAATAGGACGAGGAGGGCCAAATGTTCCAGCAGAAGTTGTGATAGCCGTGGTGGGGGAGGTAGCGGCTAAAAAAATACTGGAAGATGGTTTAAATGGTGATGATCTTGGCTTTTTGGCTAATCTTTTGAGGTCGGCCAGGGTTGCAGGGCAACCGGAATGGAGTGAAACATGTTTGGCTTTGAGTCAAGTTGGGTTGTTGGGAGTGGCTAGAAGTGCTTTCCTGCGCCAACAGCCCTAATAATGTAGTTGCATAATGTCCTGTAATATGGGTGGAAAATCCTTGGAAGTGAAAGATCAGATTAATAAATTTGTCAGATGTGAGGGTTGTGAATTAAAGAGACAGGCAATAGGTGATCTAACAGAGGGAGATATAAGAAATATGTCACCTGGAGAAAAAGTCTTCTTAGTGACATGCAGTTATCCGGAAAGTCTGAATATTGGGTTAATAATGATGGGAGTAAAAACAGTTTTTTGGGGAATTTTAGGGACTGAAAACCAGATGAAATTTAGAAGAACACAAGACCAATTTGAAGCTCCTGGAGTACCGGTTAAGGTAAAGGGGTGGTGCCCGGAAAAAGTCAGTCAGATGGTGGATGGGTGGTTTAAAAATAGGATACCAAAAAACCCAACAGGGTTAGATCGATAGTGGTTGGGTTGATTGGATTATTTAAGCTCGACGGTGGCTCCGGCGGTTGTCAGTTTGGCTTTGGCTTCTTCAGCCGTGCCTTTGTTGACGTTTTCGGCGATCACGCTTCCCGGTTTTTCCGACAAGTCTTTAGCCTCTTTCAGTCCCAGGTTGGGATTGATTTCCCGTAAGGCTTTGATGACGGCAATTTTATTGGTTCCGCCGTCTTTCAGGATGACGGTGAAGCTGGATTGCTCTTCCCCTGGGGTTTCGGCGGCGGACGGTGTTCCTGCGCTTGCGGCGGTTGCGTCAACCGGAGCTGCGGCAACAACACCGAACTTGTCTTGTAAAGCATTCACCAGGTCGGATAGTTCCAGAACAGTTAGTTTTTCTATTTCTTCGATGAGTTTTTTTACTTTGTCTGCGGCCATGAGTTAATTCACCTCCTTGGACGATTTGATGGCATTGAGGGTATTGACCAATTTAGAAATGTTTTGGCCTAGGACGGATACAAGACGGCTGATGGGAGAGTTGAGGTTCGCAGTTAGTAGTTGGTAGTTCGTTGTTCGATCGGGAAGATAGGCGAGGCTGGTGACTTCGGTCAAGGAGAGGACCCGGTCTCCCAGAAAACCTGATTTGAAGGTGGGGATGGAGTTTTTCTTAGCAAAATCGGCGACGGCTTTGAGGGCGGCTACCTCGTCGTTTAGGGAAAACACGAAGCCGGAAATGCCATCAAGAGTTGGAAGTTCGCGGTTCGTGGCAAGGGCTGCGATTTTAAAGAGAGTATTTTTGGCGACGACGTATCTGCCGCCGGCAGATTTGATAGCCTGGCGCAGCTGGGTAGCCTGGGAGACTTTGAGACCGCGGTAATCAACGATGGCTACGGATTTGGCAAGTTTTAGAAGATCAGAGAGAGTCGAGACGACGGCGGCTTTGGCGGGGTGGATTTTCTTGGTCATATGTTCCTCGGCGGGATTTATTTCGTCTGAGGCGAATACCTGCTGTCTTTGGAAATAGTGGAGAGATTATAACCGATGTGAGATAGGGAGAGCAAGGGGGCGTTAGGGGGTAGTGGGGAGGCCGAAACCGGCGTCGGGGTCATCACCGGGGCGGCCCAGGTCAGAATAGAAGTTGCGGGCGCGGTCTTGTAAATAGGTGCGGGTGGCGGCGGCTGAACCTTGCCAGAGTTTGGCAGCCAGGCCGGAAATGTGAGGGGTAGCCATGGAAGTACCGGAGTAGGTAGCGTAACAGCCGTTTTTGGCAGTGGATTCGACGGATACGCCGGGGCCGACAAGCTCGATATCCCGCTCTTCGACGGAATAGGGAATGGTATTGAAATTGTTGCCGCGGGAGGAAAAGTTGGCGATAGTATCGGTGGAGTCAATTGCCCCGACAGCCGTGACGGGGGCGTAAGCTGCCGGGTAATTAATGGTGTTGTCACCCGGGCCGGAGTTGCCGGCAGCGGCTACGATCAGGACGCCTGCTGAAGTGGCAGCGTCAAAAGCGGCCTTTTCGTCTTTGCTGATGGCGGAGCCGCCTAAAGACAGGTTAATAATGTTGGCGCCTTTTTGTGTCGCGTAGCGGACGCCGCGGGCGACGTCATCACTCCAGCACCAACCGGAGTTGGAACAGACTTTGACAGCCAGAAGTTTGGCGTCGGGGGCCATCCCCTTGATTTTACCGGTGGCGGCAATAGTACCGGAGACATGGGTGCCGTGGCCGTTGCCGTCGGCACAGCGCTTGCGCAAGGCCGAGGTTTGAGCGTCAACGCAGTCGATGACACTGGCTTTAAGATCCGGATGGTCTTTGTAAATTCCGGTGTCCAAAACGGCGACTTTGAGGCCGGTGCCGCCGGTGCCGCCGCCCACTTTGGTGACTCCCCAGGGGATAGGGGTGGAGGGAGAGCAGGCGGCTGAGGTGCGACGGGCGTCGATTTTCCAGAGGCTGGCGTAACCGCGGAATTCCAACGTTGGGTTTTTAGACAGGAGGCTAATAGCTGATTCAGGGGCCTCGATAGAGAAAACGTTGTTGCCGAAGGAGTGGTGGAGGAAAGGCTGGAGTAATGACAGGGCGGTGGGGAGCTTGAGGCGGAAGTAGGCGCGGGCAGGCTCCTGGGCGTGGGAGAAGTCGGGCCGCAATAGAGCCAGGAGAGCAAAAATAAGGGCTAAGGTGAGTGGGGCAGGGCGGCGAAAAGCCAGATTGAGAAAGGGTAACAGAAAGGAAGCCAGCGTGTCAAGTTCTTATTGTCTCTTTGGGACCAGAGGATTGAGGACTTTCGCCAGCAGTTGTTAATAATCCCCACCCCAAGGTTTCCAACATATTGGATATTAAGCGGACAAAATCTAGCTCTTGGTTTAAACGCCATAACGCTTCGGCTCTTTTGGCATTTAAGAAATCTTTATAGGTTTCATTAACAGGATATCCCGGAGGGTAAGAGGAGACTCTGGGTCTGAAATATTTGGAATGCATTAATTTTTCACCTCCGATGCGGTTATATCGTTGTTATAAATCGGTTTTATACATCTTTTTCAAGTGTCTGTCAATTACTATGGGTGAGGTGAAAATTGGAGGAAGTGGTTTTACTGCGCCCGAAGCTGTACTAGAGCTGAAGTTTAATTGCTGGGCTCATGGTGCTTTTGAGGACGGCTTTGGAGAGGGGGGAGAGGGTGGTGAGGATGGCTTGGATATTAGCTTCCAGTTCTGCATCCGGCTGGGACAGTTTGCCGGCGATAGTGTGAATGACGGGAGCGTCTTTTTCGGTTTTGAGGGTCAGGGAATTTCCGGCAGCCAGTTTTGTGGCGGTAGTGGCAGGATCGGCGACAATGGTGCCGGTTTTGGGGTTGGGCATGAGGCCGCGCGGGCCCAGGACTTTGGCGAATTTGACCAGGTTGGGCATTTGGTCGGGAGAAGCAAGCAGCAGGTCGAAATCGATGTTGCCGGCAGCGATATTAGTAATGGTTTTGTCGTCGGCTACGGCGATGCGGCGAATTTTGCCGGAGGAAAAAGGGAGATCGAGGGTGCGGAAGATACCCTTGTTCTTGGCAGTCAGATGGAGTTCGACCGTGCCGTCGAATTTGGCAAGAGATACCTGGCGGAGGAGTTTTAAAGCTTCGGGGAGGGGATAAATTTGGTCAGGGTTGATTTGGGATTTGGCTTTTTGATAGGTTTTCGAGCGAATTCTGACGGGTCGGCGGGGAGTAATAGGAGTATCGGTAGACTCGGGAACGGGGGTAGCGGCAAGGCGTTTTTGGATCTCTTCATATTCACGCAGGGACTCTTCAGAAGTGTCGACGATCCGCTGGCCGCCGGGAAGACCAGGGGCTTTGGCAGTCATTTTGCCTTCCCTGATTTTTTTCTGCTCCAGCTTGGTGGCCCGTTTGGATTTGATATCTTGCTCTTCGGGAGAGCCGATGACCGTGATGCGTTTTTTACCCATGGGTTAGCGTCTAGTGACTAGCGGCTAGGGTCTAGTGTCTAAGTAACTGGCATGTGGATTATACTAGGGATGTCGGGGTTTGTCAGCGGCGAAAGCGTCGGACGGATTGGTGTTGAAAATGGTAAATTTAAGGAGTGGAGATTAAGCGGATTGAGGGAAGAAAGGTAGCAGGTTTGGCAGCTTTGCTCCAGCCGGTGGACGAGTTGTGGTACTCGGGGGAGTGGGATGAAGGTATATTTACTCATACAGCGGCGGTGGTTGGCAGCCGGAGGATGACCCAGTATGGACAGAGAGTGGTGGAGAAACTGGTGCCGCAGTTGGTAAGTGGCGGGGTGACAGTAATTTCGGGGATGATGTACGGGGTGGATCAGGCGGCGCATCGGGCGTGTATGGAATGCGGAGGGAGGACGGTGGCGGTTTTAGGATTCGGCCTGAAATGGCCGGGAATATCAACGAATGATTTGAGATTTATGGATGAAATTGTCAAAAAAGGGGGACTGGTGGTTTCGGAGTGGGAGAACCAACCGGGGACGCTGTGGACTTTCCCAATGAGGGATCGGATTATGGCGGCCTTGGCCCAGGAGATTTATGTGGTGGAAGCGGCGGCCAAAAGCGGGTCGTTGATTACGGCGGAATGGGGAGTGAAATTGGGCAGGAAAGTCTGGGCAGTGCCGGGACCGGTGACCAGCAAAGTTTCGGAGGGGACGAATCGGCTGATTGCTGACGGCAAGGCCCAAATGTGGTTACCGCAACAACAGATCAGTTTAAGTTTGAAAGATAGAGATACAAACAATGCAGAAATATATGCTATGTTACAGAATGAGACATTGGGTATTGATGATTTAGTTCGGAAGTTAAAACGGCCGGTGGAGGAGTTGGGAGCGAAGTTGTCGCTGTTAGTTTTGAGCGGAGAAATTATTGAAAAAGAGGGGAAGTATTTTTTGGGGTCGGGGAATTGGGTAAAAAGATAAAGAAAAGGTATTATTGATTTGATGCTGGTGAAGGTAAGGAGTGTGGCGAATGTGGGGTTGGTGGCACTTCCGGTGACAGTGGAGGTGGATGTGGCGGAACAGGGTTTTCCGGGATTTACAATTGTAGGCCTCGCGGGTAAGGCGGTGGAAGAGGCCCGGGAGCGGGTAAAAACAGCTATAAACAATTCGGGTATGGATTTCCCACCCAAGAAAATCACGGTTAATCTGGCGCCGGCGGATTTACCCAAAGACGGGGGAGCGTATGATTTGCCGATGGCGGTAGGAATTTTGGCTGCCTCTGGGCAGATTCAAGATTCAAGATTCATGATTCATGATTCAATTTACTATGGTGAGTTAAGTTTGGATGGGGATTTAAGGGCGACGAAGGGGGTACTGCTGGTTGGGTTGTTTGCTCGTTCAATATCACCCTCTAATCCCCCTCTTACGGCGGAGACACGAGCAGAAGGCGAGAAAGTAAGAGGGGGAAATTTAAAGGGGGTGTTACCGGAAATTTTTGTTCCCATCGAAAGTGCTAATGAAGCGGCAGTAGTGGAAGGAATAAGCGTGTTTCCGGTGAGGAATCTGAAAGAATTGGTGGACCACCTGAATGAGGTGAGCGTTATTAAGTCATTGGGTTATTTGGTCATCGAAGATTTGGTAGAGGACGAAAGAGTTGAATATGATCTGGCGGAGGTGGCGGGGCAGGAGCAGGCAAAGAGGGCGCTGACAATTGCTGCCGCGGGGGGACACAACCTGGTCATGTGGGGTCCGCCGGGAACGGGCAAAACCATGCTGGCTCGGGCGATGCCGGGGATTTTACCGCCACTGCTCCCTGCGGAAGCGCTGGAAGTGACTCGGGTGTATTCGGTGGCGGGACTTTTGCAACCGGGCGAGTCGTTAGTGCGGCGGCGGCCGTTTCGGAGCCCGCATCACGGAGTGTCGGCGGCGGGAATGATCGGGGGCGGGAGCAATCCGTTACCGGGGGAGGTGAGTTTGGCGCATTTGGGGGTATTGTTTTTGGACGAAATGGCGGAGTTTCCCCGGTCGGTGTTGGAGGGCTTACGCCAGCCGATGGAAGACGGACAGGTGCAGATTGTCAGGGCGGCGGCGCATGTGTCGTATCCGGCCAGTTTTACCCTGGTCGCGGCAGTCAACCCTTGCCCGTGTGGTTTTTTGGGGCATCCGCGGCGGGAGTGCCGCTGTTCTGAACTAGCTATCCGTAAATATAGGGGGAGGATGTCCGGGCCGATTTTGGATCGGATAGATCTGCATGTGCAGGTTCCGGCGGTGGAAGTGGAAAAGTTGAGTAACGCGCCCTCCGGTCCCCCTGTTACGGCGAAGACACGAGCCGGAGGCGAGAAGGTAAGAGGGGGAAGGGGGAGTTATGATGGGAGTGGCGATGTAAGAAAGAAAGTAATCGCGGCCAGAAAAATTCAGGAGGGGAGATTTAAGAGTGATGGGATTTTTATCAATTCCCAGATGAAAAATAGGCAGGTGAGGAAATACTGTCCATTAAACGGGGAGACGGAAAGAATATTGAGATTGGCTGTTGAAAAATGGGACTTGTCTGCTCGGGCGTACTTTAAGTTGATTAAAGTGGCGCGTACAATTGCCGATCTGGGTGGCGAGAAAGATATTTTACCGGTGCATATGGCGGAAGCCTTACAATATAGACAAATGGGATGAGTTTATGAAAGTATTAAATAGGGAAGTTGGGAGGAAGGGGGAGGAGATTGCGGCCGAGTATTTGGCGGCGAAGGGTTACGAGGTGATTTTGCGTAACTATTCTACCCGGTTTGGGGAAATAGATCTGATATGCAGGGGTAAAGATATACTGGTATTTGTCGAGGTAAAGGCCAAGAAGGGACTGAAATTCGGCCGGCCGGAGGAAATGTTTACCCGATATAAGTTGGAGAAAGTCAAGCGGATGGCGACCGTGTATTTGGAGGGTAGAGACGTGCCGTGCCGAATAGATATGGTGGCGGTGGTCTTGGATGAATTCAATCGGCCAGTGGAGATAAAGCACTATCAAAATGTCACTTGACGACAGGGGGTTAATTTACATCAAATGTATGATTGTGGTTTTGTTGTAAATTATTGGGGCTGGAGGCGGTAGCCGAGGCCACGGTGGGTGGTGAGAGTATATTGATTTTTGACTTTCTCCCGCAGGCGGTGGATGAGCTGATCGATGGCGTGATCACTTATGCCCGCCCGGTTTTTGACGTCGGGGTAGACCGCTTCGCAGATTTGGTCCTTGGAGAGGATTTGGCCAGAGTGAGTTTGCAGAAGATTTAAAAGATGGGTTTCAGCTCCGCTGAGCGAAGCAGGGGAGTGCAGTGTCAGGTAATCGGCTAATAATTGACTGCGAAGTTGGCCAGCGGCGTTGGTCAGGCCATGCTTGGCCAGTAACTGGGGATTAGGCGAGCTACCCAGAGCGAGGCGGATTTCTTCCAATTGGGCTTTGAGACGGGGGTGGGTGTGCGGGTCCAGGCCGAGGTGGTCACGGAGCGACTGCATGACGATTTTTACCAAGGCGGGAATACCGCCAGACAGGTGATTAATATCTGTAATCTGATGGGGACTGGGAGTGAAGTCGAGGTCCGGGGAGAAGTCATTAAGGATAGTGGATTTGAGGTTGGAATCGGCAATTGCCGGGAGAAATACTATATTTTCCGAGGCGATTTCATACAGATCATCGAGAAGGGGTTGGAATGAGGCAGACAAGGGAGTAAGACCCCGGTAGAAAAAGACATATTTAAGGTGATATTTATTTTGATCCCGCAGGGCTTTGAGAAAGACGAAAAGCGGGGAGAAGTCCGGGGTGAGAAGAACGTTGAGGGAGTCGATGACAATTGTAGAGTCTTGCCCTGCAAGTCGGGAGGCAATTAGACCGGAGAGCTGACTGGACTGCGTGGATAAGTCAGCCAGACCTAAGTTAGCAGCAAAATGATTTAAGAAGGCGGGTAAGTCACGGGGAATTAACAAGTTGGTGTCCAGGTAAATTCCCGGAATTTTTCTGGCCAGGCGGCTTTTGGCCATGCCGGGCAGACCGACGACCTGGACAGATTCGCCGCGGGAGAGAATGGTTTGGATGCGGGTTAGAACCGGGTCCATAAGGCGAATTTTAGCATTTTGGGAGGATGGTGATGGGCAGATGATGAAAGCGGGAGATTGTTGTCAAGTAGGAAGGGAGAGGGAAAAGTATATTGGGAGTATGAAGGATCGGGGACCGCTTGATTACCACCAATGGCCAAAGGAATTGAGGGGCCTTGAGGGAATGCATCGGATGGGCAGGCTGGTAGCTAGAGGAACATTTGATCCGCATACTAAAACCTGGGATTTCAGCCGAATGGATATGGGGGATCTAGCAACAATCGATATGCTGAGGGAGGTGGGAATGTGGGTTAGGAATTGGGATGAGGCGCTGATAGAGGAGCTGAAGAAAAGGCTGGCGGAATAGTGAGATATGGAGAGATCAAAAGTTATTAACTGCGGTGAAGGACAGGGGTTTGGAAGGGGAAAATTAGAGATAGGCGGAGTTTTTTGGTGTGATTATTTTAGGAATGATGTTAGACTGGTGATTAAGGTCCAGGGAGGAAAAAGGGTTTGGGAATGCCGGGAGGGAAGATGCGGGCAGTGGTTTGTGCCGGAAGGCGAGACGTTGAAGTAAATTAGCTGGTTTTTACCCCCATGGAGCGGGCGGTGCTCTGGGGGGAAGTGAGTTAACGATTGAAAAGCCCTCTGACAATACTGGAAAGCACTGATAATGGACCTGACCCTAGCTTATCTCTTATTGCTAAGTTGGCAAGAGCCTGGTTGTTTCTCTCTATCTCCTCCAGGGTAATTCGTTCTCTTGGCCATCTATTTTGACCATTTGACATCCAAATTTTCTGACCTACTGCTTGAGCTGTCATCTGTGTTTCTAGCAGTTTTCTGTTTGCTTGCATTGCTTTTATTGCGATGGTGAACGCTGAGAAGATTTTAGGGTCTCTTGTTTTGACGGTGAGTGAGGGTTCAGCTTGACCGGGAGGGGCCACTTCAGTGAGTTTCAGGGGGTATCTGGCTTGGATTAATTGTCCCGCTAATTTGATGAGGATTTGATAATCATCTGCTTGTCCTTCCTGGAAGGAAAATTCTTTCTTTACCATTTTTTAATTATAGGTCTTTTTAAACTGGGTGTCAATGAATACTGGAGTATGGATCTTTCAGAATTGGTATTCTACTGCATCTGAGGCTTGGTAAGAGCAGTCAGTTTTATATCACTTTTACCCCCATGGAGCGGGCGGTGCCGGTGACGGTCTTGATGGCGGATTCGAGGGAGTCGGTATTCAGGTCGGCCAGTTTGGCTGAAGCGATGTCTTTGACTTGGGCAGCGGTTAAAGTACCGATCGGTTCGCGGAGGGGTTTTGGGGAACCTTTAGGCAAGCTCAGGGTCTTTTTGATCATGGCGGAAACAGGGGGGAGCTTGGTGACAAAAGTGAAAGTGCGGTCCTCGTAGACGGTGATAACGGCGGGGATGATATTACCTTTTTGGTCCTTTGTCTTGTCGTTGTACTGCTTGACGAAGTCCATGATAGGCAAGCCGTGCTGGCCCAGAGCCGGGCCGACCGGAGGGGCGGGAGTGGCCTCGCCAGCCGGCAGGTTTAATTTAAGAGTGGTTTTGATTTTTTTGGGAGCCATAATGGTGGAATTATATCACTGATTTGATTAGTAACTGACGTAAAATCCCAGAAAGGCAAGGAATTTTCTGAATCTGCTGACTTTATTACATAGAAAGAAGAGCTGATGATAAAGCTTGAGTAATTCTTCGTTGCTTTCAAAAAGGGTATCATTATTGAGAAGAAGTTTTCTCGGATCTTGATCTGGGTTGAGCCTGACCTTTGTTCTTTGGTGCGCGGAGGAGACAGCATCTATCCGTTCGGTTCTTTTGATTAGATCTGTATGGCCACAAGTGCAAACAGTGTTATCTATTCTGAAGGGACAGTGTATAGGTACTATTTCTTCGGACACCGCAGGTTATATCTTTTTGACCTGTAAAAAGTCGAGCTCCACGGGGGTTTCGCGGCCGAAGATAGACACCAGAACCCGGAGTTTGCCGGCGGCTTCGTCGATACTTTCAATAGAACCTAAAAAGTCGGCAAAGGGGCCGTCGGTAATTTTGACGGCTTCGCCCAGGGAAAAGTTGGCCTTGTATTTGGGAGCTCCCATCTGGGCAAACTGCATAATGGCGGAGACTTCGGTTTCGGAAAGGGGAGTGGGGCGGTTGCCGACGCCCACAAAACCGGTAATACCCTGAGTGGTGCGGACTACCAGCCAGGAGTCGTCGTCGATGACCATTTTGATTAGAAGATAACCGGGAAAAATTTTTTCGCGAACGGTGGATTTTTTGCCATGCTTGATGTGGATTTTGTCCTGGGTGGGGATGAGAAGTTCAAAGACTTTATCAGTTTGGCCGAGAGTGGCAATACGCTGGCGCAAAGTTTCAGCGACACGGGCTTCGTGGCCGGAATATGTATGGACTACATACCATCTGGCTTGGCTGGCAAAGGCTTCTGGGGCTTTGACATTGATGACTATGTGGCCGGGAATGATCTTAGAACCCAGACCCCGTTCGGTGACGGATGGCTGGTCCGGTCCTGCGGCGGGGACGACCGGCTCGGGAACGGAAACGGGTTTGTCAGGCATAAATTACTTGAGTAATATTGTCAGCAGGTTGGTAAAGACAAAGTCCAGAGCACCGACGTAAGCCGCGACGACGGCGGAGATAGCAATGACAATAATCGTCAGCTGGATGGTCTGTTCGCGGGTGGGCCAAGTGACGGCTTTGAGTTCGGAGACGGTATCTTTAATATAGGAGACAAGGTTCATGGGGTTATTTTAACAGCAGTTTTACCCAAACAAAAAGAGTCTTAGCGACTCGTGTCAAGGATTATATATAATTTTGAATTAAGAAGCAAGAACCGGGGGACTAGGGGATGGGGGTGGTCTGAGGGAGAGAGGCGAGCTGGTTGAGCGCTTGGGAGCCCTGTTCAAGATAGTCGGGAGCAGCGGGGGTGAAGACGGGGGCTTGGTGAAGGAGAGTAGCCCGGAAACTTTCGAGGGTCTCGATCATATGAGTGACGGTGGCCTGGGGATTTTGGGTAATTCCGGTCTGACTGGTGTCAATTAACTGGCCGAGGAAATATATTGCGGCAATTGAGATTAAAGCAAGGCCAACGCCAACATAGAGCCATTTTCGGTTTTCCTTGTTCTTCAAAAATTCAGTCATTTTTTTAAGATAGAGGGGTAGTGTGTAAAGATTTGAGATATATTATGTGAGCGGTATGATATATAGATTGTTATTATGTATGAGTGGTTTGAGAACCTTAATGTGATTAGAGGGTGCCGAGTTTAAATTGTTTGGCTTCATTGGGATCGAATTTGCCTCCTTCTTCGTTAGATATTACAGCCATGCAAATAAGAGCCTCATGAATTGTAAAGGCCATTGTTGACGCTTCAAAATAATACCGGCTTTCTGGTACTCCGGACAATATAAAATCGACGCCGGTTCCGAATGAGTTGACGCTAGCCCGTAGATATCTGATACTGGCAAAATAAGCTTCGCTTTTATTACTCATAGTTCTGGACTAGTGATATTTGATGACCAGTTGAGGTAGGTTACCCGTGTTGAGGTAATTGTCGGCGGACTCGAAACGGGCCCAGGCGTCCGCACCTGTCGCTTCGGTTGTGAATTTGATGCGGAATTGGGAGCGAGTGCGGGAAGCAGCTTTGTCGGTTTTGACCTGGTTGGTGACGACGAGATCTTTCCATTCAATGACGGCGTTTGAGGTGAGGGTGCCGATGCTCGAGGAAAGAATCGACCCGTCGTATGGAGCTGAAGGCAAGTCGGTTCCGAAATCAAGATGGTCTACAACAAGGCTATTTCCTGAATATGGGGTACCTTCGACTTGAGCTTGGTAAAGGCGGAGGATGACTTGATCGATTGTGGCTGAAGCGGGGAGGGATGAGAGATCAAAGCTGATGAAGATGCGTTCAGTTAAGGTGGCGTTTCTACCGGCCTGCAGGTACCAGGTGTTGTTGTATCCCCCGTTTGAGGCTCTCCAGCCGTCCAGGCCAGCGGTGGAGGTGACGGAGACGGTTTGGGAAGTGACTGTGGGAGTCGGGGTGGCGGAAGGCGCGGAGGTGGGTTTGGGAGTGGAAGTGGCTTTGGGAGTAGGTTTGATCGTAGGAGTG
>Ga0209542_10008550_pt1 | contig 19074 bp, 18 predicted proteins | sample RifCSPhighO2_01_FD_184028 | JGI IMG/M metagenome (GOLD analysis project Ga0209542, IMG submission 184028) | Soil microbial communities from Rifle, Colorado - Rifle CSP2_plank highO2_0.1 (SPAdes) (version 2) | ecosystem: Environmental > Terrestrial > Deep subsurface > Rock core/Sediment ...
TTAAGAGACGTTGAATGGGAATTAAACAATAGACCAAGAAAACGTCTTAACTTTAAAACACCACAGGAAGTATTTGACTACTACCTTAAAAGGCCCTAGGGGTTGCATTAGTTTCTAGAATACGGGATGCTGTATGGGTCACATACTTTTTGGAATCATGCTTTCAATAAAACTCATTGGTGACATATATTTTAGTGACGAATGTGGTCTTTGATAATTGTACCAGAAAAGATATTTGGTTAGTTTTCTAGTGAATGCTTGTTGATCATAGTAGATTTCATCATTTCTTAAGATAAATTCTTCTTGTATTGTCCTGTTAAACCTCTCAATAAAGGAGTTCATCTTTGGCGACTTAGGATAGATAAACTGATGTTTGATACGTTGTTCTTCTAAATACTCATGGAATGACTTTAGGAATTCAGAACCGTTATCTGTTTGAACTGTATGAGTTTTTGTGGGAGAGAGTTCTTGAAATTCCATAAATACTTTTTTTGCTGTTGCGGATGTTAGATCTTTCACACAGACAACATGTGCAAATTTAGTAAAAATATCAATTACGCACATAAAAAGATGATTCTCGTAGTTAACATAGACAATAATTGAATCCATTTGTACAAAGCCGGGTGTTGTTACCTTTGGAGATTTTCTGACTCTAAGCTTTTTGAACTTGTTTTGCTGTTTTTGGGGATAGACTTTCTTCTCAAAGGTAAAATGTCTTCTTTTGATAATCTTCTGAATGGTTGTCGTACCAATAGATCTGATACCAAGTTTTTGAGCATATGCATCAAGAAATGGTTTGAGCATGCTTTTGCCAATATTCCCATGCTCCTTGCGCATTTCCTTGATGAAAGCTACTAACCTCCAGTCTGTTTGCATTTGTCTTACATGGAGCGGTCTTGTCTTTTTAGGAACAAGAGCAATAACTCTTCTCCCATTTTTCTCATAAGCATGTTTTCAGTTATACAAACTGCTCTTTTCGATCTTAAATGCATCAAGGGTTGGTCTTAATCCATATTTGTAGTAATGGGTAATTACATGGATACGAAACTTCGCAACGTCTGATATTTCTTGAGCCATAGAGTCCTGCAATGCTTTCATCAGGATATGATAGCTCTTTTGAGAGAACTTTGGACGCAGATATCTTATTCGTTTAAAGTCACTCGGCATAGAATCTTTTTTTTCTTAAGATTCCAATATGTATCGCGACTTATTCAGATGCTATTCTATTCTAAATTCCCTAGGTTTGGGAGAAAAGTTTTGCTAGATAAACAGTCTACTTGCTCCCCGAAGTCTACGAACGGAGTTTATGCTGAGTTAAATCGAAGTGAACTTTTTAAATCAAGCGACTGATGAAATTATGGTGGTTTGTGGAGAATTTGCCCTTCTTGAGTAGCCGTTGTTTTTAATCTTTATACTATCTGGACGGTGTATATGTGATTGTTTTTCAACCCTTCTTATAAAACCATGAAATGCTATAGCCAGCGGCGTATCAGTTCTTGCTACGCTATCTCTTATTTTCTGTATCTCTTCTTCTGGAAGAGTTCTGAGATTTTCTTTACTGTTCATGGCTATTTATAAAAGTGAATTTACTGAACAACAATTTCTCTAATCTCTGTAAAGACTATAATCATTTACCTTGGGAAAGTCAATTGGGAAAATTAAAAAGTAGATCGAAAATCTTTTAGGATTTGGCGGGCAGGAGGGCTGGTTTTGGACCAATCAGTCTTTGGAATTCCTCTGATTCTATAGTTTCTTTTTTAAGAAGCTCCGAAGCCAGAAGGTCAAGTTTTTTCGAAGTTTAGAAAGATTAGGAATTATTTAACAGACACAGGAATTGATGTAGGGATCGAAGCTGTACAATTGCGTGATGTAGCTAAGACTTCATTAGATTGGACGGGGATGCCACCAGTAACGTCCCAATCATGGTTTTGAACTTTGAATCGATACAACTGGTTATAAGTTAGAGGCCCCGAATCCCACACAGTACCACCGCCTTGACCATTGTTCGTGGTATAAGTACCGTCGATGGAAATATCGAACCAATCTGCGGTAAACCTTTGTGTCATCCAGGTTAAGTGTACCAATGAGCTGGTTCCAGAACAGGAGGTCGTTGCCGGATTTAGTGTAATTGAATAAAGATTCGTCGGTGGTGGAGACGGAGCATTATAAGAGTTTATAACATAATCCGAAAGTTTAAATATCACACAGTCATAACCCTTTTTGTGGTTCTTATACAATGCTGAATCCGACCCATAATTATTATAATTAGCCGCGGTTTTAGAATTATCTGTTGAAAATGTGGCACAAAGCTGATAACTATAAGGGGGAATCAATTTATAATCAAAGTTCGTCTTGGTTTCTGGATCCTTAATGTCAATACTTGAAGACAAATCACTCAATGAATTAGGCATCTTGTGATTAGCTCTGTAGTAATTTTCAATCTGGTATTTGATATTGTCAAACGCTTGTAATCTATTATTATCCAGCTGAATGTCTTTTTGAGAAATTGGGCTTCCCGCAATTATAATTCCTTCTACAATTAGAACAACTACAAAAATTCCCAAAAGCACAATAGAAATATAATATTTAAACATTAATTTTTCTATCCTCTCTTACCTGATAGAGGTAATACACAAAAACTATTCCAGTTACAGAAAGTGCTATAAGAAGATGAAGAACAAAGTTGAAAGTTATATTTCCACTTAGCAAGTTGTAAACTGTAGAAACTATGTTAACAAGCATAATTATAAATGCTACAACAAGTGTTATATAAATTAGGGTTTTTCTCGATTTAATACTTCTCATAGCTGGGTTGAGCATTGTTCTTTTTGTAATATGAAGAAAAAAGTACGCAAACAATGGAAATGAAACAACCAATGCTGCTAGATACCCTCGCAGTAAATTCAATTTAAAATCATTCCAGCCAGAACTCCGATAGTAACTTTCAGTAGTTACTCCCGGAAACCATTTGTCTACAAAAAAGTACAAGGTCAACGCAATAGAAGTTGCCAAAACATAAAGACTTATAAACATTAGTATATGCTCAAAGGCATCCCACATAGTGGTAGCTGAGGTTTTTGTTGTAAGTTGCTGCGGCACTACTTCTTGTTGCGAAGAAGCCTGAGAAACATTTTGGGACGATATAGCACCTTCCATTAAATCAAGTATTTCAAAACGCAAAAAGATTGTCAAGCAAAAGTTTTTAGGCTTTGGCGGGCAGGAGGGCTGGTTTTGGACCAATCAGTCTTTGGAATTCCTCTGATTCTATAGTTTCTTTTTTAAGAAGCTCCGAAGCCAGAAGGTCAAGTTTTTTTCTAAGCTTAAGCAATATTGAAACGGCTCTTTTATAACCTGTATCAGTTATCCTTTTAACCTGCTCGTCAATTTTTGCCGCCATCTCCTGCGATACAGTTGACTGTTCAAAATATCTTTTTTTCTCTCCATCTAAATTTATAGGCCCGAGATCACTCATTCCGTATTCAACAACCATTGTTCGGGCCACCTCCGTGGCTTTTGCAATATCATCGGATGCTCCTGTTGTCATCTCCGAAAAGATTAAACTTTCTGCTGCTCTCCCGCTTAGCATCACGCTTATATGTTCCAGAAGCCTCGTTTTTGTTTCGTGAACATGCTCGGTTGGCTCCATCATTGTATGCCCTAAAGAAAGTCCTCGCGAAACGATTGAAATTCTATGAACTGGATCCATATGCGGCATTTCCCACGAAACTAATGCATGCCCTGCCTCATGATATGCTGTCATTTTTCGATCTTCATCTGTTTGAAGTCTTTTTTTCTCAGGTCCCAGTTTTACTTTTGTTGCAGCTTCCTCCAAGTCCTTCATGTCGATTGCCTTTTTCTCCAAACGAGCAGCCAAAATTGCCGCTTCATTTAACATGTTTTCGATATCGGCTCCCGAAAAGCCGACTGTTCTTTTTGCTACTTTTTCCCAATCAACCGCCTTGTCAAAAGGCTTTCCCCTCGCATGGATTGCCAGAATAGCTTTTCTTCCAACAACATCAGGCATATCCAAAATAACCCTTCTATCAAAACGTCCGGGTCTTATCAATGCAGGATCCAAGACATCGGGTCTATTGGTTGCGGCAATAACAACCAGCTGTTCTGTGGGAGCAAATCCATCCATCTCAACTAAGATTTGATTTAAAGTCTGTTCTCTCTCGTCGTGTCCTCCCATTATTCCTGCTCCTCGCTGTCTTCCGATTGCGTCAATTTCATCTATAAAAATTATTGCAGGTTGGCTTTTTTTTGCAGTATTGAATAAATCTCTTACTCTTGATGCTCCAACCCCAACTAACATTTCCATAAACTCGGATCCTGCCATAGAAAAGAACGGAACGCTTGCTTCTCCTGCAGTAGCCCTCGCCAAAAGTGTTTTTCCCGTTCCTGATAGACCAACCATTAGAACTCCCTTTGGCGTTCGGGCTCCCATTGCCTTATATTTTCCAGGGTTTTTAAGAAAGTCTACAATTTCTGTAAGTTCCTGCTTTGCCTCATCAACTCCTGCAACATCTGAAAATCTTATTCTTGGAGTATCTTTTGAAAATAATTTTGCTCTTGATTGGCCAAAAGAGAAAATATTTTCTTGCGCTCCCCGGGCTTGGCGGAAAATAAAGTAGAAAAATGCAACCATTAATATTATGGGAAGAACAGAGGATATAATATTGACCCAACTGTTTAGACCTGTTTCATCCTTTACCAAAACCTTTGTCTTGTCCAAAGACACGCCTGCATCTTTGAAAAGTTGATATGTGTTTGCTCCCGGTTCTTTAAAAGCCTGCACTGTCTTATCTTGCTCTTTAATTGTTAATTTATTATCGAGTATCGAAATTTCTTCAACTTTTCCTTGTTTTACATCGGAAATTACCTGAGAAAGAGGGACTGTGCTTATTTGTTCCAAAGGCGCCGTTGCGCTTAAAAAAAGAAATCCTGCAATGAGCACAAGAAATCCGTAGAGAAAAATATTTTTCCAGGAAGTATTTAGTTTTACTTTGAAGATTTTTTGTTTCTTGCCCTGCTTGCCCAAAGAAAGATTGCTTTTTTTGCCGTTTGTCATAGAGAAGAGTATACCACACTAAAATGTTTTTGCCAATCCTAAAATGAAGCTAGTTTTAAAGACTCGTTTTATCACTTAAAAACCCGAATTACCAGCGCACGACTGCAGGAGGTAAATTAGCTATTCTCTCACGCCTCACCTGTTCAGCGCATTCTTCTAAATCGGCAAATCTCTTAATAAACTCCGGCAAATCTTGTTTCTTGTCTAGAATAAGATGTCTACAATATTCCACCCATTCCTCAGGCGTCACCAGCACAGGATCAACTTCTAGCGGTTTCATTGGTACTCTCAACTCATTGCTGAACCTTCTCTTTGCAATATGGCTTGCCTCGTCTGGATTTGAATGCAAAACGGGCACCTTACAACGCTGGTTTGGAACGTAAGGATTCCAAACCTCAACAAGGTAAGATTCATCGGGGTTTGGCATTTCATCAACCGAACGATATCTTGAATCTCTTAACCTTGGGCAATCTCTCGGAACAAGAATTAAACGAAGATCAGATCCATCCGTATTTATAACGTTTGTCACTCGTAGACTTCTGTCATTAAAATCAGGCAGATTAGCAAGCTTTTCAAGAATAAGTCCTTCTTCGGATGTACCATCACCATCTACTGCTTCATTTTGTCTAAAAAACAACTTATCAAATTTATTTAAATCGAATCCTCTTCCCTGCAAAAAATCGCGATAGTGTTGACCTTCACCAACCAATTCTTTAACCATAATTAAAATAATCAAGCTTCATCGCCCGTTTGACCTCATCCAAAGTCTTCTGCGCTTCGGCTCGGGCTTTTTGTGCTCCTTCTTTAAGAATTTGCTCGACTAACCCCTGATCTTTTTCGAATTTATCTCGCTTCTTGCGAATCGGCGCCAAAAACCCTTCCAACACCTCCACTAAAAACTCTTTAACTTCAACATCTTGAACTTGGCCTTCTTTATATTTTTTTTCATAATTCTTAATTCTTAAATCATAATTCTTAACTCCCGATTCTTTTCCGAACACTCGCAGATAGATAAAAACAGGATTATTGATATTCCCCGCTTCATTCCCATGTACCCGGTTTGGATCTGTATACATACTCATTACTTGTTTGCGGACAACCTCTGTAGAATCCGAAAGATTAATAACATTTCCTAAACTTTTACTCATCTTTGCCTTCCCATCTATTCCGGGCAATCTTTCAATTTCTCCAACTAAAGCTTCCGGCTCAACTAAAACCTTACCATATAAATCGTTAAATTTGCGCACAATTTCCCGCGTCTGTTCAATCATCGGTACCTGGTCTATTCCAACAGGCACTAAATCTGCTTTCAAAAATGTAATGTCCGCCGCCTGCGAAACCGGATAAGCCAAAAAACCCAAAGGCACATTTGCGCCAAACCCTTTTTGTTTCATTTCGTCTTTAACCGTTGGATTGCGCTCCAAACGAGCCAAGGTTACTAAGTTCATATAAAAAACAGTCAGCTCGGCAATTTCCGGAATCTTAGATTGGATAAAAATCGTTGCAACTTTTGGATCTATTCCAACAGATAGATAATCTAATACTACTTCTCGAATATTTTTGCCTAACTTATCCGGATGTTGGTAATTATCTGTTAATGCTTGGACATCGGCAATCATAATGTAAGTTTCGTAGTCGCGCTGAAGCTTCACTCTATTTGCAAGTGAACCAACATAATGACCCAAATGCAAACGGCCAGTCGGTCTATCTCCGGTCAGTATTCGCTTCTTAACCATAAAGTTTCCTTTCCCGCTTGCCCTTCCGAAGCTTTAAGCGAAGGAGGGTCGCCCTAATCCCAGACAAAACCCGTTTCTTCATATTCTCCTTCCTTTCTTAAATACAGAACTAAAATATGATAAAAATGCCTCGATCAGTTGCTTATATGAACTTTGGAAGAACATATTTTCTACGCCAAAGAATAGTAACTTACCGTCTATAATAATTAAACGCTGGTAATAATTTATATCTGTTTCGTATTTAAATATATAATTTTTTGAATTAAATTTATACATAAAGCTAATTTGATTATATTCTTCTTTGGTTCCAAATCCAAGTCTTTTTACTAATACCCCTTGCTGTACTTTTTTCTGCAAGAGAGCGTGATATGAGTTTGGTAGGGGATTTTTTATCTCTTCTGAAAGTAACATCGTTGCAAAAATTTCTTTCTTTGCTTTCTTAACTTCTTTTCCGACACACCTTACGATATTTTTCTTATTTATAGACTCAATCATAATTATTTCCTCACAAACATGAATCTAAATACAGCTAGTCTCGGTCCATCATTTCCCTCCATTACTGCGTCTGAGGGCTGAAATGGTAAGGGTATTGCAGTCAAGCTTGTGACCTTTCTGTCTTTTCTTCTTTCATTCTCTACTGCTTTATAAACTTCAAAAAAACTCCTTACATCATACCTAAAAGTAGGGATATAATTATCGCTGTCGTTAATCGCAAAGTAAACAACATCTGCGTCAATGTCTCCTTGTCTCATTGCATTTTGAATTGCTAAGTATTTTGCATGAACACCTTCCCTTTTATCCATTGCCTGTGGCTCAATTATTTTTAGAAACTTTGAAAGGATTGGTTCATTTATCGTTTTTCTTTCAAAAGTCGTTGCTTCTTTTTCAAAAAGCTTGATAAACGGATCGGGATAACATTGGATTTCTCCATTAGCAACCCGCGCAAGCAACAGTTCGTAACCATTTGCTTCTGGCGATACATTGAGCAAAACTATCGAACATCCGTTTGGCAAATTAGCAATATTGCCCAAAGAGGATACCGAAATACTCTTGCCTCTGTCTAATAATCCACTTGTAATTGCTTGTATCTCTAGGCTTTCCAGTGTGTCTTCGCAGTTCTGTAATACCTCATCGCGTGTAATTAGAACTGTGCCTCCATTTGTCTGATCTGCGATAGTATTAAGAACTACTTCTTTAATCTTATTGCTAATATCCTGAATTCTTTGTAATGTTTCATTTGGAATGGATTTTTCAATTTCCGTAAGGAACATGCCCAAATCAGGAATATTTATTCTTTCTATATCAAAGCTTCCGTCTTTTCTTATTAATATATCCGGCTGGAAATATAATAGACTGGGATTTATTATCGTGATAAAATCTTCTATTTCATAAGCCTTTCTAACAGCATCCTTTATGCTCAATCCTGACTTAAAAGCTAATTTCGCAGCAAATGCTAATCGATCAACTCTCGCTACTGCTTCGCTTGTCTTAACAGATATTCTATCCGCTAGATCCCCTCCAATAATTACGTCTTCTTCAAGTTGTACTGGACGGAAAAAGAAAAACTCTTGCCTCCCCACGCCCGCGCGTCTGGTTGTTTCAATACCGTTAAGCTCCCCTACTTGTCGAATCTTAGTTATTATCTGATATGCTTCTCTATAATCTCCTCGCTGGTAATGTTCTTGAACCTCAGTAAATAAATCTTGCATAAGCCGCTGCGTCTCCAAAGGCGCACAGTTTAATCTTGTCTTTAAAAATTCTTCAGGCAAAGCGACTCCTTCTTCCCTTAATATTCTTCCTTTTAAAGAGCCTCCCCTAGATTCATCAATACGAAAATATCCTACATTACCAGCGGGACCTTGATCTGTTTTAATAGTCGGTCGATAAATACCTAAGCCCCGAAAAGCTGTCCGCATTGCTACTTCATCTTGTGGAAAAAAGGCTAGGCGGAAAGGAAAAGATGGTTTTTCTTTAAATGCCGCAAATGCTCTGCTCGTTTCAAAAGCAGCATCAGGATCATTTGGAGAAGCTATAAATGGTTTTGCCACGTGATATATATGAGCGATACTAGCACCAGCAGTTTTTATTCTGCCTCCTGCCATTACCATACTATACCGCTCAGCAATTTTTTCTGTTTCTTTAGTAAAAATTCTGTTTTGTTCTGTCATATTTTTCCATCAAAAAACCCTTGCAAAACCACAAAAAAAATGTGGTCTTACAAGGGCTCTTCAGTATTCGGCTTGCAGTTCCGAAACTTTAGTGAAGGACTGTGCCACCTTGCTTTATTTACAAAAAAATGCTTCCAAAATGGAAGCAAGTCATGTAAATTCTTATTCATGACGAGCTCCGTTTCCGACACTCGTTGCTGACTTTTACGGTTTCGCCTCCGTAGCTTATTCGTCCGTTTCCGGATTTGCAGCTCAGCTCCCCGATTCCAACCCTTCGGATCAACGCTTTTATTAAACTTTAATTATTATACCATATCTGTCAACTTATTTACTTCTTTCTTAAACAAATCTCCTCTCTCTTTGTAATTTTTGAACATGTCAAAAGAAGCGCAGGCAGGAGAAAGAAGCACAACATCTCCGGGTTTTGATATCGATACTGCTTTTTGAACAACCTCTCTCATATTTTTACAACCTTCAATGATTTGTGATTTGTGATTTGTGATTTGTGATTTTATTCTCTTCCATTCTAATCCTATTCCGATAATTGCTTTTATGTTATTGGAAGATAAAATAACTTCTCCCAATTCTTTGAAATCACTATTCTTGCTCGATCCCCCAAGAATTAATATTTCAGGCTCTTTAAACGCCTTAATTGCCGCAATTGTTGTCTCTGGAATTGTAGAAAAAGAGTCGTCATAAAATCTTATTCCGTTTATCTCACGGATAAGCTCCAAACGATGTTCAAGCCCCTTAAATGTTTTTAAAACGGCTACAATATTTTCTTTTGAAATTCCGCAAAGAAGCGCCGCCATAACAGCCGCGCAAATATTTTCAAGATTATGTTTTCCTGGCAAGAGGATATCACCCGTTTTTATAATTTCTAAAACTCGGGTCTTGTTTTTTCCAAAAGTAATTCTTGTTTTTATTTTTCCATTTTCAACATAACAACCATCCAGAGCCATATTTTCTCTTGATACTTTATAAACTCTGCCTTGCGTATGAATATCCGATTCGCTACTTGCAGGATAATCTTTATTTACAATCGCAATGTCTGAGGAATTCTGAAATCGGAGAATATTTCTTTTTGAATTAATATATTCATGTGTATTTTTGTGATAATCAAGATGCTCGCTTGTTGTCATAAGCATAATTGCAATATGAGGAGATTTTGTAAGGTCATAAAGCTGAAAACTTGAAAGCTCGAGAACAACTTTTGACCCGCCTTGCGGCGAGGCAGGCTGAGCATTAAGTTTATCCAGAAAATCTAAAGGAGGCTTTCCAATATTGCCTCCTAGATACGCATTTGAACCCTGTTTTTTTAACATTTCATAAATTAAAGAAGAAGTTGTCCCCTTCCCCTTGGTTCCGGTAATTCCAACAATAGGACAGGGGCAAAGATCAAAAAATAGTTTTGTTTGAGAAGTTATTTTATTTTTTGATACATATTTTTCTAAAAGATCTAATTTAATCCCCGGACTTCTTACAACCATGTCATACTGATTTAGATTCTTTAAATAATCTTTGCCAAAAATAAAGTTTACACCCAAATCTCTTGCTTCTTTTAGTAAATCTTTATCTATCTCTTTCTCTTTTTTTTGATCTAGAACTGAAACTTTTGCCCCATTTTTTACCAAAAATTTAGTGCTTGATAATCCCTCAACTCCAAACCCAATTACTGCGATTTTTTCACCTTTAAACCTGTCTATCATAGAACTATTATATATCGAAACCCACAAGAGAAAAATTATAGCATAAATTACTTTATTGAGGTGTAGAGAAATAAGAATGGGGGTATTGATCTATTATGAAGTTTTAGATGACAATTGATTTTTCTGTAAAAATAGTACTATTATGGTAGATGGTACTAAAAAAATAATACGGCATATTATACCGCTTAAGATATTGCTTGGAATCCGAACAAGCGCCAATGAGTTAAGAATTTAAAAATTAATCATATCCTAGATCCTAGTTATTATGGTAAAAAGAATTAAAAAAGAAACAAAAATTCCAAAAATAACAGGGCTAAAAGGGGCGCGCGTTCCAAAAAAGAAGAAGACAACATCTAGGATTGGGGTTCTGTCTCTTATTAAATCCGAAGAAAACCCGATTATTTCGCCAAAACCGGAAAATAATTGGGAGGCTTGGCAGACTTTTAATCCCGGAGTGATTCTCCTTAATAATAAAGTCCATTTTCTTTATCGGGCAATCGGCGAGGACGGCATTTCCAGATTGGGCTATGCAGTTTCAAGCGACGGATTCCGCATTGACGAGCGGCTGTCACATCCTGTCTATGAACATCAAGTTAAAGAAGGGGGCTTTAATGTTTTCTCTTATTTTTCAGGCGGCAGCTGGGGAGGAGCAGAAGATCCGCGATTGACTCGAGTTGACGAAGAAGATGTTTTGTACGTGACTTATACGGCTTGCAATAGCGAACTTCGAGTGGGATTGACTTCAATAAAAGTTGACGATTTTTTGAATAGAAAATGGCGTTTCAAAGCACCAAAATTTATTTCACCTCCTTCGGAAGTCCATAAAAACTGGGTTATTTTCCCGGAAAAAATTGGGAATAAGTATGCTATTCTCCACAGCATTAATCCTGAAATCAAAATAGAATATGTGGACAACCTTGAATTTGATGATTCTTACTACATTAAAAGCGATTATCAACCTTCGATCAGAAAACGCTGTTGGGATGGCTGGAGAAGAGGAATTGGCGCGCCGCCGATTAAAACTCAGTATGGCTGGCTTGTTTTTTACCATGCAATAAACGCCCAAGATCTTAGTAAGTATAGAGCTGGGGCAATGTTGCTTGATTTAAATGATCCAACTAAAATACTTTACCGTTTAAAAGCGCCGATCTTAGAACCAAGCGAAGATTATGAAAACAATGGTTTTAAGGCCGGAGTGGTTTATATTACAGGAGCAGTCGTTAAAGAAGGTCTCTTGTTGATATATTATGGCGCAGCCGACAGTTTTGTAAGCGTTAGTTATGCGCCGCTTGACGAATTTTTAAGCGTTTTAATACAAAAAGAGAAGCCAAAATTGCGAAGGGGATTGTTAAAATAGAAAAAATAGCAATATGCTTGTAGAACGCTTTGATAAAAATCCAATACTTGCGCCAAATAAAAGTCAGTCTTGGGAGGCTGACGCTGTTTTTAATGGCTGTCCCGTCAGGAAAGACGAAAGGGTTTATCTTTTGTATCGAGCGGTTTCGCTGCCTCATTACCACAATAGTGCCAAAACAAGACTTATGGTCTCCGACATTGGTATTGCCGAAAGCCAGGATGGCATTACCTTTAATAACCGCAGGCGCCTCATTATTCCCGAGAAGTCCTGGGAACGATTCGGTTGCGAAGATCCGAGGGTGACAAAACTCGATGATAAATATTACATTTTTTACACCGCTCTTTCCGAATACCCTCCGCGCGCCGAAGGCATCAAGGTGGGTGTGGCGATCAGCGAAGACTTAAATTCTGTCAAAGAAAAACATCTTGTCACTCCTTTTAATGCCAAGGCAATGGCTCTTTTCCCAGAAAAGATAACAGGCAAAATATGGGCGATTTTAACCGTGCATACCGACAAGCCTCCGGCAAAAATTTGTCTTGCCTCTTTTGATAAAGAAAGTGATATCTACTCAGATGATTATTGGCATAACTGGTACAGGGATTTTGAAAAATATGCTCTGCCTCTTACGCGCCGGCTCCAAGATCATATCGAAGTTGGAGCTCCGCCGATAAAAACAGATTATGGTTGGCTGCTTTTTTATTCTTATATCCGGAATTATTTCTCTCCCCAAAGACTTTTTGGTATTGAGGCGATACTTTTGGATTTGGAAAACCCGCACAAAATTATTGCCAGAACAAATACGCCGATTTTAATGCCGGAAGAATATTACGAAAGAATTGGGCATGTGCCGAATGTAATATTTCCCTCTGGCGCCATGATAGAAGATGATCACATTTACCTTTACTATGGCGCGGCCGACACAACGTGTGCGCTTGCTTTCATCTCCTTTTCAGATTTCTTGAAAAAACTCCTTGGGGCTGATAAAAGCACTGCAAAGTTTTTGCGAGCTAAAGAAAATCCTATCATCGCTCCCAAAAAAGAAAATGACTGGGAGGAAAAGGCAACTTTTAACCCGGCGGCAATATATCTTGAAGGAAAAGTTCATCTTCTTTATCGAGCACAGTCTCTTGACAATACTTCGGTTTTAGGATTTGCCGAAAGTCGAGATGGTTTCCATATAGATTACCGTTTGCCAAAGCCGGTCTATGTGCCTCGGGAATCGTTTGAACAAAAATTAACACCCGGAGGCAATTCTGGTTGTGAAGATCCTCGCTTGAGTAAGATCGGCGATAAAATTTATATGCTATATACTGCTTCTGACGGCAAAAACCCGCCGCGAGTTGCGCTAACATGGATTTTGGCTGACAATTTTTTGCAACGGGCGTGGGATTGGGCAAAACCAGTACTTATCTCGCCTCCTGATTTAGATGATAAAGACGCGTGTATTTTTCCAGAAAAAATAAAAGAGAAATACATGATTATTCATCGAAGCGGCGATGATATTGATTTTGCTTTCTGTGAGGATCTGGATTTTAACGGAACTTGGCTTGAAGAATATCGCTGGATTGCTCCGCGGAAAGGAATGTGGGACTCGGAAAAAGTCGGCATCGCCGCTCCCCCGATTAAAACCGGGGATGGCTGGATTTTGCTTTATCATGGGGTATCTCAAGAAGATAGATTTTATCGAGTTGGGGCGGTACTCCTTGATCTTGAAGATCCGACAAAAATTATCGCACGCGCTGATGAACCACTTTTAGAACCAGGAACTTCCTATGAAAAAATAGGACAGATGCCCAATGTGGTATTTCCCTGCGGTGCGGTAGTCATCGGAGAAGAAATTTTTATGTATTATGGCGGCGCTGATCAAGTAGTAGGAGTAGCGACTTTAAAAGTGAAAGAATTATTAAAGATGCTTAAATTATGTAGGTGCTAAAACTATAATCAAATGAGAAAAATAGATGGTGCGCTATTGCGAGGATTGGAAGCGTTAGTCCTGAGCACTTCGAGTTCCTCAGTGTAAACTTGCCGAAGGGAAATCAGAACCTATTTCCTCGCACAAAGTGGGGCTGTATTTATTCCAGAATTGCAGTGACGGCTATCTTTCAATCTCTCAACGCATCTATTCCAGGTAAGGATTTTTTGATAGCATATTCAAGCGATGCTCCACCGCCATTAGAGACATGTGTTAGTAATGATGATAATTTTCTTCTTCTCACACATTTCTCCGTTTCGCCTCCTCCTACAAAAGTAAACGCATCGTTAACTCGAGTTATATATGCGGTTGCATCGGCAATAACATTTGTCCCATAGGCTGCTTCTTCATTTTCAAACTTTCCCATTGGGCCATTCCAAAATACAGTTGTAGTTTGTAATCTTTTAATAATTGATTCGAAGTGATGAGCTGAATCCTCCGATATGTCAAGCGTGTTTTCTCTTAAATCTGCGACAATTGCATTATCTGGTAATACTATTATTTCCCTGCCCTCGACCGATAGTTCGTATCTTCCGGGGTCAACCTCCTTTGGCAAAAGTCCTCCGACTAAAATGTATTCCGAATAGGGTGCAAGTCTATTTATCAAAGGCAATTTATCCTTAATCTTAGCACCACCTATAATCGTCACGAATCCCTCTTTTGGACGAGCAAAAAGTTCTTCAAAAGCCCCTACCTCTTTCTCTATTTGTCGACCCGCTGCTGAAAGTAAAACTTGAGGCAAACCTACAATTGATGCATGTTCTCTATGACATGTTCCGAACGCATCGTTAACAAATATATCTCCCATTTGTTCAAGTTCTTCGATAAATTCTTCTCTCTCTTCAACAGCTCTGCTTGTTTCACCAGACCAAAAACGCAAATTTTCAAAAAGTATGACCTGCCCATCAAGGACATGAGTAAAATCAGGAGCAAAAGCAACTTCTCTTCCTAATACCTCTTGAAGAGGGTCAATAAGATGATACGTAGAAACAGAAGGGTCAACTATTCCATCTGGGCGTCCAATATGCCCTAACAGAATCACCCGTTGTGCTCCATGAGCAAGGATATAATCAAGAGATGCCCGTATGCTTGTAAGCCTTGCTCCTGGACCGTCTTGTTCCAAAGGAAGAACATCTAAATCTGCTCGAAGCAAAACAGAGCTTCCTGTAAATGATAGGTCAGACAAAACTCTTAACCTACCATTTGCTTGAGTCCTCTCATTATCTCTACTGTTCTCTTGGGAATAAAGTTCGGGTGATGCCATAGATTATGATTATACCAAAGGTGCGAACCTTCCGAGCTATTGATGAATTTGAAGCTAAAAATTAGCTTTAATTGAAATACTCCCTGAGCATTTGACGAAGTGTTACTTTGCCTTTGGTAGTTTTAAAATATTCTTCTCTTCTTTTTGCATCTTTTTCGTTTCGATAAGCTTCGTAAAAAATTAAATCAAATGGGGCATAATGTTTAGTTGAGAGCTCTTCTTTATTATTATGTTCAAGAAAACGTTTTTTGAGATTTGCAGTAGAACCTACATAGATAAAATCTTTCTTTATACTTTTTAGAACATAGACATAGAAAAATTTCATAAATAGGCGGTTTCTTTTGTTGGGACGTACCACTCGCAAGCTCGGGTACATCTCTACGCTCACCACTCAATAAAAATACCACCCATTAAGCATTCGTTGCAAGAGTGATTTATCACTCGCTGCAGTGAACCTGAATGAAAATGAGTGGTTCGCTGTTGCGGGGCCAGGAGTTGCGCCTGGCCTATGAGATTATGCTTTCTGTTTCTCTAGTTACCCAGAGTGTCGGACTATATCTTCACCCTCGATTTAATCAGAGGGGCACAGCGTGTAGTCTCTACGGGATCCCACGATTGAATCGGGGACTTCCCTCGGTATTACCCTAAAAAGGGTTTCACCGATATAGCTGAGTACTATTTTAATATTGCTATCAAAACGGCCCATTTTGAGCCTCATGTGCACTGTACACTACCCCGCGTATGCTATTATGCTACCAGAAAAAACTTTGATAGTCAACAATTGCACAGATAAATTATATAAATAATCTTATTGACATAGAGCAATTAAATCCAGATAATTAAATCATGCGTCATAAACAATTAATAAAAGCGAAAGTGCGTAGTCTGCGAATAAAAGGTCTGAGCTTAAATCAAATCTTTAGCCATACTAATATTCCTAAAACAACTATTAGAACTTGGATAAAAGATATAGAACTCTCGGCAAAACAGATAGCTATTTTAAGAGAAAGAGTACAGGAGAAATTACAAGAAGGAAGAATAAGAAAACAGAAAATACAAAAAGAACTGAAAATTAAAAATGAGAAAACCCTAATGAATAAAGGAAAAAATCAAACTAAAAAACTAACAAGACGAGAGCTCTTGATAGCTGGAGCAGCTCTTTATTGGGGAGAAGGATTTAAAAACAGACATGAACATCGTTTGGGTTTTTGTAATTCTGATCCTGAGATGATTAGATTTTATATAAAATGGCTTGAAAAGTCTCTTGGAGTTAAAAAAGATAAAATAATTGTTAGACTAACTTTAAATGAATCTTATAAAGAAAGGGTCAGAAAGATAGAAGATTGTTGGTCAAAAATTACAGGAATCCCAAAAAGTCAATTTACAAAAACTTTTTATCAAAGAACTCAATGGAAAAAGCAGTACAATGACGATAGTTATCATGGCGTTTTGAGAGTTCATGTAGGAGATAGTTTAAACAAGTTGCTATTGATGAGGGGTTTTATTGAGGGATTTAAATTAAATTTAGAGAAATAGCATTTTTGGTTTTTTCTTGATAAAATATCTCGGATGAGCCAGCGTAGTTCAACGGCAGAACGAGGGAATCATAACCCCTTAACGAAGGTTCAACTCCTTCCGCTGGCACAAGGGTTTGGCAGGCGGGGAATCCCATCCCTAGTACTAGAAGAATAGGTCCCACCATTTTCTCCAGTTTGGACGCATATCAATATTTTTTCTTTGCGAACTTTGGGAAGAGAGGAGATCTTGAGGAATTATCACCAGCTGCTCTCCCGGTTTTATAAGCAAAAGTTTGTTTCGTGCCTCTTCTTCTACAAATTTACTACTCTGAGCCTGAGACAATTTTGATTTTAACTCCTTATTCTCCCGCTTTTCACTATCCAATTCTTTCTGAGCCTTTGTAATTAGGTCTTGTTTTCCCCAAAGATCGTAAATCGAGCGGACAAGGCTGTTTATGATGAAGATTGAGGCTACAATAGCAACGATGAATAAGATTTTTTTCATGACTGACTTAAAATTTTTCCATCTTGACTAAAGCTAGTTTTATTGATATTATAGGACATCGCTTTTATGATCCTTCGATTCCGCTCAGGCTCGAAGAGATCATACTGAGTGAAATCGAAGTATGAAAGACGTAAAACTCCGGGATGCCCACCAAGAGTTCAAAAATTTTCTTAAAATTAAAAAGCATTCAAACTCTACAATTGTAGCATACGGCAAAGATATAGAGCAGCTCGTCTCGTTCTTGGAAGTTCTGCAGAAAAATAAAATTTATGAGGTAACCCGGGAAGACATTGAAGCATTTCTTGGTAAAATGCAAAAAGAAGGATACACCCCTAAATCTATTTCTCGAAAAATAAATTCTACCCGCACATTTTATAGATTTCTTAAGATCAATGAATATGTTACCGACGACCCCTCGCTCTTGGTAGCTCACCCAAAATATCAGCTTGCACCGCCTCGAATTCTTACTCCAACAGAATATAGAGCTTTGCGGGATACCGCACGAAACGATCCGAGAATGTTTGCAATAATCGAACTTCTTCTTCAGACAGGGATAAGAATCGGAGAGTTGGCAAATCTAAAAGTTTCAGACGTTAAAAATGATTCTTTGCACATAGAACCTTACGAAAAACATGAAGAAAGAGATATTCCTCTTAATAAAAGGGGGCAGGAAGCACTTCAAAAGTATACTGAGATAAGACCAAAAACCAAGAACAGCCATCTTTTTATTACAAAGTCCGGAAGACCGTTTTTGGTTAGAAATATCAGAACTTCTATGGAAAGATACTTTAGGTTGGCAGAAATAAAAGATGCTAAGGTAAATGACTTAAGACATACATTTGTTGCTCATCATTTAAAACAAGGTGCTTCTTTGGTTCTTATTTCCAAAATTTTAGGACACAAAAGATTATCGACTACCGAAAGATATCTTAATTATGTCGGAGAAAGAGGCAAAGAAACGACAACCCTCTCCGATCTATAAAAATGGCGCCCCAACCGCCAAAACAATCTTTTTTTCATCCCATCTTTTTTCATGTGCGTCCGCTTGGAACTTCTTTTTCTGGTGGGCCCGGAAAGAGTCGAACTTTCGACAAGACTTTATAAGAGTCCCGTTTTGCCGTTAAACTACGGGCCCGAATTTAAGATATTAAGCGAAAAAGATATTATGATATTAAGTGCTTTGATATTAGGTGATAAAGATATTATCAAATTTTTAGCTTTTTGCCAAATTTTCCGTGCTTCTTATTAAACCTCCCAGGATAATTCCTGTTTTTTCTGTTTGATTGAATATGTCATCAAATTGTTTTTCTTTTATAAACTTTAAATCTTTGGCTGTAATTAATTGACTTTGAACCTCGCTAATTGACCCTCTTGCATCGTAATAAAATCTCAAACGATCTTTATAATGATAACGGGAAAACCCCTCGGCAATGCAAGATTCTATCGAAACTGCTGCGCGTCTTAATTGAGAAGTTAAACCATAAAGTTCTGATTTGGGAAAATTGTTTGTAATCTGATAAATAACAAGAGTCAACTTATGAGCCTCTTTCCATACCTCAAGATCTGTAAACTTATTTATTTTCATTCCCTGCTCTTAGTATCTTACATATCCTAATATCTTAGTATCTTCTTAGAGTTTTGCTCTTTTTGCAACCTCTGCCTCAACGACTGCGGCGTCTCGTCCGTACTTAAGTCTTGAGAGTTCGCGGATAAGCTCTGAAACTCGTGGATTTGCGAGTTTTTTCTCTGCACTCATGTCCCGCGTTAAATCCATA
>Ga0209542_10008552_pt1 | contig 19072 bp, 14 predicted proteins | sample RifCSPhighO2_01_FD_184028 | JGI IMG/M metagenome (GOLD analysis project Ga0209542, IMG submission 184028) | Soil microbial communities from Rifle, Colorado - Rifle CSP2_plank highO2_0.1 (SPAdes) (version 2) | ecosystem: Environmental > Terrestrial > Deep subsurface > Rock core/Sediment ...
AGGATGGCTATTCTTGCGCATAAGCATATTCTTGAAGCTTTGGAGAGCGGTGCCGTTCGGTTACCAACTTATGGAAAAATAGGTGCTTTCTCCCTCGATATCCCTCTTGGAGCAACATTACTCCATCCAAGACGAGGAATCACTCCACTTCCTGAAGAAGGACTCGTTGTCACACCGGACGATTTCTACCTCTGGGAGTTTCCTAGCGATCTCTTCTTGTCAGCAGGGTATATGGGTGAAGTGGTCACACGAAGTACATATGCTCGTCTTGGTGTTTGTGCAGAATCTGCCCCTTCAAATGACGCCTTTATTCTTCAATCTGATACATCAAGGTCATTTCGTCCTGTCTGTAGTTTAAGAACCTTTGGCACCGAAGTAAGAATACGTCCTGGAGAGTTTATCAGTCAGCTTGTTTTGAAAACTTCACTCTCGCGCTGTTCAACCAGCGAGATGCGTGATCTCTTTGATCAAGGTGAATTAGTGATGTACAAAGGCGATAAGAGACTTTCTCGAGCTGACGTGACGTTTCATGAAGGGATAGAACTTCTTCTTGATCCTGTCATTTACGTTTATCGCAAAGGAAGCATTCTGGATCCACGTCAACCTGCTATCGACCGTGATTTTGAGAAAATTGATCTTTCTCGGTTTCCCAATGGCTATTATCTTGCTGAAAGTTCTTTCTTTATCTCTTCTTCTGTGCAAAAAATTGCAACGTCGAATCGCTATGTGAGTTATGTTACTCCTCATCGAACGACCCATCGTCGGAGAAATGGAGATTTTCGTCCAGGGCCATCGTTTCCGTCTTTTCCTTTTCTCACCCATCCCAATTCCCCTTATCATGTTTTTGGTTTGCATGCACTGCGTCAGATTACGTTTGAAAATTATGTGACTTCTCCTGACGGCGTTCGTCTTTTCCCAAGGGAAAAACAAGCCGAATTAATGATGGTTCCTCTTGTTGGGCCAAGTAACTATGATCAACCATCACGGTATGATGGACAACGGGGTGCTACACTGATGAGAAATGGGGTTTAGGTATCATACTCAGTTGACTTTGCATTGTCAAAATTTATAAATCAATTCATTCTTACTCCCTATAATGGAAAAAACCATTACTATCTTAGGCATTCTCGCAGTTGTCATCGCAGTCTTTGCACTGCTCATTGCTGTTATCCCTGCTATTTACAATCCTGGCATCAACGGGGCACAGCAGGAAGATTCACTTTCGGTTCAGGGAACTTCAGTGATTGAAACTAGCCCTGATGAAGTGGTGATTGATGTAGGGATAGAAACCAAAGCAGCAACTGCTTTGCAAGCACAAACTGCAAATAAAGAAATTAGCAACAAGATTTTAGATGCAATAAAAGGGCAAGGTGTCAAAGAAGACGAAATTGAATCAGTTGCCTATCATCTTGATGAATGGATGGACTGGACTGAGAAAGGAAGCGTGCCTCGTGGATATATCCAGCGCCATACCCTCAGAATTACCACCAAAAATATTGACCAAGCAGGAAACCTCGCTGATGTTGCAGTCAAAGCAGGAGCCAATGAAATCCAAGGCATTCGATTCCAACTTTCTCGAGAAAAACAAGAAGAGGTTACCAAAAAGGCACTGAGCGAAGCAACCGGCAAAGCACGTGCAAAAGCTGAAGCCATTGCTGAACCCTTAGGCAAGAAAATCAAAGGCATTGTTTCTGTTAGTGATACTTCGGGCTATGGTGGAGGTTATCCCATGCCTTACTTTGCTGAATCAGCTTCTATGAAATTAGAACGCGATGCATCAGCTCCACCTACCCAAGTTCTTCCTGGAAAAATAGAAGTCAGAGGAAGTGTCGATATCACATTTAAGATTAAATAATCAAGATGGAAGTTGAGTTCATTTACTCGCCTTCAACAGTTCATAAAACGTATCAAACACCGGCTTCTCAGTCGAAACTACCTTAAACTGCACACCCATACTCTTGCACTGTTTTTCAATATTTAAGATGTGATTCTTCAAACGGTTTTGATATTCATACCGTCCTCGTTTTGAAACAAAGGTTTTGAATACATCTTTGGTTTCTGCATCATGGAAGCGAATATTCCCGCTGACTTTCAGATCAATTTCTTTTTCATCAAGAATTTGAATCACGATGATGGTGTGGTCTCCCAATCCCAGCAAAGATTTTCTGATCTCTTCAACATCCAGCATAAAATCAGAAACGAGCACAATATACGAGCGTGCTTTGATAAGTTTTTTGTATTTTGAAAGGCAGTCGTAGAGTTTTGATGCACCTTCTGGCTTGGTTTTGTTGAAATGATCAAGCATCAATGCAAGCTGTTTTTTTCCCCGCTGGGGTTTAAAGACGTCCAGCTTGGTGTCAAAGGTGCAGTATTGAAACTTCTCGTTTGCTTTCAGTGCGAGATAGGCATAGCCCAGACCCAGCATGCCGGCATACTCAAATTTTGTTACAGGTTTTCCAAAATCCATACTCGAGCTGGAATCTACAATCACATGAACGTTGAGATTGCGTTCTTCTTCAAACTGCTTGACATGAAGCTTGTCGGTGCGTGCATACACCTTCCAGTCAATGGCTCGGATATCATCGCCCGGAGCATACATTCTTCGGTCTTTAATGACAAGACCTCTTCCCTTTGCAATCGATTTTTTTGCTCCGATATAATTGGAAGTAACACGTTTATTGATAATCAAACTAAAACGATCCAACTGATGCAGGAAGGAGGTGTCGATCATATCCCTTGTAAGAAGGATGTTCAATTTATAAAGGTTTTTTGTTCAGACTTGTATATTGATAACCGATCTCTCATTCTGAAAAGTGGCCATCAGTTTATGAAACATCTCTTTCTTCATTTCAAGCGACGCAGTGTTGACATTGGGGTGAAAACTCACGATCTCAGCATTCCAAATTTCTTGGTCTATAAGCACAATAATCTGATGCTCTTTATCATTGATCAGACCCATGGGCGAAACTGATCCTGGTTCCAGCTTCATCAATTCCATGAGTTCTTCAGGTTTTGCAAATCTCAACTTTTTTGCTCCAAATTTCTGTTGGAGAAGGCTCATCTGCAACCGTTTCTCAGCAGGCATGATGACTAAATAAAATCCCCGTGTTGATCCCTTGTTGTCCTTGTCTCTCAACAAAAGATTTTTGCAGGCTAATCCAGGAACATGCTTGCAGTGGATTCTTGCTTCTTCACACGTAAACACTGCCGGGTGGGTGTGGTAGACGTACTGAATCTCATGCTTCTTCAAATATGCTTCGACGATAGGGTCCATAATTTCAAGAAAAAGAGTTAAGATTTTAATACTTTTGCTTTTCCTATTTCGTCAACAACTCAGTAATCACATCGTCAGTAGAAAGTCCTTCTTTTTCAGCTTCAAAATTGAGAATAATCCTGTGCCGTAAAATCGGGAACGCCATCTTGACAATGTCTTCGCTGGAAACATGAGTTCTTCCTTTGATAAAGGCTCGCGCTTTGGATGCAAGAATCAAGCCGATGCTTGCACGAGGAGAAGCTCCATACTCAATGAGTTTCTTGTTGTGCCGTGTGGTATCAATCAGCTTGACAATTTTTTGTTTTAATTCATTGGCAATCGGAACACGGCGTGATAAGTTTTGTAAAGCAATAAATACCTTCTTGTCAATAATTGGTGAAAGCTTTGGAATACTCTCTTCTCCTGTAAAGCGTTCGACAATTTTGATTTCGTCTTCAACAGCAGGATAGCCTACCTTAATCTTTAACAGGAATCGGTCTGCTTGTGCTTCAGGCAGGGGAAAGGTTCCTTCCTGTTCGATGGGGTTCTGTGTTGCAAGTACAAAGAAGGGCTCATCAAGTTTAAACGTTGTATTTCCAACGGTCACTTGCTTTTCCTGCATAGCTTCAAGGAGAGCAGACTGTGTTTTGGGCGTTGCCCTGTTAATTTCATCAGCAAGGAGAATGTTTGCAAAAATTGGTCCTTTTTGGAATTTAAATTGTCTTCTCCCGTCAATTTCATCAATAATATATGTTCCTGTAATATCAGACGGCATCAAGTCAGGCGTGTTTTGAATTCTTGAGAAGGACATATCCATCAATTCAGCAATGGTCTTTACCGTGAGGGTTTTTGCAAGACCAGGATAACCCTCTACCAGTCCATTGGCATTGCAGAGCATGGCAATAAGAATCTCTTCGATCATTTCATTCTGCCCAATAATGACCTTATTCATATTGCTGAAAAAGCCGTCGAAGATCTTTTCGTAGTTTTTCATGGTCTTGTTGAGAGGTCTTGTTATTTATAAAGTTTTGTTTAGTCAGCACGGTTTCATCGGGCATGCGGTTTATCGTGTTTCTGCGGCAATCTTCTTAAAATAATTCTTGACCAGCTCCTGCTTTTCTTTGGGGATCTTGTCTTCGTTGGTTGTCGCTGCTTTGATATAAATTTCTCCCGGGAAGACCTGTTCAAAGTCCTTTTTCTCTGCTTCCTTCACTTCTCCGATTTTAAATTCCATCGTGCTCGGTTTAATCTCCACATCCAGCTGTTCATCTCCCAAGATTGCCAGCTTTTTATCACCAAAGATATCCGTATTAATTCCCACACCTGAACCTCCTCCTGCTCCACTGGTGTTGGTTTTATTTGCACTGAAAATGGAGTTTCCTTCTCGTGCAAGAACCTTCTGCGCAAGCTTGTTGATTTGGTCTTCAAGCCCTGATTTGAATTGCTGGGAATCCAGATGAAAATAGGTAATACCCAGAAGAACAAAGCAGATCCCAAAAATGATCATAGTTTTGATGGTGATGTTGCGCCTGCTGATAAATGCTGAGGTTGCAACACTCTTGACTTCTTCGATGACTTCCTTATGGAGTGCATTGACCATCACATCTTCTTTGTCAGCATAGTCAGCCGCTGTTCTGAGTTTTTCATTGAGGCTGGGATAATAGCGTTCAACCAGTTTGAGTTTGTTGATGCCTAATTCTTTCCAAATCAGATACGCCGTGTAGAGTGCTGCGATGACAAGGGAATATTCCTGGTAAAAATCAAAAAACGAAAGAATCAGATACGCAATCAAAAAGACAATAATTCCATTCAGCAGACTAGGAATGATCAGAATTTGTGCAACCGTTTTTCTGATTTCATCAACAACTTTTTCAAAGCCTTTCATCGTGAATGGAATAGGGGTGTGAGGGCGGGGACAGGCGGTATGTTTATGGTTGCGGATTCTGTAATTCACTTAACTGTCGCTGGCACCGGTCATAATTTGCCTTGTAGCTTGCCGCTTTTTCACGAAATTCATTTGCTTCGCGCTGTGCATTAGCAAGCGCTTCACTGGTTACTTTGAGATCATATGCTGCTTTTTTGAGCTCTTCTTGTTTCTGCTGAAGCAAGGCGCTTGTTTCTTGGAGGGTTTCTTTGGTTGAAGTAAGGTCTTGTGCAACTGCTTCTTTTTCTTGTTTAACATCAGTGTACTCCTTGCTCAACTGTTCTTCACGCTCTTCTTTGACATCTAATTGCAGTGCTGTTTGATTCAATTTTGCTCGTTCAGCATTGAGATCAGTGAGGAGTTTTTCAATCTCTGCAACTTGGTCTTCATAGTTTAAGGATAAATCTTTATAAGTGGTCTGATAGAAGGTGGTCAATCCAGCTACACCGCCGATAATGATAACAAAGAGCAGAAGCAGGAACATATTGACGTTCTTCTTCAGATAGGCCATGCCTCTTCACCTCAGTGCACTGCGGGTGTTTGCAGATTTATAAAGATTATGCGTTCTCTGGCTTGGATTCCGTCCTCTGAAGAGGGCATCCTCAGGACAGATAAGCTTAAGTAGAAGATATTTTCTCTTTTTGTCATGCAAAATTCAAATCACCAAAATCGCGACCCCCTGCAGGTCATTGCAGAGCGCGCTGCCTTGATTCGGAGCAGACGAAATTGGAAAATACACACTCAACATTCACCCCAAGAACTCTCGTGTTTTCTTGAAACTGTTGAAACAACAGATCCCAAAATTCTTGGTGGAATGCTTATTAAGGATATAAACTTTGTTCCTGAAGGATATGCACGAGATGACTTTCGGGACTTTATGGGTTTAGGGATTGATGCAGTCATGCTGGCAGCACTACCTGTTGTTGCATATGGGCCGTTTATCACGCGACTTCAGCCACCTTATTCTCTTGCAGTGCACCAAGCTTTGGAAGGATTATCCCTTCCTAAAGAAAGGGTGTTATTCTCTGCCGGCACATCTGACGCAAAAGAGCTTCTTATATATTGCTCTATTCAAGGAAGTGATTATCGCCAAGTTGTTCGAGATGAAAACTGGGGCGCGTTCTACCTTCTAGGCCAGGGCAATGCCGAGTATGCAAGAGCAGGCATATTAACTCACGATAATTCTTTAGACGACTGGATGTTTGACGGAGTACGTGCAATCAGAATTGATCTCGGTGCTGCTGAAGTGCATCATAAAATGGAAGGAAATAAAGTAACTTTTCCCAATCCAGAGCCGACACTTCCCTACCGCTTTTTTATGACCAGTTTTGTTAGATTTCTTGGGGAGGAAAAAAGCGGTATCCCTGTGCGAAGATTCAGAAAAGCAATGACCCCATTTATAGATGGTTTTTTCTCTGAAGGTGATCCTGTTGGAGGAATCACACGAAAAAATTTTGAAGAATTGTATCAGCAAAGGAAAGCATTATTGTAAACTTTTGTTTAATTTTCTTATCAATTCTGAACAAAGTTTCATTCTCTTTTACCCATTCTCCTTGACTCTTCTGATAATAATCTCCAGCAGGAACAGCGCGATTGCAGCCATCACAAACGGCCAGCTGAAGCTCACTTCTTTCCGCTCAGTGCGCACCGCATGGCTTTTGATCTGTTCAATCATCGCATCAATCTCATTCGGATCAAACATCGTTCCTCCTGTAATCATCACCAGGCTTTCGAGCTGAGGATTCATTCCGATCTTCATATATTCAGTAGGGTAATTCACTGCAATCAGGCTTCCCAACAGATCAAAAAATCCTGTTTTTGATGCGGTGAACATGCCTTTATACAGATTCTGATCAATCTTGTTCAGTTCAATATCCTTTGACGTGGGGATGCTGGTTGATTTCACTTTTACTTCAGTCGTTTCTCCCACTGTTGTATCGCTGGTAAACACCCCAAAAGGCTCATTTTTCGTCGGGTCGCCAATCACCCAATTGAGCATGCGCGTAATCAGTGGAGAATTCTGTTCTGTTAACAAGGCTCCTCCCCATTTTGCTCCGTCGTCGGTTGCAATCACTCCTACTTTTCCTAAACCAAATCTCCAGACTGCTCCGATCGGTGCTCCATTACTCAGTGTCACAAGCATATTGGCGCTTCCTTTCGGAACAATTTGATTATATCCTCCCAATGTTCCGCCGACAGCAAGATCCTTGGTGATAAAATGATTGGCATCAATAACCACAAGATCCTTGCTCTTTTTGTCGTCTTCTTCAGGGTCTCCAAACAAAATCTTAAGGTGCTGGGATTCGTCGGGTTTGAAATAAATACCTTCCCCATTCTGCGCAATTCTTTTCATGAATGCTTCATCAGTTTTCCCGCCAACGCCGACGCTGTAGAGTTTAATCCCGCCCATCCGCGCTCCTTGGACGCGTGCAAAAGCCCCTTCATCATTAATGGTTCTTCCATCTGAAATGAGAATAATATTTCTGCTTCCTTTTTGGTTGATCAGCATCTGTTCTGCCATGCGGATACCTTGTTCGACATCCGTTCCTCCTCCATCAACCAGCGAGGAGACCAAGGAAATCATCTCTTCTTTTTTCGATGCAAGGGGTGTGAGCGGTGAGATTTGGAACGCAAAGGAGTTAAACGCAACAATACCGACACGATCCTCTTCTCTCAAGTCCTGGATGATTTTTACGGCAAGCGCCTTTTCGATATCTACTGCTTTTTGTCCTGAGGCTCCGGGTGCTCCGGTACTGCCGGAAATATCAATCACCACAACCAGATTAATTTCTTTTTCTTCTTCTTTCTCGCCTTCTCCGCTTATAACAGGAAGGATGGTTTCAAAATAGGAATCTTTGTAGCCTCCGAGATCAAACGACTGCTCACCGCCGAGAAGCATGAGTCCTCCTCCGTCAACGAGATAATCAGTTATTGCGTCAACCGTTTCTTTTCCTCCTTGTTCTAGTTGTGCATTATTAATGTCGTTGAGGAAAATTGCCGTAAAGTCTTTGAACGAGCGTTCCTGCTCACTGAGCGTGCTCGCACTTTGGATATCGTACCATTGGTTGAGTTTTTCTTCAAGAGGCGATGCCCGCTGGCTGACAAACAAGACTTTAGGTTTGGGAACCACCTGCACGGCTTTGTAAAAAACATTATTCTGTGCAAAATAATCAGGTCCGTCTACTTCAATGCGTGCAATGACTTTGTGATCCCCCTCGCCGAGCTGTTGGGTGATGCTTGTTTCATGCGGTCCTGATACTGCTTTGTCGAGGACATTGTTTCCGTCAATCTCTATGGTTAATCGGTAGGGAACGCTTCTTCCTGCTTGTTCAGTGATCATGTTGATCGTAATGTCTCCGCCGACAATACTCATGGCAGGACCTTCAAGTCGAACAGCAGTATCTTGCTTGATCGGTTCGAGATTGAGCGCATTGATCGTTGCATTGACCTGCGATGCGAACAGCAAGACATCGCCGAGGTCGCGTCCTTTGTTGTTATTGCCGTCAGAAACAATCAAAATGCTATCATCACCCTGCATGTGGCTTAAAATTCCATCAGCGAGTGCAGAATAATCTCCGGTTGCGATCTCAATCATTTTGGTAGGAAGCTGTTGTTCAAGTTGTTTTTTGAGTTTTGATGCGATGGTCGTGTCAAACAATGAAAAGGAGTTGGACGCATCCGTGAGGATCGTAAGGCGCGGTTCTCCCTGGATTTCTTTCTGCGTAATCATCGTTGGAGAAGCAAATGCAACAACCAACAACAAAACCATGATGGTTCGCGTGAGCAGGACAAAGGCGCGGATCCATCGCGTTGCTCTTCTAAAATGCTTTTTCTCTTCGGGCTGCGGGAATTTCACAAACGTCTTTTCAATAATAATCCAGATAATAATAAGAATAGGGATAGCCCAAACTAAACGATAGGGGTATTTCAAGGGAAGTGCATGGATATAATGGTTGATAATATACACTATTTCATTCCAGGTAATTCCGGCGATGGCCATTAAAAGTCACCTCTGAATTTCGTGTAGAGGAGTTCGGCTGCAATGATCACGCTCGCAATAATGAGGAGGATCATTTCAAGCGAAACTTCCCGTTCTCTGAGGACTTCTTCAGCTCGATAGGTGTCTCCTTTTTTTGCTTCATTCACTGCAGCCTCAGCTAGCGTGTTGGATTCTTTTTCATTCCAGGTGTTGACGGTATGTTGTTTTCCGTCGATGAGATAGATACCATTTGTATCGAGAACCACCCGTTTTCCCTGCACCACGCCGTAGGGTGTTTCTATGTGCTTGTCCATTTCAAACGTGAGTACGGTTCCTCCTCGATGGTTGAAATTGGTGATGTCATCCACACCGATCAAAAAGTTTTTGAGTCCGTTCCAGAAAATAGGGTAGCCCGGCGAATTTTTGAAGCTGCTTTTCAGATCATCCATTCCATAATACACGATTTTTCCGTCTTTGAACTGCTTGATCGCAACGATGGGGCTTTCCTGCTCGTCATTAGCAACTGCAAGCACCAGACTCGTGTTGTCTGCTTTGGCTTTGTAGTATTTCTCGGTTGTCCCAAAATCAACATCTTTGGTAAACTGATTTTGAATCACGGTTTTGACGCCTGCACCTTCGTGAACAATATCCGGGCTGATTGCAAGCAAGCCGTCAAAATCAATTTGATTGAGGGATTCTTGGAATGTCACAATGAACGGAGTTCCTTGTTCAACTGCTTGTTTGATCTCCTTCATCGTTCCTGGCAGAATCTTTTTATGATCAACTTCACTATAAATAATAATATCAAATCCCTCGCCTTCTTCGCTTCCGCTATCAATATCAGGAACAATGGGAGGTTCTGCCACCGTCACTTCTGTATCGCCCAGCGCTGTGAGTGCGTTGACCATAAACTTATTCGGCTTGTTGGTCATCATTAAAATTCTGATTTTTGTTTTTTTAGGATTGCTCAAGTACACCGCGTTGTCGTCGGTTAATGCGTCATCATCCTTCAGTTCAAGACGCGTGATGCCTCCCATCGTTGGAAACGTAATCGGTTCAATTCCCTCTTCAAGCAGAGTCCGCGTGATTGTTTTTTGTCCTTCCATCTCATTTTTGAGGAGGAGGGAAACGGTTTTCTCCCTGCCATAATTTTTGAGAAATACGGTTGTTTCTGTCGTATCAATTTTAAAATCAACAAATCCCACATTCTCTTTTGCTTTTCCAATGTTTACAAAATCAACCACCATGCCTCGCGCTTCAAGCACCTGTTTCATGACTTCAGGATCAGCTCCGTCAGTCCAGACAAAGTCGCTGATAACAAGAATCCTTCCGCTGGCCTTATTGTTGTCTCCTTTTGCTGAAAGAAGATCGCCTGCAAGAATCATGGCATCACCGATATTGGTTGAAGTATGCTTGGGTGTGAGCTGAGCAAGGACTGATTTTGCTTGGGAGGTTGATTCATCCTCGAGCACCAGCAGAGGGACGGTTTCTGCAAGAATAATGCTCACCTGCCCTTTGAGATTATTTTCTGCAATATTTTTTGCTTTGTCCAACCGTGTTTGTCCTGCGCTCACTTCAGTATTCATGGAATTCGAGACATCAAGAACAATGACAGTGTGTTCTCCTGTTGAATCATACGTCATGCTGATGATGGGAAGTGTTGTTGCGAATGCCAACGCACCGAGGGCAAGGAGCTGAAGGAGAAAAAGGAGATTGGTGATAAACCGCTGAAAGAACGTGCTTTTCTGCCGTGTTCCTTTTTCATGCATGAGAAATCGTACACTGGGAATTTTAATGTCTAATGGTTTGGGTTTGATGAGATAGCTGATAACGAGCACACCCACTGCAATAAACGAATACCAGCCGAGCGGATTGTCGAAGAGCATAGAGGATCAATAGATCTCGGAGTGTTTGTGGTTTTTAAAGTTATAGCAAATCACTTTAATAATCGGACATTTGTTCCTGTGGAAAGTGATTTGCTTATTAGGAAATAACATTACAAGAATAGTTTATTCGAATATTAATGTTATTTCCTATAGTCTTGAAATTTCAATCTCGCGATATGCTATTTTTGCACAAAATTTAAAAACCCCCTTCGCCAAAATATGGAATAGATAAAAATGAGGTGATGGTAGTGGCACGTGAGACGAGAAGTTCGAGTTCTTCAAGTTCTTCGCATCGTCATGGTACGATGATCACCGCAGTTGTCGCAATTGCAGCATTGGTTGCGATGTTCATGGCGCTTCCTGATCAATCCAGCCAGCCAGGTCTTTCTGATATTTCTGGAAATCCTGTGAATGATCAAGCATGGGTTGATGCGCGGGAAGGGCGTGCCTGTAAGAATGCAAAGGATAATACCTGCGGTGCAGGTTTGACCTGTCGTCAGCGTGTTCCTTATAATCGTAATGCTCCCACTGATATGTACGACTGGTTCTATCGAAACTTTACGCGCGGTGAACGATTTACCTGTGCTTCGAAGATTCCTGCTGGCGGTCCTTGTGAGAATACGGGTCAGTGTGTAAGTAGTACCTGTGTTCGGGATCGTTGTATTGGCGCGGCTTCAACACTGGGTGGTTATTGTGTTGCCGGTGAATGTGATCCGGGTTTAGAATGTGTGAACAGGATATGTAGAAGACCTGCACCACCTGCTCCTGCTAACAACGCGCAGTACCAGGCAGTAGCTTCTCCATCTGTTGAAGATCGAACGTCGTGTGTTGAATCCTATGGAAGTACTGAGGAATGTCAGCAACAAACCAGAGGACCTTGTGTTCATTTCGAGACCGGCGCTGGAGAATGGCTTTACAAGCACGATAAGGATAGTGACCAAACGATTGGTTGTTTTGACCAAGATTGCAGAGCCTTCTGGGGCAGAGCGATTGGTTGTCCGGATGGTCAGCCCGAAACAGGAGGATCCTGTACTTCAGCATACGCAAGTACTGCAGAATGTATGGGGGCTAATCCTGAAAAGGTTTGCGCTCGCTCTCCTCGAGGTTGGTTTGTTGATAGAGATCGTGACGGCGAAGCCAATATTGATGATAGCGACTGTGCTCAGTGGGTCAATGTGCCAGCTCAACAAAGACAAGCGGATGCACCACCTGCTCCTGACATAGACCGGGACAGCGTGCCAGATGCAAGCGACAACTGCCGAAACAATGCAAACCAGAACCAGCAAGATGCAGATAGGGATGGTGTTGGAGATGTGTGCGACACAAGGGAGGACACAACAGTTTTTGCTTCAAGATCATGCGCAGACTCTGACCTTATTAGGTTAAGTGGAAACAGTAATGATCATACCCTAAGAGGAACTGCAACCGGAGCCTATAGTGACGGCATAGCATTTAGATTAATGGATACCTGCATTAATTCCCAATACCTTGTAGAATACTTCTGCGAGAGCAATATCCTGAGCTATTATTATCCAAATTGTGCGGCGACAGGTGCTGTATGCAGGAATGGTGCATGTGTTGAAAGACAAAGATAGGCAAGTGAGCTAAGGCAATCATTTTTTTCTTCTCTTTTCCTTTTCTCTTTTAGAGAATTTTGAAATACTCAAAATTACCGTTGCTGAACATTCTCTTAGAGAACTTTGCAATTTGCTTGTTATAACGTCTAAAAAAGTATATCTGCTTCAGAGCAGGGGGTTTTGCAAAGTTCTCTTTAGTTTTTTTGCTCACTCGGACAGAAATTATATTTGTGCACCTGGTAAATATGCAAAGAAGAATAATCCTTGATGATATCCTTAAACTTTGTTTTCAAATCCATCATAATCTCCCGCAATTGCTGTGCGCTTTCTACTTCCATGTCAATCTCAAACTCCCAGGGTCCGAGCGCCTTAACAATGTACACCATATTCGGCTGGACTCTGCAATACTCCATTAACTCTTTTTCCCGCTTCTCAGAGAGATTCTTGAGGCCCATCAAAATTTTGTAATGCAGATAGGGATACACGGTTTCATTCGGCACAATATTATAGTGGCGGATGACGCCTGCTGCTTGGAGTTTCTGAATTCTTTTGCTCACTGCATCAGCGCTCATCTTCAACTGCACACCGAGCTCTACGGTTGTGATGCGTGCATGATTCGCGAGTGTCGTAAGTATTTTCCAATCCTGTGCGTCCATCTCAATAGGAGTAGGCACTGCTCCAAAAAAGGATTTTCGCAGTGCGCTGGGTTCTTTTTCAGGAATTAAGTAATCGCGAAAGAAATATTCTCCACGAATAATAGGTGCAATCTGCCGTTCTGAGATATACACTCCAAACTGATGATCCAGCTCTGCAAGCGTCTTATCAAGAAATGCCATGTCTTTTGCCCAGGTTCCAAAGGCGAGATCATATTTTCCATCACAGCTGGCCACCCAGACAACATGGGGATGGTTTTTGAGAAAGGCAATGAGTTCGGTTTCTTTTTCCTTGTCCACGTCTTGCAGTCTGAGGAAATTTTTATGGATGGTAAACCCCAGTTTGGAGATATCAATAATGCTATAAAACCAGCTGATCAGACCTTCCTTGACTAAGCGTTTAATTCTGAACCCCACAACCTGCTTGGAAAGGCCCACTTTTCGGGCTATTTCTGCGTTGGACTGCCTACTATCTACATCCAACTCGTAAAGGATCTTTCTGTCTTTAAGATCAATATCTTCGAGGTCAAGTTTTATGGCCATAAACAGTACATAATCGTATTTACTATTTAAATATATCGGAAAAGTAAAAAGTATAGCTGAGAAGTTTTATATATCCATGGTATAGAGTACTGCTTAGTGAACAAGAGAGGTTACCATGATAGCGACACCAGCACATCAACACCATCAACTCGAGCATAAACTTGAGATTACCAAACGATTGGAAGATCTTGCTCAAGAAGGGATGCTGAGAGATCCCCTAAAAGTGGTTATTCTCAATCTGCCTGATGCTAATTATTGTGAAAAGCGGGCAGAACGAGTGTATAGTGCTCAAGAAGATGCCCTTATACAATCCTGCAGAGGGTGTGTTCATAATGGTCTCAAGTCGCCTGAACGTATGGCTCCTGAAGAGATTGATGCAGTTATTGATACGTTTGCACACCAGTATGGAACACGTTTTGTTACTATTAATGGCAGGGGAGACCCTTTTCATCCGAGTCTGAGAGAAGCAACACTCCATAAAATTTGCTACGGCGCTGAACACGGCATGACTGCTTATATCTTTACGGCAGGCGATCATCTTGATGAAGAAACCTGCCAAACATTGGCAAGACATGGCGCTAATATCATGATCAGCCTGTACGGCAACCGCTTCCTTGATGCAGGTTTCTTTGAAGAAAAACACTATCGTACTGCTGATGAAGTCAAAACAGCATTGCGTGTACAAGGTGTTTTGCATGGTGTTTCTGATACTGTCTTGGCCAAAGTAAAAATCCAGGATGAACAAGGTATCGCAGAAAATCTGAGGAGATTAATTTCTACTTATCAACAATCAGAACATCAGCCAGAACCCGGAACAACACGGATAGGTATGAACTATGTTGTTACAGAAAGCGATTTAGGCGATCAAGGAGCAAAGGTTCGTGCATTAAAAAACGCAGCAAACGAGCATGGTATTTACTTTGTCTGCAATGTTCCTTTTGAGCGGGAATGCTATGATCCTGTGACGTGGATGCGTCTCAAAACCATGGCTGAACAATACAGTGATTTTGGCAAGTCACACAGTACCACGGTCGACGGTCAGTGCCAGATGGGTGCTGGATCTGGTGTAACGGTTGACTTTAATGGAGCAATGCTTCGTTGTCCTTATATGCCGACAAGCGAAGGCAAAGGAAAATTCCTTGATCTGACTCCTGCAGAGCGGGATATATGTATTGCTAAATTTCGGGAAGAAACACGTGCTTGTGTGATGCGTGATTAGAACGTGAAAATATGAACGAAACGAACAAATACCTCCGTGTCCTCAACATCTTTGAAGATGGACTTGGCCAGCAATTCAGAAATCATCCTGTTTTGCGGGCGTTTGATGCACTTCCTGATTCTGCAGTAATTGACATTCTTTTGCAGAAGCGTTACCTCTCTCAGGGTTTTACGAGTCCACATGAAGACGTACTTCCCCATTTAGGGAGTCCTGATGCTCGTGATACGATCTTTTGGATTCTCGAAGAAGAACAGAAACCAAGACCGCATCCTCAACTGTTAGATGAAGATCTGAAAACCATGGGTGTTTCTCTTACTGTTATTCCTGAAGAAACAAGTTGTACACGAGAAATAAGAAACAGTCTTCATCAAATGCTTCGTAAAGCTGAGGATACTTATCTCTTGCAAGAGCGTTCTCCTCAACAATATGACAGTTATGCCCTTGCTTTTCTTCGTGTCTTCGGAGAAGTTTTAGTAGGAGAAGAATACGCGCGCCTTTGCCCTGAACTTGAGCGAAGATTTGGACTTACTGAAGAACGCTCTGTTTTTTATTGGCCGCACTATCGTCATGATAAGAAAACGCAGCCACTCGGTCAAGGAAACGAAGAAGGGAACCACGGTGAAAGTCTCGGAAAAGTGCTTGCAAAGCTGGTTGCTCAGATGCCTCCATTTACTGTCTCTCGTTTTACTGCAGCAGCGTATGGAATGTTAAATGGCTATAGTTTACGTTTAGAATTCTACGATCAATTCCTCCCTCGTCAAGAGCACTGATTTCTCGATGGAATCCATGATAGAAAGTAATCACCCCCATAGCAAACTATATAAACCCGCAAAAATACCCCTCTTCTAGCTTATTATTGGGGGTTATACGGTGTCCCTATGGTCTGGAAAATTCGCAAAGTAATCAAAACAATGCCTAAGTTGAAAGATCCTATCTTAATCGAAGGACTGCCTGGCATTGGAAATGTGGGAAAAGTCGCTGTTGACTTCATGATTGACGAGCTCGGTGCAGTGAAAATTATGGAATTCTCATCATATTCCCTGCCTCACTCTGTTTTTGTCAATGAAGAGAACCTTGTTGAGCTTCCCCGCATCGAACTCTACTACAAAAAAGCAAGCGATCTTAAAAAAAATGATCTCAAAAAGGTATCCCAAAAGCTATCCCCGAAAAACAAAAAACTTCTGCTTCCGCGCCGTGACTTTTTGTTTTTGAGCGGAGACATTCAGCCGACTGACGAAGAAGCTTCGTATGACTTTTCAAATACGATTCTTAATGTATTCTCGCAGTTCAAGGGAAAGGAACTGATTACTATCGGCGGCATTGGTCTCTCTGAAATTCCTGAAAAACCTAAGGTATTTTGCACCGGAACTGCAAAGAACACGGTAAAAAATTTTATTCATGATACCCCCGCTTCATCGAAGCTCTACGGTGTCGTCGGTCCTATCGTGGGTGTAACCGGTCTTCTGGTAGGTTTAGCAGAAAAGAGAAAAATGCATGCAGTCTGTTTGCTTGCAGAAACGTATGCGCATCCCTTATATCTTGGAATTAAAGGCAGTCAAGAAGTTTTGAAAATTCTGAATAAAAAATTGAGCCTTAATTTAGATCTTAAGTCGCTCAATACCGAGATCAAAGAAGTTGAACAGGAGATTATGAAGCGCACCGAGCAGCTCCAAAACGTAACGAAGAAAGAATCAGCAGGGCAAGTGAGTTATATTGGGTAAAATTTTCTGTTCTTCACTCTTCTCTTTTACACTTCCTTTGTTTCACTTTTGAATAGTCATTCGGTTTTCTTTTTTTCAAAACGTATATGCTCCAGCGTTAAATTTCAAAAACTTTATAAATAAGAAGTATCAGTAAAACTGTATTCAAAAAAAGAGGTTGGTGATGAAACAAAAATTTTTCCATAAAAAATATTTTTCTTCTACCCGATCAGGAGTACAGAGAACGAAGAGTCGTTCGATGGCCTTTTCTCAACTCCTTAAGTTTACACCCCACCTGGTGATTCTCCTGCTTTTTGCACTCTTAGTATACGCTGTTATTGGCGATGCAAAGATTTTAATGAAAGGTAAGAATATTCCGTATTCTAATGGATCAAACTTCAGCACTACTTCTATTACACTTAACCTTTCTGTCACGGTTGGCGGTGATGCTGCCCGTGGTAAATATAACATCACGAATGTCACTTGGCTTTTTAATACCGTGCCTAATGGCACCCGTGTTAAATATATCACGAATGGTTCTACCAATGTTACTGCAAATAATGATTGTCTTGCTACAAACGCAATGAACTGCAGTAATTACTCAATTCCCTTTGATTCAACAACGGTTCCTGATGGACTCTATAATCTTTCTATGAATATCACCTATAATGATAGTGCTCGAGCTCTCCAACGACATCGTATGAATGTTAGCAACATCACTGTTGATAATACAGAGCCAAAGGTTGTTCAAGTTTTAATTAACAAAACAGGAGCTCGGGATACTGATAGCTTTTTGAATAATAACTCTATTGTGAATTTCACCGTTATCGTGCTTGATAATGTAACCGGGGAAACCTATAAGCCCAATGGCACCAATATCCTCTTTGTTTGGGTCAATATCAGTGCAGGAACAGGCGCAGCAACGACCAGCAGTGCACGTATTGTTAATATTACCAATCTCACCAAGGATGTAACCGGAGCAAACTCGTCCAGTGGGTACTACTACTATAACGGATTCGTCAATCTCTCGACGATCACGAATGCTTCCTTTAACTTTACGAATATCTCGGTGAACATCTCCTTTGGACCTTCAGGCGTTCGGGGAGTGCAGGATCACATGAGAAATGTGTATAATTTTTCAACTTCGCCCCGTAATTCCACAACATTTATTGCTTATAACCTCTCTGTTCCGCGCAACAGCACTTGCCTTGTTTTCAACCGAAGTACTTTCAACTATGTGGGGGGCGTCAATATGCGAACGTCCAATTTGAGAGTCAATCCTGCCACGGATAGGGCGCTGAACTTTAGTCGTATTGCTTATACCTTGATGGTGCAACAGAATAAATCGATGTGTGGTGGTGCACGGGGGGGTGCAGGAGGTCCTCTTGAGAACAATACTAGTTATACGCGTATGGCTTTCATCAACTTCACTAATATGACTATCAACCAGACCCTTGGTCGCCAATTAGAATCCGGTCTTCGTACTGCGCTGAACATTACGATTGCAAATAGGTCCTTAGATGGGGATCTTGCGACATTCGGTATTACGACTTCCTCTGCAGCTTTGAACTATTCAGCGAATATTACTCTCTTTGGTATCCGTATCTACGGAACAACCATGCCCGGTATTATCGGTACAGGTTCATCTCCCAGCAGATGGAATAATACATACGGTAGGAATTTAAGCCACAGTAGAATTCCTGGTGGCACCAACTACTCCTTTGTTGTAACTGGATTTTCCAGTTTCAATATCACCGATAACGTTTCACCGACTATTACATTCGTTGATCCTAGAAACAATACCAATACTTCCGATAACACCAGTACCTTCAACATTAGCTTGAATGGAACGGGTACACCCATCCTGAATAGTTCATTGAATATCACATTCGCTCCTGAGACTGCGACCTTAAACTTCAGCAATATGACGTGTAAATCTGTCATTACTACAGCTACCCTGTCTGATACGATCATGTGTACGGGTTCCTTCCCCACGCTGCGTGACGGTAGGAAAAATATTACAGTTACGGTTCGTGATACAGGTAATGCAGCTACAGGAAACTTGAATACTTCGCGTATCGGTGCCTTTATTATGTCCGGTAGTCCAACCGTGAGTCTCACCAATAGTAACAGTCCATCGGCAGAAAAGAATGCAACCATTGCATTCTTCAATACCACCTTTGTTAACATTTCCTTTACGATCGGAAATACAACTGATAAGAATATCAACTTCAGTTACTTCATTAATAACAGTAAGCCCAAGTCTAATATGAGAGGCAACGCTACATTGAACCAGTCCAGGAGCTTTAACGTCAGTGGTAGTACTAGCAGTGCTGAC
>Ga0209542_10008553_pt1 | contig 19072 bp, 18 predicted proteins | sample RifCSPhighO2_01_FD_184028 | JGI IMG/M metagenome (GOLD analysis project Ga0209542, IMG submission 184028) | Soil microbial communities from Rifle, Colorado - Rifle CSP2_plank highO2_0.1 (SPAdes) (version 2) | ecosystem: Environmental > Terrestrial > Deep subsurface > Rock core/Sediment ...
CGTATGGAAGTGAGTTGCATCACATTACTCAGGAACAAGAGAGGCATAAACAATTGGAGACAGTAATGAGTAGTATGGGCGGCGGCACACAAACATTGTTCAACCTCGAGCGCGAACAACAAGAAGATCATAAATCACAAATGTTAGAAGAGATTGATTTCTTAACTAATTCATTAGAAGAAGATGGCGCCGACTTGTCGCGGATTCCAAAAGTTAATAAGACTTCGGCCTTTGATGAGGTCGAGTCGGTGTTGAAAATCTTGCGACATAAGAATGATCGTACTCGATATTGTTCATTGGCCGAAGAAAGTTTCCTCCTCGGCGCCTATGCCCTAGAAGATTTATTCGATGGCAAACGAATGTTCTTCGGCAGATACAATCCGGATTTGACAAACTGGCATAAACAAGTACAAGTGAAGTTACGGCGGATGCGATATGATACATCTAATCTCGTATCCGGAGTTATGCAAGATTACAATATCGGCCCCGGCTGGCGCATCATTCTCGAGCTCATCCCCAATATGTTCATGCATGCGAAAAGACGTAAGTCACAATTCGGCGCCGATACTATCTATAATGAACAAGAATTACATGATGCTATGTCCGCTATCCGCGACAATGAAGAAAGCAGTAATGTCTGGCGCAATAATCAATGAATTCCATCCGCATATTTTTATATTAGAGCCGCCTCACTTTCATATTTTTTTGGCGACTTATTATGCTAGAATATTTCTCACCCACTCGGCGCCGGTGCCTTCAGACTCCGATCTAGTTCGGCCGGCGGGTTATACTTTTATGATCGTTTTTTATTACACAACACAGTTTTATATTTTTCTTCATCATATAATGGATAATGGCCCGCACTGCGGGGTCGTATCATTATAGCTATGAAAAAATATAAAACATATATTGTGTACTCGAAAGCGATCAAAAAGTATACGCCGCCGGCCGAACGGAGATCGACGTGAGGACGAAGTCCGAACTAGATCGGAGTCTGAAGGCACCATCAAAGGTAGATTATAGTATTCTCATGTTTTAATAGTATGTCGACGATATATTTATTCGAGCGGATTAATATAGAATATTCCAATTGAATTATTTTTTATTCTCTAATTAGAGAAGATCTTCGCCAGCAATATATCTAAATGACCGACGAAATCTCAATATATGATCAGATTTTACGAGATTTAGATGCTGGTATATTAGATGTGCCGGTTGGGGGGGATGATGATGAGGCTGGTGACAAGACTGCCGCGGCAATAACGGCGGCATTAATTGAGGAAGTTACTAAAATCCGGCCGGTCAAGAAGCAAGTGCCGAAGCCGCCGCCATTGCCTCAGCCAACGCCTACATATAACTTGATCGATGAAGAAACATTAGAATCCTTTTGTACGCCTAAGGTCACCCATCTCGACGGATTCTCCCCGCTTTTCCATAATACTATTACATTAAATGGTAAGCTGAAGAATATTTTCTTCCATGAGGAAGAGCTGATAGGTAAATTATCGGCGGTCAATAATGTGGTTGTGTGTATCGATTGCAATTATGGTACACATAAGAATGAATTATATGTGCCGAAACGTGTAATCATTCATAAGAAAAAGGTTAAACGCCCGCGCAAAAAGCAGGGCAGCGGCAAATGTTTCAACTCGCAGATCACATTTTATGTACGGGTGCAAGAGGCCGATGGCATTCATAAACAATATGGATTTAAAGTATTCCGCACCGGCAAGTTACAGTTGCCCGGCGCCCGCTTAGAAACTATCCGGGGGATTATCAATTCGGTGACGCCGATTATACATATATTGAACGGGGCGCTTTACCCAAATGAGGCCGACATTGATAAAATGGTTTCGCTCGAATATATCACGCCGAGTATGAAGAATTATAAGTTTATTATTGAGATGAACCCAATGTGCATACTCAACTTGGCTATATTGAAAAAATTGTTGTTGGATAAAAAAAAGAATCGCGAAGAAGATGCTAAGTGGCCGCTGATTCATGATGTCTGCTACTCCGGTGAAGATACAAAATTATATATCGGGTTTCAAACTCCCACCGAAGACCTGCCATATAAAATCATGCGCGTCAATATATTCAGTAGCGGCCGCGTAAATATCCTCGGCGGCCTAGAAGATGTATCGGCCCGGCGTGTATACAAATTATTACACAGCATTTTCGCCGAACATCGGGACCAGTTAATTATCATTCCTGTTGAGGATATGGAAATGGATAGTGAATACGTACTCCTCGATTAAATTTTATATAATATTTTTCTTAATTAATACATCAATGATTACATAGAATAATACTAAGAGGATACCCTGAATAACCGTACCATACGTAGTCGTGCATGTCACGCATTGATTCGCCGTCGTATGTTCCATACCACTTAATATTTTTTCCATGAATATATCCGAGGTCAAAAATATAAAGAAAGTAAATAATAAAAATAACATTTTCCAGTTGAGGGCACTGGCAAGTTCACCCACAATCGGGTCAAAATCACTAGGCCTATGTGTCTCGGATACTTTTACTGGATCAGAATCAGACATCGTCGATATATATATTATCTTACATTGAATTTACTCCCGGTTCAAATTAATTTGCCAACTATTAAGATCTATTATTGTTCAATAACATCCACCGAATCTAATAACTAAAATTTATGTTGTATGTATGTGTAATTATATTCCGCGAAACTCGCCTTCAACAGGATCCATGTGTGATTACATTGTACACAATTACATTATGCATGATTATACTAGGCGAAGGTCGGCTCGTAAACTCGCCTGCGGCAGGATCCATTCGTGATTACATTATGCACAATTACATTATGCATGATTATACTAGGCGAAGGTCGGCTAGAAGGGCGACGGTCTCTGGCCTTTGGCCAGGACCTATGCCCTTCGCGAGAAGCATAGGTCGATCTCCGATCGACCGTCGCTTCTCTACTCGTAAACTCGCCTGCGGCAGGATCCATGCATTATTATAATTTCTCAACTTATTAACATACATATACGGCCGAAATTACTTATAATTTGACGTTTCTAATAATTTTTGTGAATACTATATATAAAAAATTAATGTTTACACTTAAGTAATTCGACAAATATATTTGTGGCGATATTCTGATCGGATACATCGCACATGATTTTGCCGTTCCAATAGTCTACAATCGTGGAGGCTCCGGCGAACATACATATTTTCGCGGCATTCCATTCGTTCGTTTCTATACGTAATTTATTAGCTTGTAATTCTATAGTATATAACAATACACCTTGTGGGTGGGTAATATTTATGAGTTTTCCAGGCGATATGTCCACATACATTGATACATTGCCGCGATTTAAATTTCCATAATCATAAACAAGAAGATTTGTTGGCGGTAATTGGTGTGAATGTTTGTCATTTACATTACTGGCACAATATTCATATTCAAAATATCGATGTTCTTCAACACAATAGCGCGGGCCACATGATATAGATGCCGAATCATAATGGACTAAGGCGGAGATCGACGTGAAATCGCCGGATGAACTAGATAGACGTCTATCTACACATTGTTCCATTGTGAAAACTTCAACTACATGGGTATAATCCAATACAACACCGCATGATACGATCAGAATAGTAAGCTCTAAAATAGTTAACATTGTTGCTTGGAAAATATAATCTTATTTTTTGTAAAAAATAAATTCAATTTGTATCACCAGGTTTCAGTCGGAAATTGTCATGAACTTGCTGAATAATACAACTCAAAAGTTGTACAGCTTCATGTTGCGGAAATTCATACAACACATAATCAATATCAGATATAACAGCATATGTGCCACATATTTTAGATATTTTGCCGCCGAAATTTGAAAAGCTAGCATAAACCATATCCCCGGCCGCTAGATTGATACGGCCAATTTGTTCCAATGCTTTATCATAGTGTCGGATTTGGCTGGGCATATCGAGTGTCATTAATCTTATTGTAAAATTAGTAGAATTGTATTTCGGCGGGGAATTATTATAACGATATATATGTAATTTATCAAACGGTTTGCGCGATGAATGTCGCTGTTCCATGCATGTTCCGGCACATCCTTGTATACAATCATGCTCATATTTATACAGTTCTATACAATAATTATTATCGCAGAACATATTAATTTTTTCAGTATATTCAATTCCATCTTGGGATTGAACACAGCGATATGTTGTAAAAACCTCTGTCGATTGGACAATCAGTCCAACTGTTACAAATATACTTAATATTTCGTAAATCATGGTCTTATTATTTCTAAATTTAAAATTCAATTTTATTATCTATCACAAATGAATTAATTTTATGTTGAATATTTACGTCGACACAATGAATCCTTTACTCGAGTCTTGTGCATACAAAAAGATCGATGAAGTCAAAGCGGCAATTCAATCCGGCGCCAATATTAATCAAACAGATATGTATGGATGTACGCCCTTATTGTTCGTTTGTAATAATGGATGTTTACCTATCATCAAACTATTATTGGCAAATAAGGCCAATGTTAATCAAACTGCATTTGATGGGCGCACTCCACTAATGGCGGCGGCAACTCATTACCCGACTGTTAATCCTGATGGTGTTATAGAAACATTGTTAACCAATGGTGCAAATATTGATCAATTTGATATTCATCATAATACCCCGCTAATACATGCAACAATGCTTTGTAATGCAAACGGTGTAAAACAATTATTGGCAAATAAGGCCAATGCACTTATAACTAATATATATGGAAATACAGCGTTGACAATCGCGGCGCGAATGGGTTATAAAGATATCAAAAATATTCTCCGGAATCATGTATATTCAATATTGGTAGAAACGGGGTTGACGGTATTACCCAGAGATATTTTACGCGAAATTATAAATTATTTATGAAAATTGAATTTATTTTTTGTAAATAATTAACACAATTGACAATCTCACCATGAGTAAGTTGTGGGGATTGTGCCTCAACGGTAATATTATGGAAGTTGAGATCGCCATATCGGCGGGCGAAGATATTAATTATGCAAATGAATATGGTGAAACTCCATTTCACGTGGCGGTAAGAATGGGACATAAAGAAATTGTGCAATTATTGTTGTTAACACATAGGGCGAATGTAAATTGTTCTACTATATATGGTGATACACCATTGCTATCAGCAATAATGAACCATCATTCTGAAATTATAGACATGTTATTGGCCAATGGAGCGAATATAAATTATGCCGGAAATAGTACACCATTAATATGGGCGAGTTGTCAAAGGAATACAAAACTTGCGGAAAAATTATTGGCTAACGGGGCCGATGCAAATCAATACGATAATCATGGGAATTATCCATTAATACATGCTGTAAAATATGGTTTAATAGACTTAATCAAATTACTCTTAGCCAACGGGGCGTTGGTGAATAAGGTTGATAATGAACAACAATCGGCGTTAACATGGAGCATTCATTATAAGGATGTAAATCTTGTAGAAATACTATTATCAAGCGGAGCAAATGTTAATCATGCTACTAGGCCGTCCCTATTACCATTACATTTAGCAATACGAAGGGGGTCTGAACAAATTGTTGAACTATTATTGGCCAACGGAGCAATAGTTACTCAGAAATATGAACCTGAAAATAATACTCCATTACAATATGCACAAATCCATGGTGAGAAAAATATTGAAATGATTCTCCGGAATCATTTATATACAATATTGGTAGATACCGGACTAAATGTATTGCCCCGGGATATTTTGCGCGAAATTATAAATTATCTATGAAAATTGAATTTATTTTTTGTATATAATTGTATTATTTACAATGAGTAGATTATTCGATTGTTGTCGCGTTGGTAATCTTCAGGGAGTTGAAACAGCGATTGAGAGTGGAGAACATGTTAATCAAAGTGCTGAAAATGGGAATACTCCGTTACACATCGCCATAATGCAAAATCATATAGAAATGGTAGAATATTTGTTAATGAAGGGGGCAAATATCAATCAGGCCGCCAATAATGGAGATACTCCACTAACATTGGCATGTGAATATGGACATTATACGGAAATAATTAAATTATTATTAGATAATGGTGCGGAAGTTAATCACGCGAAGAAATATGGCATTACACCCCTACTATTGGCCATAAGATGTGGATCGGAAAAAATGATAAAAATATTGTTAGAGCATGGGGCCGATGTTAATCAGGTCAATCGTAGTACACCATTAATATGGGCCATTGATCACCGATCCATTTGTATTGTGGCAATGTTGTTGGCCTATGGTGCCCAAGTTAATAAATGTAACTATGATGGATTCTCTCCATTAATAATGGCCATAAGAACTGGACAAACATATACGATAAATATACTCTTAAATAATGGCGTTAATGTTAATCAAGGTGATAGTTATGGAAATTGTCCATTAATGTATGCTATACAAAGTAAATATCCAGAATATGTACAAACTTTGTTGGACCATGGAGCAATTGCTACTCATGTAGGTAGCGATCACCAAACACCATTATTATATGCTAAAAGATGCCGAGATAAATATTGTGAACACATTATTCAGATTCATATATATAATATGTTATTAGATACCGGACTAAATGTATTGCCCGGGGATATTTTGCGCGAAATTATAAATTATCTATGAAAATTGAATTTATTTTTTGAGATAAAGTAATTACACCATGAAAATCATTTATGAAATAATTATATCTATATTAGGCACGCTTATCGCGTCATGCCTACTCACATGTATATGTGGAGCTATTATAATATGTATCATCACATGTTGTGCCGCGCTTATAATTTATTCGGCTAATCCACAGTATTACAATGAAAAAATATTGGATCTTGTGTGACTTGATTTATAAATTTGAATTTTTTATAAAGTATAATTTAAGTTTAATATGAGTTCACTACTTGATTGTTGTAAGGTAGGAAATATTGAAGGAGTCAGGGCCGCAATTGAGGCCGGCGCTGATACTAATCAGATATATAGTTATGGGAAAACCCCATTAATACGAGCAATACGGCGCAAATATATAGAAATTGTAGAACTATTGTTGGCAAATCATGCCGATGTTAATTATGTTGTTCCCGGGGGGAGCACTCCATTATTATGGGCCGTAGAAACGGATAACAAAAAAATTATTAAAATATTATTGATAAATAATGCCAATGTTAATATCAACGATAAATATGGATATACACCATTAATGCGCGCCACACTTCGCAAAAACAAAAAAATTGTAAAAATACTATTATGTAATAAAGCGAATATTAATCAAGCTACTCCTGTTAGTAAGTGTACACCATTAATGTATGCGGCGGACCATGGATATACAAAAATAGTCAAAATTTTATTAAAAAATAACGCGACTATTACTCTAGTCGACAGGACTGGACACACTGCATTATCGTATGCGATGATAAACGAATGTACGGATATAGAAAATCTAATTCGGAATTATCTATATAATATGTTATTAGATACCAGCTTGAATGTGTTGCCCCGGGATATTTTGCGCGAAATTATTAATTATCTATGACAAATGAATTTATTTTTTGTATATAATTATATTATTTACAATGAGTAGATTATTCGATTGTTGTCGCGTTGGTAATCTTCAGGGAGTTGAAACAGCGATTGAGAGTGGGGAACATGTTAATCAAAGTGCTGAAAATGGGAATACTCCGTTACACATCGCCATAATGCAAAATCATATAGAAATGGTAGAATATTTGTTAACGAAGGGGGCGAGTATCAATCAGGCCGCCAATAATGGAGATACTCCATTAATATTGGCATGTGAATATGGATATTATACGGAAGTTAAATTATTATTAGATAATGGCGCGAATGTTAATTTACCAGATGATTATGGGAATTCACCGTTATTATTTGCCTCATTTTATGGACATATAAACAATATTGAAAATTTATTGGCCTACGGAGCCGAAGTCAATCACAGTGACGATGATGGATGTACGCCATTGATCTGGGCGATCAGAAGTGAACATGTACAAGAAGAAATAGTGAAACAATTGTTGGTCAAAAATGCCGACGTTAATCTGGAGGATTATAATGGGGTTTCCCCATTAATGTGGGCCATAACTTGCAATGTTGATGACAACATAGTACAAATACTATTGACAAATCATGCTAATGTTTATTATGCCGACCAAAATAATAGAACAGCATTAAAACTTGCAGTAAACAATAATCATAAAAATATTGAAAATATTATTCGTAATCATATTTATAATATGTTATTAGATACCGAACTGAATGTATTGCCCCGGGATATTTTACGCGAAATTATTAATTATCTATGACAAATGAATTTATTTTTTCCAAATATTATCGAACATGAGTGCATTATCCGAGTATTGTCAATCGAGAATTATCGCCAAATATCGCGTTGACATTAAGTCTGGTATTGATATTAATCGGGTTAGTGAGGGCAGTATGACGCCATTAACATGGGCAATATCTCGTGATTACATGGAACTGGTAGACTTTTTATTGACTAATCAAGCCGATGTTAATCAAGCCGATGCCTACAACAATACCCCATTAATAATGGCAGTCGATAACGGAAATCAAAAAATTATTAAAAGATTGTTAAGTAATAATGCGAATGTTGATAAAGACAATAGTTATGGTGTTACGCCATTAATGTGGGCGATATTGGCTAATCATAGCACAACTGCCCAAATTTTACTGGATAGTGGGGCCAATGTTTTTCGTTGTAATACACTGGGGAACACCCCATTAATGTTAGCTACGAGAGCCGGCAGGACAAGTAGAATGATCGGGCCTATTATTCGTAATCACATTTATAACATATTATTAGATACCGGCCTGAATGTATTGCCCCGGGATATTTTACGCGAAATTATTAATTATCTATGACAAATGAATTTATTTTTTCCAAATATTATCGAACATGAGTACATTATCTGAGTATTGCCAATCAATAATTATTGCAAAATATCGCGTTGACATTAAGTCTGGTATTGATATTAATCAGGTTAATGAGGGAGGACGAACTCCATTAACATGGGCAATAGCTAATAATTACATGGAACTGGTGGAATTTTTATTGACTAATCAAGCTGACGTTAATCAAGCCGATGCTTACAACAATACCCCATTAATAATGGCAGTCAAGAACGGAAATCAAAAAATTATTAAAAGATTGTTAAGTAATAATGCGAATGTTAATAAAGCTAATAGATATGGTGCTACACCATTAATATTGGCAATACAGGGAAGGGAGAAACAAATTGTTGAAATGTTATTAACGAATAATGCCGATGTTAATCAAGCTGATATGCGGGGTAATACGCCATTACTATGGGCAGTTAATAATGAATGCGATGACATTGTATCAATATTATTATTTAATAAAGCAAATCTTTATCAAGCTAACTCGAGTGGCGATACCCCATTAATATATGCGGCGGCCCGTGGATATAAGGTTACCATAAATATTATTCATAATTATCTATATGATATATTTGTACAGACCGGATTAGGAGTGTTGCCCGGAGATATTTTGCGGGAAATTATAAAGTATCTATGACAAATGAATTTATTTTTTCCAAATATTATTGATAATCATAAACTATGAATAGACTGATAGAGTATTGTAGGACGGGCCATTGTGAGGGTGTTCGTCGCGCTATCGAGTTAGGTGAAGATATCAATATTACGGATCACTACGGACAATCCTTATTAATGTATGCCACAATCAATGGACATTCGGACATTATCAGAATATTAGTAGATAATGGAGCCGATGTAAATTCATCCAACAATAATGCCCTAACGCCCTTATTATTGGCTATAATTAGTCAGCAATACGAGGTGGCCAAAATACTATTAACCATTGGAGCAAACGTTAATCAAGCCAATGGCGCAGGAAGAACCCCATTATTAGAAACTGTAATCTATGGATCTATGGAAATGGTAGACATGTTAATAACTTTTGGAGCAAATATTAATCATACTGATAATGAAGAATATTCCCCCCTGATGGTTGCAGTGTTGAATCAACGCTACACAGAAATGGTGAAACTTTTAATAAAAAAAGGGGCAAATATCAATCAGGTCAATTCGCGGGGCTATACGCCATTAATGTGGGCGATATTGACCAATAATAGCACAACTGCCCAACTCTTACTAGATAGCGGAGCCAATGTTTTTCATTGTAATACAAAGGGGGACACTCCATTAATGTTGGCTATGAGACCCGGCAGTACAAATAGAACGATCGATCCTATTATTCGATATTATATTTATAATATGTTAGTAGAAACCGGGTTAAGTGTGTTGCCCAGGGATATTTTACACGAAATTATTAATTATCTATAACATATGAATCTATTGTGATATTGGCAAGTGAAGGTTTATACACTTATATATTTTTTCATCGTTCAATCTTTGAAATCAACACCGTTTCGAACTCATGGGTATCAAATTTGAAGAATTCTATTATATTATCTGTGAATAGGCCGCCTAACAAAAATCGTTCTTTTAATGGATTACGGAGATCATCCGCGAGTAAGGATACTAAAGTTTCTAAATCTTTCACAATTAATTTGTCGCCGGAACAATAATCTTCGTCGGCCCAGCGGCATGGTAGAAAGACATTCGGCATCGTGAATGATTTACCCGCGGTTGGCGCCCCCTCGATTGCAAATTCGGCTACTATTTTCTTAAGTTCGTTGTGAAATTCGTCGCGCGACCGTATTTTCTTCAGCTTATTCAACGTCAACTTATCAAACTCAAATACACTATTTTTTATATATTGCAGAAGTTCCTCGCGTATAATCTCGGGCTTCAACCCATGTTCATTAATAGACAATATTACTTTATGTTTCATCATAGTTGAGTCGTCGCCGATCAAATTTTTATCGATTACGCGGAATAAATCCCCGCGACCCTGAATTTTCACCCGTTTAATATCCTCCGACAAAGTTTTTCTCACTTCTTTATTCCGATCGGCCTCAATAAAATTTGCAAATGATAACATAAATAATTGATATTCATAATTGGTAAATAGCGCCTTCGATAATAATTTTGTGCGATTGTCTATCACCGGCGATTTATTATCAATAATCGCCCGGTTCACCTGCAATGGGTCATAATGGATAACCAGGTTATCGCTGGCCGATGATGTTATTACTCCGGCAGCGACATATGCGTATAACGGAATATCATTAGCCAATAATTCTATTGCAATTATTTTATTATTATATATGATTGAACGACCAGTTTTTAGTTCGACCCCCTTAATTTTTATTGCCGAGATGAAATTTTCCAGGGCGCGAGGGGTACCTCGGGGATGTTTGACCGGATCATATCTCACCGGAATTTCATCACGGCTCTCTCCGGCGGCAATCACCGGCACATAAAGAATGACGCCGCGGTAACTCACATCAACACCATAGCAGCCGGAATGAACATTCATATATTTGACAATAAGTTTGGCGCCGGCCGGCAAATGTGTTTTAAGTGCTCGATATGTCCACACAGGGGTCGACTCTTTTTTCGCGCCGGTGATCATCGCGCCAAGATATTGAATCAGTGGGTCAGACAATGAATATTCTTTCTTGGCAATCGCGCCGGTTTTATAAAAATCGGCAGTAAATTCATAAATCGGATGATAATCGGCGCGGATTTTAACCATGAGATTAAAACGCGGCGAACCATATTTGCTAACAAATATATCTCCCAGCCGATCACTTGCCCGCAACTGCATTTGGCCATCATTATCATCAAATATAATTGTATAGAGATCATCAACTTTTTCGGCTATATCCAAGAATAAGTCATTCCATCGCGGAAAACTCGTCGACATTATTTGTCCGGCGATAAATATCTGGCGCATAGAATATTCCAGGGATTTTGCATCATCAAAATAATTTATAATCGACCCGCCCAATAGATGAGTGAAGCGTTCCCGTACATATTTGATATACTTGTTGACAAGCGCGGCGATGGTTAAATTTTTTCCGGCCGCCAATGCATATATGGCACCCACATTCTTGGCCGAGGGGAAATTTTGCGCGACACCATATATGTATTGTTGTAAATCTTCGGCGCCGGCCTTTTCAATGTTTTCAAATATATTAACTAATACTTCAGGCAGACGCATTGCTCGGCCGGCTTCTAAGTCTTTGCCATACTTAATTGTATGATGGAGTTCCCGCTGCTCATCAGTTGGCGGACTGTATATATGATCGGCCAGGCATTTTCGGTCTATTTCCTCTCGCTTAGTATCTTCGACCTTTTCACCTATTTTACAACAGGGCAAACAATATCCGCGCGGATGAACATCAACGCGAAATGATAAATTGGGGTATTTCTTCGGGCAATTATACCATGCCGGGGTTTGTTTTGTAAAATTCCAGTATTGGGTAAGTACACTACGCTGCGCTTTGGTCATCGCATCATATTCGGCATCGGTGTATATGAATGGTTGTTTAGGATTTTGACAAAGAATAGAATATAATTTTTTACTTCCAAATTTCTTCAGATTATATAACTCCGGATCAACCTCTTTCAACTTCTTCAACCGTTTGATTTTCCGCGGGGCCGCAACAATATCTGTCGGCCGATCTTTAATCTTGGCGATGCGCGCAATAAATCCCGCCATGTATCTCTGAAATATTTTAAATTCTTCTTCGGTACAATCAATAAGTTCGAACCGAATGTCGGCGGTGCGATGGAGTACACGGAATGTTCGGCCAGTGTACAGTTGAACCCATTTATTCTTAATAATATTATTAGTCAAGTATAGATAGTAATTGGGAGTGGTAATAGTCGCCGTCGCCAATAATATGCGTTCAATCCGGTGCGGATCAAAATCATGCATGCCCTTTTTGAAAAACAGAGAATATTCCGTGCGCGATGATAATCCCTTTGGTTCTATAAGTCCGGCGCGGATATATTCATCAAGCGGCTCTTGCAATTGCTTAAATGTTGTCTCGGAAAGTATCCGTTTCCAATACAAGCTGACATTGAGTGTCGAATATGTGAGAGATGAGGGGGTTATACTATTGAGTTTGCCGCCGAGTGGAAATACATACCGGCCCATATTGTTTATTCTATCTATAAAATCATCAGTTAATTTCTTCATTGTCGCTAATAATTTCTCAAATGTAATGCCATCTTCTTCATTCCAAATGGTACGCACGAAATATTTGCCATCCGGCTGAATACTAATAAACATATATTTAGATTGTTCGGACTCGACCACACTTGCTGATTTAATCGATTGCGGATTGGCCTGTTTCACCTTTGTCGTCGCGATAATCGCATCGCCGAGAGTGTCCTGATCAGACTTCCGCATATTGAGCGCGATAACTATCCCGCTATGAAACTTTGGTTCGCCAACACCCGGGAATGGCACGGCAACATCTATCTGTGTTAGTACTTTACGCAATAAATATTGCCGCTGTTCATATTTCTTGATGTATGGCGGCATAACATACGCATGTATTTCCGGCATACACTTGGACACATGTAATCGGTCGAACAAATTCCGGATATTCACTGTCGCTCCGGCCGATTCTATCACCGCCACCGCTTTCGTAATCGCTATTGTTATATTTTGGTCGGCCTTGACATTATAAATTTCATCGATAATTTTTCGTTCCGCCGCGTATTTTTGTTTCAGTCCGGCCGGCTGGGGAGCTAAATCTGGATATTTCTGATATAATATTTTTTCATTACTAATTAAGTCGACGAATACTTCTTTCGTAATGTGTGGCCAATATTTGATGACGAAACCGAAGTAAAACATGTCCGACTGATATGTGTCGGCCAAAATTCCGGCCAACTGTGTCTTAATCTTATCTATAAATTGATTGATATCTACTATAAAGAAGTCGGTCATTCCGCCGATAAGATTGAAGGTATCATAGGCCTCGATGCGGATATCTTCGGCGATTTCATATAATGCGCGATCGACCGGTATTCCAAGAATTTGCCATTCGGCGGGGATGTGTTTGATTTTCCGAATGTCCGTATCAACTAGGCCATTCGCATATAGATGATATAATGTTATACCGTCACCATAAAACAAATGTTGACGATAGGCCGGAACACCTGTCGCCAGATAAATTTTATCCCTCAATTCGGCAAAATTATCCTCGGGGTAGACCACCACGTCACGAACATACTCGACACCAGCAGTAAATTCCGTATAAATCTTGTCGTCGGCAATATCGGCCGCGGTTACCAATGGTTTCTCCGCGTCAACTAAATTAATCTCCTCGGCACTCAATGATATTGATTCATAGTCGGCGGCCGGTTCTTCTATCGGAGCAGCATCCTTGCCAAGTGCACCTCCGAGTTTCCACGCCGATTGAGTACCGCGACGGCGACGCCAATTAATTAGTGACGATTCGCCGCCGTCGGTCTCTTGTTCCAGCGCGGTTTCGTTAGCAAAGAATTCTGTAATATCCGGATCCATACGATGGTCTGGATAAATTCCGCCAACACGAAGTAATTCTGTTCGGCGCGCATGAGGATTATCCAACTGGTCTTCGCCGCCGAGCATCCAGGGCCGCCGCGAAAACATTTTACTACGATAATTCATTAAGGTTTGTGGTTGCTGCTGATCAACAACCATACAATCGGGCGACAGACCTTCCTGATCCATAGATTTTTCGCCAATCGATTCTTTGCCTCCAGATTTTCCCCGCTTTATCATTAATTTCTCAGCATAATTTGTTCCATAAAATGACTTTAACATTGATGTTTGTCTTTTCACCACCGCCTGTTGAACTGCAGTCGGTGCACTTCCGATTAACACAAATGTGCGAATGATTTTGTTGCCGATCGGATCATAAATATGAATTCGAGCCGGATTTTTTTCATAAACATTAATCATTCTATATAATAATATTTTGATCTTCACTCATTGTAATTTATTATTTTTCTCTATTCGGCCGCCCGGCAATCAAACACATATTTCGGCGGAAATTCATCGGAATATTGTGTGGTTACTCGATCGGCGGCGAATAATTTGGTCAAATTGAATTTTTTGGAGACAAAAAATTATACAACTGGCCGGCCGACAATGTTCATGAATCAACAACCTTATTATACTTATTTTCCAACACAAACTTGGTGCACCCGATGCTGGAATTATTTTATCATTGAAGTACCTTCCCACACTGGTGGTACTCCTGATAAATATCTTCATCCGTTATGTCGCACTTGCAGACAGAGATTATTTCCAGATAGACATCCGGGCATATGTCTAGAGTGTGATAATATTTGTCATTTTAATGAACCGACTTGCAAACAACATCGTAATCATGCGTATTGTTTAAATTGCAAACATTGCAGCCGGTTAGATTGTATACTTAATCTACATTATTATTATTCGTGCTTGGAGTCATATTCTTGTACAAATTTTAATCTATGTGATATGAAAATTATGCCGAGAGGAATAAATTTTTCGCGTTCTATAATTTATGAGTTTCATCATAAACTAGTTCCTCAACATGTGATTGTATTGGCAATATTAGAATGCATAAATTCCGAATTATTATGTATTGTTGAAGATTGTATGCAAACTAGTTTCTCAGAATATATAGTATATTGCCCATCCATACCCTTTACTGGACTCTTTTATAAACGGTCATTGCTAATTGTAAATTCCCGCCAACTATTCGAATTAAGTGGCCAGTTACCATCGGCCAATCGTACCGCAACATATTTCGGGATTATTCCGCAGGATATAGTCGGACTGCTCGATCGGTTTCTCATCGGCGGAGAATAAAAATGAAATTTTCTTTTTAATATTCAAAAGGAAAAAATTATTTAACTTTCAATTATGCTGCAACAACAATTCGTCGATTCTCCACAAGGGGATAGATTCTACTGTGGATGTGGGCGGTGCTCGGATACATTTCGTGTAAAAATACATCCCAATCGCTCCTATTATTCGAATACATTTATTTGGCCGTTATGTGAATCTTGTCATTCCGAATTATATCCTCACAAATTGCCATTTACGTGTATAGAATGTGGAGGGCCATGTTATCTTAATGAGCCGACCTGCAGAGAACATTATAATCATATATATTGTCTTAATTGTACTCATGATAATCATTTTGATTGTGTAATGAAACTACATTATTTGACGATGTTACAGAAAGAGTATTATAATGATCATATTATTGATTTACGTAACCTAAAAAGTATTCCAAATGGGATAATCTTTCCGCGGTCTAAATTTTATGCGCTTGGATCAGGTGTATACATAGAGAGATACGCAATCCTTGAGTGTATTAATAATCAAATATTATATATATTCGAAAATTCAAATGGTAAGGCGCGGACATTTTCACAATATAAGATATATACTCCGGATATTAATTTCAACCAAAACGGTCTTCTTCACATGGAAGTATTGAAAAATGTAACACCCCGCCAACTATTCGAATTAAGTGGCCAGTTACCATCGGCCAATCGTACCACAACATATTTCGGGGCAATACCGCGGGATATAGTCGGATTGCTCGATCAGTGGCTCGTCGGCAGGGAATAAAATGTTCATCAATGGCATGACTCTGTGTATGACGCCGCGGGTGCAAATATTTTTTGCTGTCGCGTATAATATAGTGTTGATGGTCATGACACTAACCATCATAATTTTACTTTTACTATTACTATGGTATTGGTGGTCCGTGCGTGACCTTGTAGAAATTCATTTGCCCGGCCGTGGCGAAACCTATGTGGTTACAAAAAAATATGGCGATGAAGTCGAGGCCGCAAAATTAATGTCGGAAGTGAATGAAAGTGTCATCGGCGTATTAAAATACATGCGCGAAAAGTACATGCGGCCGGGAGCATCCAAGTTACATCGCGAAATTACTTCAAATATGTTATATAATTATAATCCAGAAGTTATCGTTGAGAACACCCCCGGTGGCTCCGATACTTCATATACTATCAACAAGGGACGACGAATGTATGTCTGCATTCGTGATGGCGCCGGCAAATTATTGGATCCGCATACAGTTACCTTCGTTGTTCTGCATGAGCTGGCACACATCGGCCACTATTATGGCTGGGGGCATGGACAATCTTATTGGGAAGTATTTAAATTTGTTTTGACAAATGCAGCGGAATCAGGCGTACATCAACCTGTTAATTATCGATATACTCCTCGCAAATATTGTGGAATCGCCGTAACTTATAATCCGATTTATGATGATGGTGTTAAGAATATATAAAATGCATTTTGCCAAATTTGTGACGGTCTTCGCCGCCGGCCGAGGCGCGTTAGGATGCGGTAGCATCCGAGCCCGAGGCCAACTATGTGTATACATTTTTGTATCATAACTTCGGCCGAATATTTAATATTTTTTTAGTAGTTTTGTCATATATTGATGGATACTGTGCCGCGAGCGGCGGGATTATCCTTTATGATGAATTAATATATAAATTTTGTTAAAGTATTGGCCGAACTTATGATACACCGGCGTATACATGAAGTTGGCCTCGGGCTATGGTCGCTAACGCTCCCTCGCACCTCGGCCGGCCGGCGAAACGCGCAGCAATTGCGCGCGGGGTGGCGCGACATTGGCATAGTATTTGATATAAAAAATAAATTGATGTTTATCTATCTTTATAAGTAACCGTGATGGTATCGGTATCACTCTGGGATAAAGATATATGTATATTACTATTAATATGCCAACGGCTGAGCCGCTTGATAATTTTCGGTTTCATCGTTAGTTTGAGTCCGCCATCGATAAATATCGGATCAAAGAAGTTTTCTTTCTGTTCATACGTGCATGTTAGAAATACACATGTTGTCTTCGATATCGGGCATTGGCCTTCAATATAAATACTTATAAATTGTTCATCCATTGTGAATACGCGCCCTGAATATTCACGGATGAATAATACTAAAGAGAAGAATTTATAATCTCGAGTCCATGAATTCGTTCGGCTCTGGGTGAACGACACTTGATAGATATAATATCTTTTTTTACATGAGTCGTCGGCGATTTCCGGCGGCTGATCACTTAGGCGCCAATTGGAGGTATACCAATTGTACACATACTGAATATAGGTATCGCCGGCCGGCAATACATACTCTGGATATCTCCACTTCCGAATTATATGTTTAAATGATTCATGGTCCACATCAATGAAAAATGGTCCAGTGCCATTCAGATTCCGCTTGAAATAATTCTGGAAGTATCCGGCACGCATCAACGTAGTCTTATCCACTTCCACAAATTTGCCGCCGACATTTAATGTAATCGGAATCGACCATGTAATTCCGAAAATATTTGGGTACTTCAGCAGAGTATCTGCCGAAGTACTATCTGATGATAGCTGTGGCGTTAGGACTGCCGCAACTTCGTCACACTGATCGTCGTGATCATGGTTGATGATCACCGTACGACCCGCCCGAAGCGGCGGCGATGAACACAACGATGGCGGCGCCGACATGATAACGATGCATGCAATAATATGGTAATCTATTTCTTGCCAAGAAAAAATTCAAATGGATATTATATAAAATGTTGTGTTGTCTCTGGCTATTCTTGCTCGCTTTTATATTTTGGATAATATCTAAGGCTAATATATTCGGCGGCGAAAAGTTTGATGGCGAATATATTAGTACGGAGAACGTAGTGAGACCAAAGGGCGAATTAGCTCGACGACCGACCGAAGGGCTCACGCTTGGCGGATCAATTATTATGGAAAATAAATGTGTATATATCTAAAATTGAATTTATAATAATAATACAATAAGATGAAGTGTATTCGTTGTGAGAAAACCCTTGCGGGCTCTATATGCAATCATCGCATACAGCTGCTGTGCATAAAGTGTTGTGATTCTATACATCCGCGATTACGCTCGAATATTACCAAGAGCATACAATGTGAATATCCGGGGTGTACGGTTTTTGATAAGTATATGATATGCTCACCACACCAGAACACTAATCTGTATTGTGAACATGCATTAGGTTGTATAACAAAGCCGTTTGATTGTATA
>Ga0209542_10008554_pt1 | contig 19072 bp, 25 predicted proteins | sample RifCSPhighO2_01_FD_184028 | JGI IMG/M metagenome (GOLD analysis project Ga0209542, IMG submission 184028) | Soil microbial communities from Rifle, Colorado - Rifle CSP2_plank highO2_0.1 (SPAdes) (version 2) | ecosystem: Environmental > Terrestrial > Deep subsurface > Rock core/Sediment ...
ATCGTGTCGCCTTGTTTGATAAACAAAGGAACGGTAATTGTTACTCCGGTTTCCAGTGTTACTACTTTTCCTGCTCCGGCAACCGTATTGCCCCGGGCACCTTCTTCGGCTTGGGTCACCAAAAGTCGAACCTTTTTTGGAAATCGTACGCCCACTCCCTGATCATCATTGACGAGTACCTGGTACGTCTCGTTTTGTTTTAAAAACTGCACATAATCCGAAAGTACCGATTCGGCAATCTGGATTTGCTCGTAGTTAACATTATCCATGAATACGTACTTGTCCCCTTCTTTGTAGAGATACTGCATTTCACGGGTGTTAATGGGCACTTCCGTCATCGATTCGCCGGATTTAAAGGTAAAATCCTGAACTTTGCCGGTTTTTAAGGCCTTCAATCTCGTTCGCACAAATGCACTCCCCTTGCCGGGATTGACATGCTGAAACTCCACAATCTGATGCGGCTCGTCCTTAAACTCCACAAACATGCCTTTGCGAAATTGTGCAGTAGTAATGGTGGACATAACACTGGAGAATATTATCCCAAAACCCCTATTGATCTGCAACTTATCTCCCGTACGTATCCCAAAGAAGGTCAAAAAGTACGGACTGCGTTTGTGATAGCTCGCTATTCCAAATTTCTGTACCGACGATGGTGTCTTTGCCATACCCCACTAAATAGATCTTCTGTTTGGTGATGATCGTGTCCGAAGAGAAGGTGACCCCTTCTGGTAAAATGGAAATGGCGTGCCTGGTAGATGCATATAGCCGTTTATATTCCAGTGCTTCTCTGCAGCGTACTAAAAGTTCTTTGGCCCTTCCCCCGTTGGCCTTTATCGCCTGGGGAATTTTATGAAAATATTCCGGCATGGTCGCTTTTACACGACCGGGGTGGAAAAATGCCGTAAAAGACCGTTCCTTTAAAACTTCCTCATACATCGCCTCGACCCGATGTTTTCCCTCAAAAAACTGGATTTTAGGCACGATCGCGTTGGTTTTTTCTAGTGCCAATAGCTCGGGGAGCTTTGCACTAACAGTTCTCTTTGCTTCCTCTATATCTTTCTGTTTCGCTTCAAGAAGCGAGGGTAACGTGGACACTGCCACGGCCTGTGCGTGCATGATCCCTCTATGGGCAAATATGGTCACAAGCCCGGCTGACATGAGCCGGTCCATGATGACGTACATGGAGGATCGGTTGATCCCGGCGTGTTTAGCCCACACGCTCACCGGGCTTGCGCCAAGCTTGACGAGCTCCAAAAACGCCCCGGTTTCCTTTTGGTCCAGATGGAATTGAGCAAAAATGTCCTGCATCGTGGTGTTGTTGTAAAATTACAACATAGCAATATAGCCTCACTATAGCTATATTTTCCCTGTTTGTCAAGTAGTAGTGTTGTAAATACTTGACAGATATATATTCTCATGGTATATTATCCTGTAACAATTTTATTTAGGTCATTCAATACACTCCATTGAGTTTAAAATAAATGTCAAAAGGAAAAACCTATGAATAACTTTGAGTTTCAACCAATTAGAATTGATCGCGTAGCACAGCCACCATTTATTGATGTTCCCATTTATGGGCCGCGTCGGTATCAAGACCCTAGGTTTGATGAAATATTTAATGGTGCTGAAAAAGACCGTAAACGACCAGAGGGTTTTCATCCGGGGTGGTGGGTTATTCATCGAGAATACATAAGACAAGCAACCAAAAGTGGTATTCTTCTTACAGAATTACCACTCAGATACGAAGAGGAATTGGAACCGCTCTCTTACCTAGCGAAAATAGTGAGGGCAAACAATGATCCAGACGCGTTCGAAAGTCTTTATGCTGCATATCTCACATTTATGCCCAGTAAATGGTATTTATTTGAACGTTACAAACCGGAGCGGAAGTTGGTCGAAGCGGTTGGTCGGTTTCATAATGATGTTGTAAAATTCGATGCGTTCAAAATGTGGAAAATATAAACAGAACTCTGGATAATCACCACAACTCCCTCCCCGGAAAAAACATCGTACACGCATAGACGTAAGCGTCTTACGCCGAGGGATACACATCAAGTCCTGGTACTTTCCGAAATGCCCTATCGCCTGAAACAATCGAACATTTGTGATATAAAGCGGTTGCGGCCAGAAGCGCATCGACGACACCCAGGCGTATCCCGTGGCCTTCCATAACCGCCAAAAGTTCCCCACATCGTGTGGCTACCACTTCGTCAATCGGCCAAACATCCACGGAAAAATCTGCGAGAAAATTTTTGAACTCACTGATGTAGCGCTCGGGCGTCTTGGTCTTATGGGCTCCATGAATGATTTCCATTATGGTAAGCGCGCTCACCCGAAGCTGCTTACCCTCAAGCGACTTCATGAGAGCGACAGCGCGAGGGTTATCGTGGAAAAAGTCGATAAGAATGTTCGTGTCCAGAAGCACAATCATAATGGCTTTATCGCCCGCACAGAAGAACGTCTCAGGCGAACAATCTCTTTCTTCATGCTCCTCACATCATCCGCGTCTTTCCAGATGCCTGCATATGAAAGAATATCCTTCTGAGGCGCAACGCGGTCGTCGATAACCGGCACAACTTTGGCAATGGGCTTGCCTTTGCGTTCAATTACCGTGGATATCCCCCGATAGAAGGCACTGTTGAGAATCTCACCAAAGCGCCTGCGCGCTTCCATAGCAGTAACTGTCGTATTCATATATATCAATTCTATCAATTGATATGATTCATGTCAAGCCAAAAAAATATAGGTGTTTCCCCAGACTGCCCCAACAAGCTACAATAGACAGGCATGAGGAACTTATCCGTAGACGAACGCAAGCTCCTTATTATCCAGGGGTTTGACATCCTGGCCGCATCGCTCGCCGGGATATTTGTCACGGTTTTTTTCTTTGCCCATGGCGATTTGAGAGTGACCACGCTGTACAACATTGCAGCATTTGCGTCCATGACCTTCTTTCTTGGATCATCAGGCTTACTCCTGCGGTATTTCTCTTCAGGGACGCTTATGAAGGTGAGCTTGGTCGCAGGATCACTTTTCTATCTTCTACTATTTTTTCTCAAAGACCAAAGCATCTCGTATGTTATCCCGCTTGGCATTCTCTCCGGATTTTCCGGCGGGATCTTCTGGGCAACGTACAATCTCAATCAATATATCCTTTCTCACTCCGGTAACCGTATATCGTACTTTGGTTGGGGTGGAGCGATATTTAATCTTGCCAATGGCATGGGTCCCGCTCTGGGCGGCCTGATCATCACCGTCGTTAGCAAAACGTCTTTGGGAGTTATGAATGGATATCTCATGTTATTTTTTCTGGTTGCCCTGATAAATGGTATTACCATATGTATTATCGGTAAACTTCCTTCCCATGATGATCTGCAGTTTTCCTATCATCACATCTGGCAAAACCGGCGGAGTAAGCGCTGGAAACTCGTCCTCGGGCAAAATGCCGCGTTGGGTTTATACGATGTGGCAATCGGTACCGTCACCGGCATTCTGCTCTATGTCATTTTGAAAAATGAAGCGGTGTTGGGATTGGTTCTCACAACAGCTTCTCTCTTTGGCATGGTTGCCAGTCTCTACGCTATCCCGCTTCTCAAAAAGCACCCTTCTGCTTTCTGGATAGGCAGCGTCGGGTCGGCGGTTTCCATCATTCTATTTGCGCTCTATCAATCGCCTATGGGGGTATGGTTATTTATCATAATTTCAGGATTCACGGCACCGATGTTAAGCAACAAGCTGTCGACGGTTTATTTTGGCGCTCTGGACGAAGCGAAGGGCGGTTGGCAACAGAAGTATCATCTTCTCCTCGAGCGTGATATCGTTTTAGGGATTTTTCGAACAATGAGCTACATCGGACTTTTTGTTTTGCTTGGGTTTGGGTCGGAAATTCAATTAGCAAAATCGTGGTTACTTCTCTTGCCTATCATGCCAATCCTCATCGGATTTTTGATCAAAAAATCCATTACGTCCCAAAATGATGTTCTTGACACCACAAGTTAGAAACTTTACAATATAGAAATCTAAACATATGGCACCACAACTCAACCCCAACACCAGTCAGGAAGAATGGTTAAAAGTCCTTGGTAAAGGAATGGTTACCATCCCTAAAAAATGGCGGGATGATCTTGGTATCGCCGAGGGCGACATCATAAAAGCCACGAAGCAGGGGAAAAATGTCGTACTTACGTCTCCAAAAACACGCGCCGTCCCCTACCGTATCTACACCGACGACGAAATCAAAACGTTTCTTAAAGATGACCGCCTCTAGACATTTCCCAACGAATAAAGTTTTCTTTGACGCATCCGTCATCATCGCGGTCCTCCTTTCACCATCCGGCGGATCTGCTAAACTCCTCGAGTTTGCAAAAAATAAAGCAATTGTCGCTATCACCTCGCAAACCGTCATCGATGAAGTAATCGATCATACGGAAAAAATCCATAAAACTCCTGAAGAAATCTCGTTATTTGTGAAAGAGTCAGGGTTTCTTGTTCGGGAACGGGTAACCCAGACGGAGATAGAAAAGGTGTCAGGAATCGTCGATTCGACTGATGCACACCTATTGGTGGGAGCACGAGGTTCCGCGTGCCAATACCTGGTCACGCTTGATAAAAAACATCTTCTCCGTACTGATGTCCAAAAAATGGTTGCGCCTCTTCGTATCGTCAATCCAAAAGAACTACTTGGTGTGTTCGCTTGAGTGAACCGAAAACAAATCCTCTGCCGGAAAAAACATCGTGTCGGCAATATCGGTGATGTCAGCAAGTAACATCACGAGACGGTCGACGCCGACGGCGATGCCGGAACATTCTGGTAATCCGATTTTCAGCGCTTCAATGAAGTCGTGATCATAATCATACGTTGTTTTTCCTAAACGTTTAAGTTCGGTAAGCTCGTGTTTAAATCGCTCCTCTTGTTCTTTCCAATCCGTTAGCTCAGAGTAACAATCTCCTAGTTCCAAACCTGCAATATACAATTCGAATCGTTCCGCAATTCTAGGATCGCTTTTTTTCTTTTTTGCAAGAGCTCCCATGGCCGCCGGAAAATCATAAAGAAACGTCGGTTTTCCAAAACCCAAATGCGGTTCAATTTCATTGAGAAATATTTGATTGTATAGTTGCTCCCACGTCGTGTTTGGTTCGACCTGGTAACCTTTTTTATGTGCTATCTCTTTTGCGTTATCAAAAAAAATATCAAGATCAATATGCGCCCATTTGGCAAATGCTTGAGCAACAGTCGTTCGGTCCCAAGGTACTGAAAGATCAATAGTTTTCCCTTGATATATTATAATATTTGTCATTCCGGGCTTGACCCGGAATCCAGCGTTTTTCTTCCCTGGATCCCCCGCCCAGGCGGGGGATGACAATAAAAATAACAACTCCTCACAATCCTTCATAATATCTATGTACGTAGCCCCAATGCGATACCACTCGAGTATTGTAAATTCCGGATTGTGGAGATTGCCCTGTGTTTCCATGTTGCGAAAACTTTTTGTTAGAGAATAGCAATTGCCAATACCGGCAACCATAAGTTTTTTTAACGGTACTTCAGGAGACGTTGAAAGATATGCTTTTGTTTGGTTTCTGTATCGATCAAGAAGTGTCGTTTCAAAAACATCAAGGTAGGATTCCGCTGGAGGGTTTGTAATAAGCAGTGGCGTTTCTACTTCATGAAAGCCTCGCGTATCAAAAAACACTCGAATGGACTTGATGATTTTTTCTCGAACAAAATATTGATCCCAGAGGTTGGGGTTTTCTTTAAGTTTGCGCCATGTCCTCATGAACGCTTGCGTTTGCGAGAGGGGGTCGCGAAAGCATTTGCCACAAAAACCAGGTAGATAATCTCGAGAATTCCTGCGGTATGGACGAGAAGAAACACAATAAACCATCCTTTTTCCTCTCTTCGTGCGGCGTACCAGAGGGCTAACCCCGTCCAAATGAGCGACCAAACCATGAGGAAAACAAATCCACTCCCCCACCAACGACCCGTCATCATTTGGTTATTGCCTAAAAACCAAGATGTCTCTCCCCAGTTCATCATAGTCTAGAGGAATCGTTGAATTGAAGCCTTTTGTTTAAGTTCCTCAAACCACCCTTGAAGTTTTTCTCCGACTTTGCTATCAAAAATGGCCTGTTTTGCTTCTTCGCGTAATTTTTCCGGTTCCGTAGACGCAAGCAGCGCGCCACTGGTTGCAATATAGTTATTAATGTCTGCCTCTGTTACGGTTATATCGCGCCCAAGCAAATTACGGATAAGGAGCTGCAATCGAACCTGGCTCTCAAATTCAGTCCGGCTCATGCCCTGCCTGCTCAGGAGTTCATCGAGACTTGCATTTGGTCCGAGACTCGTGGTGATTTCAGTTACTTTGGCAGTAATCTCCTCCGGCGTCACTACTACTCCCTCTTTTGTTGCAGCGTCACCAATCAGCCGTTCGCTAATCATCTGCTCAAGTGTCTGTTGACCAAAACGCGAGGTCAACACCTTGTTGAGTTCCCATCGAAATATGGGTTTGCCGTTCACCATTCCTGCAATCAGAAGTCCTTTGTTGGTAAAAAAAAGCGCAACAAGACCAATAGCGACAACGGTAAGCGCAATGACTTTCGGCGACTTCCACACGGCTCGCGGCTCAGGAACTATTGGTACGGAAAGAGTTATTTTCTTCGGCATGAGCGTATTTAAGGAGGATACCATATCTACAAGAATCTTTGCAATAATCGGTTTATGAATACCCGGTAAACTTTTCGAAATGGATTCGGTCGGAGGCAATACCCATGGTACCAAGAAGTGTAACCATACTCTCGACAAATGGCAGTGACCCACACACATAGTATCGATCGCCACCAGCCCCGACTGAGTCGGGGCCAGTCGAAATTTCTCGAACCAGTGCTTCATCAATCCGGCCAGTTCGTCCACTCCAGACGGTTGGTGAATCTTGGGGACGCGTGATAGTATGGATGACTTTTGTTGAAAGTTCGGCCAAATAATCCTTGAATACTATTTCCTCCGGAGTTCTGTTTGAATAGAGAACGGTGATGGGCATTGACAACTGTTTGTCCGATACATACGTCAGCATGCTTCGAAATGGCGTGATTCCAATGCCTCCGGCGATCATGATGTGATGACCTGGATCTTCCTCACGGAAAATAAATCCTCCTCCGGGACCTCTGGCCTCGATAGTATCTCCTGCAGAAAGCGAAAAAAGTTTCTTTTTAAAACTGCTCTCTCCCTCATTGGTCGTCACCGCAAGAACCTTTTCTGTAGACGAAGAACTCAGACTAAATGACCGAATCGTCCCGCGACTGTCGGGATTCTCATGCGGCAGACGAATGCTCACATGTTGTCCGGCTCGATAGGATATGGGTGAATCCGACGTAAATATAAACGTCGTCGCCGTAAGCGTTTCTTGACGTACGTGAGAAAGGGTAAGCATCATTGGCGCTTTTTTATGAAGCTTTCGGCGAGCATGAACCCGTTCTTGGTGTACCCCTGGTCGAAAGAAAAGATGCAATCGGCGTGGAGTCGTGTGGCAAGTACCATAACAACGCAGTCACAAAAAGAGTTGTCTTTGGTTGTCTGTTTTTCATAGAGCATAAATGCTGCTCGCGTATCTCCATTGCTCACTGACTCCACTATGCTATCGCTACGAAGAATAACAGCGAGAGTTTGCTTCACGCCGGAGACACCCAGGCGTTGCAAACCAACCAGGGAAAACTCTGCCAACGTCGTCGGAGAAAGCATAAAGCGGGCTGATGAATCGTGCAGACGTTTCTGGATGTTTTCTGCGCGCGCATGCAGGGGGTCATCCGGCTTGGCAAGTCCGATGAGCGCATCAGTATCAACGATACTGATCATAAATGCGTTGGAGGTCGGCTTCTGCGGCTTCTGCGGCATATTTCGTGTGCTTTCGAGCAAGATCCTTGGGACCTTTCCATTTGAGTGTTTTTCCAAGTTGCACGAGTTGTGCAAGTCCGCCGGACGTACTTTTTTTCGCCTGTGTATCCTGCCGCAGTCCCCGCTCGGTATATGTACGAAGCTTATCCACAATACGCAAGCCTTCCTGTTTTGCCTGCAAACTTAAGGCTATGTAGAGATCCTCCGGAAAATAAAACTTTCGCTGCACGTAGGTCATATGGCTCCATAATACATGCATCGGCATCGTTAGTCAAGGCACAAGGCATGCCTTGCTTCATGAGTGATATCTACACAAAAATTAGTTCTCCTTTTTTTGGCGGCTATATAATAACTTTGCACGCGAATCGTGTGGCCGGGTTGTTCTGGTTCTTCTGCGTATGTAAGATGACCATCACATATTTCCATGGCAGGCCTGCCGCTTTCGGCATCCGAATACAAAGGTTGTGTGGTCACTAATGGATTAGCTTCTGCTACTTCTATAACTTCGTCCTGGTCTTTATAGACAAATAATATGCCATTACCAAGAATAATATGGAGCAATCTTACATGTGTGTCGTCGACCGCCTCATACACAACACGCGTCCCGGCGAGCTCGATTTCTCTCGTATCTCCTGGGTTAAGAGGATGTGCAGATAAAACACGCTCCTTCTCTTGATACACATCAAATTCATCAATGGAATGAATCTCTACCATTACCGGCATAGTTAGTTACGCGATACGGGGCAGATCGTATTTAGCACGCAGTGGTTGCAATCGGGATTTTGCGCTTTGCAGATGGCGCGGCCGTGGTCGATCAACAAATAGGTCATTTTGAACCAGTCTTGTTTTGGAATGACCTTCATCAATTCTTGTTCGATCTTATTGGGATCTGCGTCTTTTTTGTAATCCACGATAGATTCAAGGCTCGGCCTTGGGGATCCCTTAAGGCCGAGCCTTTTGAAAAACAGCTCTTTTTTACCCCCGATTCTGTCCAGATTCACCAAACGCAATCGCTGACTCAAACGAAAAACATGCGTATCAACGGCGATGCCTTCAACAATACCGTGTGCATTTCCCAAAACAACGTTGGCCGTCTTTCGTGCTACGCCGGGAATAGTACACATTTCTGCCATGGTCTTAGGAATCTTGCCACCAAATTTCTCTTTGATGAGCATAGCCGCGGCAAGAATGTTTTTGGCTTTATTATGATAAAATCCCGTGGACTTGATATCCTGTTCAAACTTGGCAAGGTCTGCGGTTACATAGTCGTCGAGTGTTTTATATTTGGCAAAAAGCTTCTCGGCGACTTTATTAACCATTTTATCGGTACATTGGGCGGAAAGAATAACAGCAACAAGAAGTTCCCAGGGATTTCCATATTTGAGCACGATCTTGGCCTGTGGATAGGTCTTTTTGAGAAGGTTTACAATTGTTATAATTCGTTGTGTATCCTGCTCCATACCGACTTCATGATATCATGGATACAATCAGTATGAAATTCCCGCAATTTACCCGATTTTTCTCCGCAAGTATTCTGTTGGGCTCGCTGGGAGCGCTTTTTAGCCTAAATCTCTTCGCGTTGTGGCAAACTCACCCAGCGCCCGCGGTCCTTGGGACATTGACGTCTCCCTGGTCAAGCACGAGTCACGAGACGCTTGCCCACTGGTACTGGCAAGAGGGATTGGTTGATCAAGCGACTCGTGAACTTCACATAGCTGAGCAACTGTCGGTGGACTCAACGCGCTCATCTCAAGTGCTGGGCGCTACTTCCTACGAAGCCCTTCGGAAGCAGTGGTCATCGGAAAAACAAAATTTCGTATCTGCTTTATCCTACTGGCAGAGCATAGAAAAAAAATACTCCAACTATCGTGATGCGTATATCATGCTTACTGTACTCGACTATCAGCTGGGAAATCTCAACGATGCGCGTGCATGGCTTGCCCGCGCCCAAACATTGGACCCCAATTCCCCCACTGTCCAATCCCTCACCAAGCTTTTGGAATAATGCTTGACTTCTGAAAACAGGAGAAGGGGAAAAATTGTTCGTGGTATTCACGAGAAGGGCAAAGAAGATACGGGTAATATCCGCGAGAAGAATGCACAGAAAGAAGATTGAGAAGTATGAAAAAGCTCAAAACGATCCCTCACTTTAAGACGGAGGCGGAGGAGCGCGCCTTCTGGTCTCGCGTGGACAGCACGGAGTACGTGGATTACTCTAAAGCGCAGCGGTGGGTGTTCCCCAACCTCAAGCTCTCGTCTGTACCCATAACAATCCGCCTTCCGGAATCGCTCATCATGCGGGCAAAACTCCGAGCCCATCAGCAGGATATCCCCTACCAATCCCTCATCAAACAGTGGATCTTCAAGGGAGCGGCACAGGGATAAAAATCATTTCATCATTCCTTTAAAGGAAGTTCTGACACTGCTTGAAAATATCTGTATGTTTCGGAAGGAATGGGGTTGCGTATCTCAAACCCGTTTTGTCGAACAGCATTCTCACCAATCGGTCTCCAGATCGCCTACTGATCTTTCTTTTCTTCCTTGGCTTCCTCTTTCTTCCCTGCCTGCGCAGGCTTCTCGACCGGGGTTTGACCTTCAGCGACTGGCACTGCTTCAGCTGCAGCTCCTTCTACTACTGCCGCTTTCTGGGCTTCTTCTGCTGCCGCTTGCTCACTAGCTTCGCGGCTGACGAGGGATCCAACTTTGACAATGGTCAGTTCCGGATCTGGTAAAATCGTCACACCACTGGGGGCTTTGAGATCTTTTACCTTGAATTCGTCATTAACCTGGGCTAACCCGTACACATCAAGGGTAATATTTTCCGGAAGGTCTGTGGGCAATGCTTCTACTTCTATCGAATCGACAATCGTCAAAAGCACACCTTTTTTATCAACAACCGCCTTAGCAACTCCAACGAATTGGAGGGGAACATTTGCCTTCACCTTTTCTTTGAGATCGACTTGGCGAAATTCGACATGAAGAATTTGTCGGGTAACGGGATGGACTTGCACAGTATGAATAAGAACAGGACGCACGTCTTTTCCTACCGTTAGCTCAATGAGTCCCGTTTCGCCTGCCTCACGATGAATTTTTTCAAATTGATCACCCTCGAGAGTAACAGAAAAACTCTTCACGTTTTTCCCATACACGGTGGCAGGTATCTGTCCGACACTACGGAGTTGTTTCACTTTTCTACCGAGTACAACTCGAGACTGTACGGTAAGTGTGTGTTTTTTCATTGTGAAAAATGAAGGAGTAACCCAACATCAGACGATAGGCTCCTATTGTACTCGAGTAGGCCTGCCGATGCAACCAGTTGTGCCTGCTCACCATCGTTAAAAAGGGTCATGAGCCAGGATGATGGGGCATGAACACGCAATGAAAAGGGCATCGATGATGTCCCTGCCTGGACCCGCGTGGTGAGGAGCAATTTTGAGTTACTCGACAGAGAAATAGGACGAGTATACGTAACTGTTATCCGTCTATTCTTCTTTGCCGCGAGTACTGAAGCTACACCAACAACGACGCGTTCGTGTTCGTTGTTTTCTTCCCAATACGGCAGTGACTCGCCTCTCCTCTCGCCAACCAATCCGCCATCGATGGTTACACGACCGACGCTCACCTCGGAAGGCAAATAGAATCGAGTATAGCTTTTATATTCCTCTCCCGTATTATGTTGGGAGAAAGAAACCGCTTCTTCTAGTTGTCCATTGTCCCCTATCTCGATATCCCGGGAAATTTCGTTGGTTATAAAAAAATTTGCCTTGTTAACTGCCATATTGGAATCAACAATAGCAATCGGGAGATCCGTACATCCTTGAGCATCGACAGCATCTCCGCACGACGGTTTGATTTCAAGTTCCCCTGCCCATCCATATTGTTTGACCGCCTTTTGAAGATTGTCTCGCACAAAATAAAACTGCACGTCCCGTCTCCCAACGCTCTCGACCAGACCGCCAAAGGCAACCGTCGTCTTGAAGTTCTCGTCCTGCAGTCGTTCAAATATACCTCTCGCAAGGCTTCCCAGAAAATCCTTTTTTTGGGTAGAACCGGGGAAAAAATCTGACTTAGTATAGTAGAGGGCTTTCCCCAAAAAATTGTCACTGGTAATCCGATCGTTGTAATCGGATAAAACAATCGGACCCGATGCACGGAGAAGCTCGGTTACAAAGGCAGTCGTCACGGCAATCACTCCATCCACGCTCTGCCCTGTTTCTTTTTCATAAAACCAGGCCGCACGCTGCCCGCTCTCAAAAAAATCCGGATCCCAGTTGCTATCCCGTAAATACCAATGCTCCTGAGACAGGAGTGTCCGTATCGGATCGGGTGGATCCACGTGCCCGCGGAGTTGCCCGTCCAACTCATAGACATCAAAAATAGTGAAGTCTGCAACCAACCCGTCTACCATCGTGAGCTTCCCGACGCTTCCGACAAACCCTCCCGTCGGGCGCAGCTCCATGCTGTTTTGAAATAACACAAGATACGATTGCGTCCCGCTAAATCCACCGCCTTCCTTGTAGAGCAAGAGAAGCTTATTTATGGTACCAAACACAGTCCGCAACAACGCAAGTTTCGTGTGGATCATATCGTCAGTGTGACCCAGAGAAAGAAGGGCCAATGGGAATGTTCTCTCACTAAGAAGCTGATTAAACGATGCTTCAATAAGACCAAGCTCAATAATCAGGCCGTCCACCCCGGAACGGAGACTATCAGCAACGACGAGTTGATGCGTCTGATTGGGACCTTGGCCTACTATGACGTTCGTCGACCATTGTTTTGCTTCTGCCGAAAGTCGACTCATATGACTAATCGCCCTTCCGGTGTCAATAAGAAGGCCAAAGAGTTGCTCTTGTCTTGTCAACGCTGTCGGTACCCCGGTAAATATAAATGGACTGGCGCTTACGTCCATTAAGAATCTTCCGGCACGCGCACTGCTGACACCGAGCTGGGATATTTTTCCTGCTGCTGTGGTATCTCCCCGGGTAATCAGGATCCCACTCATAATGTACGAAGAGATACTAACCGCCATGGTCGCGACATACCAGAATAAAGGGAGGATAAAAAGTAATACGAGTAGCTTTCCACGCCATCGCGCTGGTATCTTCGGCCTGGGCGCGTGAATTTTTTTTGTCTCATAGATATTATCGATAAGGTCTGCAATGCGCTGCGTATCTTTCCTCCCTTCTCTCATATCCAAAAATGACGATGCTGCCGTAAAGAAAAATTGGAATATCAACGTAAGTTTATCCTGAGAGATTGTGTCTCTGTCGGTCAGTATCAGTCCGACGTGAGGCTCTCTGATCTTTGGATTCGTTTTGGTGGACTCGTCCCAGCTTATCACAAGAGTCCGATCGCTCTGTTTTCCAAATTTGGTTAGGATTGTTTTCACGAATTGGCTATCTCCACAGATGACATGGTACCGGGCCGAAATTGCGGACTCGTAATTTTCCACAACTCTCGTTCCACGAGACGAGAGGTATTCCCGAAGCGGTGAAGAAAAACTTGAGTCCTGACTGTCCACGCGTGCTAACGCGGAAAATGATTCTTGATCAACTGGTGTGGCAGGGGGTGTCATATCGGGAAATTCGTTAGCCTATTATGACAAACAGTCTCTCCGAAAACAACAGAAATCTATTTATCCTATCCTACAAGGATAATCAACGAGACATGAGGCAATATGAATTAGCAATTATCAAGCGCTTGGTTTACTAAAAAATCTGCTCGACGATTCTGTTCCCTTGGGATAGCGTGATAGAGGATTTCTCCCCCGACCTCTTGTTCAAGCAAACGAACAGTCAAGAGGAGTTGCCGCAATTTATCGTTTTTTACTTTAAACCTTCCGCTTAACTGTTCGGCAACCAAGAGCGAATCAAGAAAAAAATCAACATGAGTCGGATGCATATTTTTTATTGCACCAAGCGCATCAACCACTGCGGTATATTCGGCAACGTTATTGGTCGTCTCCCCTATTTTTTCCCCAAACTCTGCTATTTTTTTTCCGGTTTCGGTTTTGATGACAACACCAACCGCTGCCGGCCCAGGGTTTCCTCTCGCTCCCCCATCGGTGTGTATGACAAATTTCATAATCCCGTCACAGCAATAACCCCTGTTGCCAACAGTACTATTGCTTCTGATAAAACGGTGATCCAGGCCGCGGCGATATACCCATGCGATGGAATAAAAACACTATTAAGGATGATGTTGACAATCATTGATACCCCGTAAATCGGAATAAGAATCATCTGTCTCTTTTGCGCAATAATTGTCCACATAGTAAGACTGCTTACAAAAAACAACGGAAGAGAAAGAGAAAGAATTCGCAGTGCCCCGACACTTCCGGCAAAATCAGGCCGAATGCGTGTTATGAGCGGCGATCCCATCCACATCAAAATAACCAATACAATGGACGTTACGAGTAAAAAAATACATGACCGCCACAACATATGTCTGAATTTGTCGCCGGAAACAGTGAGGAGCAGGGGATAGACACTATTCATAAAAAATGTCGGTAACACAAGAGCAACGTCAAAAAATTTATAGGCAAATCCATAAACCCCTACTTCAATCGTCGACCGGGTAAGCGTGAGGATGATGGAATCGATTCTAAAATATATTTGATTAAAGAGAAGCGTGAGTCCGAGAGGTATACTTGCCAACAAAAATTGTTTTGCAACTACAGCGTCAAATTTCACCCGTATCGTTCCAAATTGTTTTACTAAAACTAACGCCAATAGTGCCGTTACGCCACTGCCAACCAGAAACGCAATCACAGCTGCGACCGGACCAACGAGGGGAGCGGTGGAAACGGTCACAAGCCACACCAATCCGAGCGTTACCAGTGATCCACAAACAACAGCAACCATTGACAAATCGTAGCGGAGTTTTTCCTGAAACAAGGCATTGGTCGTCGTAATGATAGCTTGAAAAAGTATCGCCGGAGCAAACACAATAATCCCAAATCTCACGCCGTCCGTATATCCTTGCGACGACCCGCGGGGTAGAAAAGAAAGTATAGCAATCGCCATAAACATGAGGAGGATGCTTCCCACGAGTCTTAGACCTAAAAGGGTGTTCCAAGTTTCGTCCCCATCTTCTTTTTTGAGCTGCAAATACATAGCGTTGATACCAAAGTCGGCGAGTAAATAAAAAAGAGCAACATAGCTAGTGATTTTGGTAAGTTCCCCATACCCCTGTGGTCCGAACGTACGAGCAATAAGAATCGTTGCGACGAGTATTGAAGCGGACGAAACCACTCGCCCCACGAGCTGACTGACTGTATTTTTTGCTACCAACAAGCGCGAAGAACCAGGAGGCAAAAAGGGGAGCATCATGGCAGTATTGTAGACAAGGACAAAACCAAAGTAAACAACAGTTGTCCTTGTTGGAGAGTCAACGGGTAATGATCAACAAGACCCAGAAGCAACAACGCGATAAGAGACACGTTGAATTTCTTGATGCTACGTTTCACCAGCAACAGAAAAGCCACGCATCCAATAATTCCGGTTTCAGCAAGCACCAGAAGGTAAATATTGTGAACTGGCTGAAGAAAATAAATTTGTCGAGAAGGAAGTACTTCGGGCAGTTGTACGAGAAAATTTCCCAGCCCAATGCCAACAAGCGGAGACTGCTGCCAAAGAGTAAATGCTGCAGCGTTGAGTTGCTGACGGACAACGACGGATTCCTCAAGTGGATTGAATTTTGTCAAAATAAAAATTGCCGGAATAATAACGAGTATCAAGAAAAATCTTTTATTTTTTCCAATTATTGCTATGAGTCCCACTACGAGCGCGGCGCGGCCAAATGTTAGGATCAATGCAACAATTCCTAAAATAATACATATTCGAATCCAAAAGGATTTTTTTTGTACCAACAGAAAGGGAAGCGTTACTGCTAAAAACCCTCCAAGTACATTTGGATGAGAAAATGTGCCGTAGGCTCGCAAATACTCGCGCCCGTTGAGAACAACGCGAGCAATACCAGCTGTATCGATAGTAAATGTTCGTTCTCCGAGCCACCAGAACATACCACCAAGCGAATGCTGAAAAATAAATTGACCGATGGCGATAAAAGAAGAATAGAAAACTGCCACGGACAGATATCTCGCAACAAATGATAGACCGGGTTTTGTGCGAACAATATAAAAACTCAGTAATCCAAATTCCAGAATTTTACCCCATTTATAGATTGACTCAGGTTGACTTTTTGCTACCCAAATATTTACTGCAGCAAATAGTAGAACGGGAATGAGTATCTGCAATCGCAGTTTTGGCCTGAATTCTATAAACCAAAATAGCAAAACAAAAAATATGATGATATCCGTAAGGTAGACAGTGGAGGAGAGGTAATCGATCCTTCGACCCAACACCATGGACCATTCCGGCCAGAAATGAAATCCAAGTTGTGTAGGAAGGAAAATGAGAAGAAGGGCAAAAAACCGTTTATGCATGGGTCTCAGGGAGAATCGGCAAATGGTGCTTGAATTCATTATCCTTCATCCTCTTGATAACTTTCTCAACAACTTCTCGGTTATATCCTTTGGAGACAACAGCATCAATAGACTGTTTTTCATCAACAACGAATGATAAAATCTCATCAGCTTCTTTGTACGTAAACCCAAATTCTCCCTCATCAGTCTGCCCCTCCCAAAGACCGGCAGTAGGAGCTTTTGTGAGAATTTGCTCTGGAAGATTAAGAGATCGTGCAAGCTCGTATACCTGTGTTTTGTAGAGATTTCGCAAAGGCTCAACATCACTTCCTTCGTCTCCAAAGCGCGTAAAGTATCCCAATAGATATTCTGTTTTGTTTTCTGTTCCAACGACCAGCGCGTTTCTTTTTTTTGCCTGATCAAACAGGAGAATCATCCGCACGCGTGCCATACTATTGCCGCGGCGGATTTGATCCATTGACGGATCCAATGCAACAATCGGATCAACAAGGAGTTGAATATTTGTTGTATGAATATTACTCTTTGGAATCCCCAATGTCCTTGCAACTATCTGAGCATCAGTAACACTATTAAGATTTCCGAAAGGTAAGAGCAGGGGATAGACATTGTTTGCTCCCAGCGCGCCCACTGCAAGCGCCGCGCTCGTACTCGAATCAACCCCGCCGGACATAGCAACAACTGCCCGTTCAAATCCCGCCTTCTCAAAAGAATTCTTTATAAACCCGATAAGCTCATTTGATTTCATGAAAACTTTTATTAAATGTATATCTTCTACCCGCCTTAGCTATCTTTTTTCCATTGACCATGACGATGTCCGCGGTAAAATCATTGCTCCCATGAATGAGAGCCGATCCGACGCCGTATCCATCAACCGGCGTTTGAGCTTTTTCAAAACGTCTCACTTTTTCTTCACTAAAACCACCGGACACGAGTATTTTAACATGAGAGAATCCTTTGTCATTGAGCGCACGACGAACAAGTTTAACAAGATGTGGGGTAACTCCGTATCCAGCTTTGAGAGATTTGTCGATCATGTTGCTTGCGGTATCCAGTCGAACGCCCCAAAGTTTCTTTCCGAGTATCTTGGCAACAGCAAGAGACGTTCCGACGCAGTCGTTATCAAAATCAACGAGGGCTACAACATTTGCGTCACGAATATGTTTTGCAAAAATTTGTGTTGCGCGCACCGTATCACCGCCACAGACCGCAATCAGCGCGTGGGGAATCGTGCCAACTGGCGTTCCGTTAAATCTGGAAGCGTGGGCAAGTGTACAAACGCCACTAGCTCCGCCGATGTATGCAGCATATCCATCTCCTTCCTGGTTTAAAAAATAATCAAATCGGTCGGCAAAGAAAAATACCGGCTTGCCATTGGCTACACGGACGACCCGTCGTGTAGTGGTGGCAACGACGGTTCTTCTAGCAAGAATTCCTAAATAGATTGACTCGAGATGGGCAAAAGAAACATACGACCCAGTTATATGCATTACCGATTCGCCTTGATTTATAATATCTCCATCGCGCAAAGCGCGAACGGCAAGAGACGTATCGACAACGGCCTTTAACAGTTCGACTACTTCATCAATCCCACAGAGAATACTTTTATCATTCCACTGAAAAACCTGCATCGTCACTGGCGTAAAGTTTTTTTCTTGTTCGAGGATATATTTTGTGCGATTGAAGTAGACAGCAGAATAGAATCCTTTTCTAATTTTCTCTATCGTCTCCTTACTCCAATAATTCATTTTCAAAGCCATTGAAACTGGAAACCCGTTCGCTTGGGTATAGTAGATACTACTACTGAAGATTTAGTTTCCGTGATATTGAATTTTGTAGTCGAAGCTCTGAATCGTAAGGAAGATTCTTTTTTACAAACTCAATTGCTTTCTTTTCTGCTTTATCTACCAATTTTGCCAATTTATTGTACTCTCGTTTATTCTCTCTTTTAGTCTTCATACCTACTTTATGCTAACACGTGTACTATATTAGTCAATACTGCAATGGTATTGGGTAATCAGAATACGTTTCAGTTCAGGCAGTCCAAACGCTCCAATTATCTGTGAATTTGTCTGTATGGCTTTAATAATTTGTGCCACTTGTACTTCAGAAAACTCATGATTGAATTTAGATAAATGTATTATAGCCACAACAATTAATCAGTAACTGTTTTAACCTCCCGCCAATCTGTTTCTCCTCTAAGGAATAGCTAATAAATGCATTAATACGATCCATACGTGAGTTCGTCGTCTTTCATTGCTATGACCGATATAACCCATGCTCCTCTATATAGGTTAAAACCGACGACGGAATAAGACCGACAATTGATAGTCCTTTGGAAATACGGCCTCGAATGATTGTTGACGACAGATTAGAGGTAACCAGTTCGGGTGAGGTTACGGCATCAAAGCCTTCCGGTAACTGCCCGGGCAGAGGGTGGCCGTTCCTCGGAAAAACAAGAAACGAAACTTCTTTTGGAAGTGTTTTGGAATCCTTCCAGCGGTGGAATTCAGGGAGGACATCACTGCCGACGATCCAAAAAAAATTGTATTTGGGAAACTGTTCTTTTAATCGGCGCGAGGTATCAATCGTATAGCTTTTTTCCTTACGCAGTATTTCGCTGTCCGATGCCTTAACGCCTTCTTCTTCGATGAGTTTTGTCATCGCTAACCGATCTGAAGCAGCAGAAACAGTCGGATCCCAGTTATGCGCAAAGTAGGGCATGAGCCAGACTTGGTCGA
>Ga0209542_10008556_pt1 | contig 19071 bp, 16 predicted proteins | sample RifCSPhighO2_01_FD_184028 | JGI IMG/M metagenome (GOLD analysis project Ga0209542, IMG submission 184028) | Soil microbial communities from Rifle, Colorado - Rifle CSP2_plank highO2_0.1 (SPAdes) (version 2) | ecosystem: Environmental > Terrestrial > Deep subsurface > Rock core/Sediment ...
CGCCGTGCTGTTCTTTTAATTGCAGGGCAGCTTCGACCGCGTTCTCGTCAAAGGGGTTAACGATCGAAGGGACGCCTTCGCGGATCAAGGTGTTCGTTTCGGGATTTATTTTGACTTCCGTGGTGTCCGGAACCTGCTTGATGCAGACGACAATATCCATTACTTCTTCGAGGCGTTTTCCTTGATGAGGGCCAGCGCGATCTGATTCCGCTGAATCTGGTTTGTCCCCTCGTAGATCTGTGTGATCTTGGCGTCGCGCGCCATTTTTTCTACCGGATATTCTTTCATGTAACCGTAGCCGCCAAGGATCTGGATGGCGTCGATTGTCACTTTCATGGCCGTATCTGACGCGAAAAGCTTGGCTTCGGAAGCGGGGAGGGTAAAGTCCTTATGGCCGGCGTCGATCATCCGCGCGCAGGCATAAACTAAAGCGCGCGCCGCTTCGATTTGTGTGGCCATGTCGGCGAGCATGTGCTGAATTGCTTGCAGAGAAGCAATCGGTTTGCCAAACTGGACCCTCTCCCGCGAATACTTGACTGCTTCGTCGAGCGCTCCCTGAGCGATGCCGACCGCCTGCGCGCCGATACCGGGGCGGGTCAGGTCGAGGGTCTTCATCGCGACAATAAAGCCCAGGCCTTCTTTTCCCAGAATTTGGCTCTTGTGCACTTTGCAGTCCTGAAAAACCAATTCGCGGGTAGCGGAACAGCGAATGCCCATCTTGTTCTCTTTCTTGCCGAAGGTAAAGCCGGGCGTCCCTTTTTCCACGATAAAAGCGGAGGCGCCGCGCGGGCCTTTGGATTTGTCGGTCATGGCAATTAACGAATAAACTTCAGCTTCGCCGCCGTTGGTGATCCACTGCTTGGTCCCGTTAATAATGTAATGATCTCCCTCTTTGCGGGCGGTCGTCTCCAGACCGGCGGCGTCGGAGCCGGCGTTCGCTTCGGTCAGGCCGAAAGCGGCCAGCTTTTTCCCGGCCGCGATCGGGGGCATATATTTCTTTTTTTGTTCATCGCTGCCAAAGAGGAGGATGGGGGTTGAGCCGAGGGCGGAGGCGGCAAACGTGACGCCGACGCCGCCGCAGACCCGGCTGATCTCTTCCGTCGCCAGGCAGAAATTAAATACGCTCATGCCCATGCCGCCGAGCTCTTCAGGAATATAGAGGCCGCAGAGGTCGGCTTCGGAGAAGGCCTTCATGGCTTCCCAGGGGAATTCGCCGGTTTCGTCCCACTCCGCGCGCTTGGGCAGGGCCTTCTCGACAGCCACCTTCCTGGCCAGGTCGCGGATCATCGTTTGTTCTTCGGTCAGCAAGTAATCAAGCATTCATTTTCCTCCATTTCAATAATCAAAAATAATGAAATTTTTCAAAACACCTGCCAAAACACATTGTATCAAGAAATTGGGTTTGGGTAAAGGGCAAAAGAAATAATACACGGAGGATGGGCCTTGGCCAAGAGGCTCGCCCCGCAAGTCTGCGGGAAAATGGGCTTGACAACTCCAAATTACATTGTAAAATGGAGTTATGTATTCCAGATTGTTAAAGCCGCCAAAGGCGAAGAGTTTCTTCCTTTTCGGCCCGAGGGGAACCGGGAAAACCACCTGGGTAAAGGCGACCTTCCCGTCGGGTCTGTATCTTGACCTGCTTGAAGCCGAGCTTTTTAACGACCTCCTGGCTAATCCCCAACGCCTGGAAAAGCTGATACCCCGTAATTTTAACGACTGGATTGTTATTGACGAAGTTCAGCGGGTGCCGGAGTTATTGAACGAAGTCCACCGGTTGATTGAAAACTATAAATACCAGTTTGTCCTGACCGGCTCATCAGCCAGAAAATTAAAAAGACGGGGGCCGAACCTGCTGGCCGGCCGGGCCTTGACGCTCTCAATGCACCAATTGACCGCCAAAGAGCTGGGCGCTGATTTCAAAATTGATCATTCGCTTAAGTTCGGACAACTGCCCAGCGCTTACGTGGAAGCGGACCCAAAAGCTTATCTCGAGAGCTACGTTAAAACATATTTAGAAGAAGAAATTCAACAAGAGGGATTAACCAGGAATGTGGGCGCTTTTTCCCGGTTCCTGGAAACCGCCAGCTTTTCGCAAGGCGCGGTCTTAAATGTTTCCTCGCTGGCGAGAGAAGCGGCGATCGAAAGAAAAGTCGTGGAGAATTATTTCACGATTTTAGAAGATTTGCTGATTGCTTATCGGATTCCCGTCTTTACTAAAAAGGCCAAAAGGAGGATGCTCTCCCATCCTAAATTTTATTTTTTTGATGTTGGATTATACCGGACGCTTCGCCCCGCCGGGCCGCTTGACCGGCCGGAAGAAATCGAAGGGGCCGCGCTGGAATCTCTTTTGTTTCAGGAATTGAAGGCGATCAACGACACGCTTGATTTGGGATATAAGATATTTTATTGGCGGACGTCAAACGAGATCGAGGTTGATTTTGTGCTATACGGCGAGCGGGGCATTCTGGCTTTCGAGATAAAACGAACCGGCAAAATAAACCCGGCGGCGGTTAGAGGATTGAAAGCGTTCAAGGCGGATTATCCGGCAGCCAGAACCTTTTTGCTTTACAGCGGAGAGCGGCGGATGAGCGACGGCGAAATTGAAATAATTCCAATTAAAGAAGCCCTAAAAGATATTTCACTTCTCTTAACCTAAATCACCACCGAATAATGTTCGCGCCGTAAGTTAAGCCGGCGCCGAAGCCGGCGAGTACCACAAGATCGCCTGATTTAATCCTTCCCTCTTTCAGGGCCTCGTCCAAGGCGATGGGGATGGAGGCCGCCGAGGTGTTGCCGTACTTTTGAAGATTAACATAAACTTTTTCTTTTGACAATCCCATCTTCTTTGCCACGTGGTCGATGATCCGGATATTGGCCTGGTGCGGGATCAGGAGGTCGATGTCGGCCGGCGTTAGTTTGGCAATGGCCAGAATCTCCTCGACCGAGACCCCAAGGACACGCACGGCAAACTTGAAGACCTCCCGGCCTGCCATGCGGATGACGCGGCCGCCCTTCCCTTCAGGATCGCGCGAGCCGCCGCCCGGCATGATGAGGTACTTGCCGAGCAAGCCCTCGGCTTTCAGGTAATTTTTCAAGACCCCTTCTTCTTTAGCGGTCGCGGAGAGAACGACGGCGCCCGCGCCGTCGCCAAAGAGGATGCAGGTGCCGCGGTCGGTCCAGTCAAGATATTTGGTCAGCGTATCGGCGCCGACGAGGAGCGCCTTTTTGTAAGCCCCATTCTCGATCAGGCTGCTCCCGACCGCCAGCCCGAAGTTGAAGCCCGAACAGGCGGCCGAGAGATCAAAGGCCGCCGCGTTCTTTATGCCCAGTTTGTCCTGCAGGATGCAGGCCGTGGCGGGGAAGAGCAGGTCAGGGGTGCAGGTGCAGACGATAATGAGATCGATCTCATCCGGCGAAACTTTTGCGGCGGTGAGAGCCGCTTTCGCGGCCTCGACCGCGAGGTCAGAGGTGGCGGTCTTTTCGTCGGTCACGCGCCGCTCACGGATGCCCGTTCTTTCCCTGATCCATTCGTCAGAGGTGTCCACCAGTTTCGCCAGATCATCGTTGGTGACGACTTTTGGCGGCAAATAAGAACCGGTGCCGATGATCTTTGCCCTCATGCCGCCTCCATTTTAGAGATGCAGCCGACCAAATCCTCGCGGACAGCTTCGTGGGCGGCCCGGATCGCGTTCTTGAAGGCCTTGGCCCGGGCGCGGCCATGCGCCTTGAAGACGACCCCATTTATCCCTAACATCGGGGCGCCGCCGGCCTCGTCGTAGTCGACGCTCTTCTTGATACCAGCCAGCGCCGGCAGGAGAAGAAAAGCGGCAAATTTGGTCACGAAATTCTTGGTCAATTCTTTCTTTAATAATGAAACGATAAGGTCGCTGATCGATTCGCCGAACTTAAGGATCAGGTTGCCGACAAAGCCGTCGCAGACGACCACGTCGACCTTGTGGGAGAGAATTTCCTTTGATTCGACGTTGCCGACGAAATTTATCTTCGTTTCTTTGAGGAGGGGCCAGCTCGAAACGGCGAGTTCATTACCCTTTTCTTTTTCTTCGCCGATATTGAGGAGCCCCACCCGCGGCTTGTCGATGTGCATGACATGCTCGGCATAAAGCGAACCCATTTCGGCGAACTGCACCAGGTTCTTCGGTTTGCAGTCGACGTTGGCGCCCATATCGAGCAGAAGTATCGGGCCTGACGGGGTAGGAAAGATGGCGGCGATGGCCGGGCGCTCGACGCCGGGAATCCTCCCCAGCCCGAAGAGGCCGGCCGCCATGAGCGCGCCGGTATTGCCGGCCGAAACTACCGCGCCAACTTCTTTTTTCTTAACCAGGGAAACGGCAACGTTGATGGAGGCATTCTTTTTCTGTTTGACCGCCTGGACGGGGCTCTCGTCGTTGCCGATCACTTCCGAGGCGTGGACGATCGAGATCTCGCCTTTTTTGCCATAGCGGGAAAGTTCTTTCTCGAGGGTGGGGCGGTCGCCGACAAGCGTGAGACCGACCGGCAATTCATTCGAGGCCAGAACCGCGCCTTTAATGATCTCCACGGGGGCGAAGTCGCCGCCCATGGCGTCTACGGCGATCCGGATCACCCTTTCTTACCTTTTTCCTTTTTCTCTTTGAGTTTGATCACCTGGCGGCCTTTGAACTGGCCGCAGGCGGGGCAGACCTGGTGGGGCAGGGTGGCCGAACCGCAGTTGGGGCATTTGCTTAAATTCGTTCCTTTGAGGCGGTAATTCGAGAACCTTCTCTTTCCCTGTCTGATATTTGAGTGTCGTCCTTTTGGCACGGGCATGATTTATTCTCCTTTAACTGAACTCTCTTGCAGACTTTCGCAGGTTTCCCTGCAGAGAACTTTGATCGGCAGGGCTAATAAAAGGTTCTGGCGGATCATTTCGCCCAGGTCAATCGAGTTATCTTTTTCGATCGGATAGACGAAATCTTCTTCTTTGAGCTCCCCCCCTTTGCTCGACTTCGACCGAGGCGGAATCTCCCTGGCGTATTCTTCGGCCACTTTGGCCGCGACCGGGCGCCTGATCTTCTTCAGGCAGCGGGAGCACTCAAGCTCCGCCTCGGTTTCAAGGGTGCCGCTCAGGAAAACCGAGCCCCCGGTGTTAACCAGGTGGAGGTTGACCTTGACCGGCCGGGTCAGGGTCAGCCCTTCCTCGGGAAAACTGACCTTTTCTTCTTTAACGATATCGGCTGCCGTGCCGATAACCCTCAAGAGTTCCGTCAAATCGATCTTCATGGATTATTTTATCATTTTGCCCCAGGCTAAGCAAGGCCAAGGCCCATCATTTCAAAAATTGAATGAAATTTTCCTAACATCAAGCAGATAAAGATTTGTACATATTCGCCCGACAGCGATTGGCTAAATCAGGAGGAGAAAAACGAGCATGTCAGTGAAAATTCACCCGCGAGTTACGGACTGGGCCCATCAAATGAAAGGCATTACCGGCGCAAATAAAGTCATCATGCTTGACGGCTCTCCAGCCCAGCGATCGCGGCTTAATCAGGCTCTGGTTAAAAGCGGCGCCTTCCAGGCGCTTGACCCTGCTAAATGGCCTAACTCCTACGCTTCACGCTCAGCACCAACCGATACGGCCCGAGCCGAAGATAAAACCCTCATGGTTTATAGTGAAAATCGCGATAACAATCGTTCTTTTAAATATATGTCGCCCGACGCGGCGCATTCCGATGTGCTCCCACTCTTCAAAAATGCTATGAACGGCAGGGATATGTTTGTCGTCCCTGCACTTATGGGTCCCGAAGGCTCCAGCCTGAGCCGGGCACTCGTTCAGGTGACAGACAGCCCCTATGTCGCCGCAAATATGGCAATTATGTCACGCATGGGCGATCCCGCGCTGCGGCATATTAATGAAAATAATGGTGTCTTCACCCGCGGCTTACATGCTTCGGCCGACCTTGATTACAGCAAGCTCTATGTCCTGCATTTTCCCGAAGGCGATCCAATAGCTGATATCTGGTCAGTTAATTCTGCTTACGGCGGTAACGCACTCCAGGGTAAAAAGTGTTTGGCGCTAAGGCTTGCTATGACCCAAGCTCGTGCTGAGGGCTGGCTGGCGGAGCATATGTTAATCCTGAAAATAAAAGATCCTTCTGGCAAGACCCATTATCTAACTGCTGCATTTCCTAGCGCCTGCGGCAAAACCAACCTGGCCATGCTTAACCCGCCCACCCACTTTGCCCAACAGGGTTGGGAAATTACAACACTTGGCGATGACATCGCCTGGCTCAAGCCGCATTCCGATGGCACTTTGCACGCAATCAACCCGGAAAATGGCATGTTTGGCGTGGCGCCCGGCACCAATGACCAGACCAACGGCAATATGATGGACACCCTGCGCCGCGGTAATGTCATTTTCACTAACGTGGCCACGACCCCGGACGGCGATGTCTGGTGGGAAGGCCTAACACCGCGGCCGCCGAAACAATTTCATGACTGGCGAAACCGTGAATGGGAACAGATCGGCTCAAACACCTGGGCAATTGATCGGCAAGTTAAGGTTGAGTGGAATGAAGGTCGAGGCAGCTGGAAAGTTACCAGCGGGGAAGAATTTTTGCCCGACGCCCTCCAAGGCGCCAAGGAATTACCGAATGCCGCGCATCCCAACTCACGCTTCACCGTTGCCGCCAGCCAGTGCCCCAGCCTTGCGCAAGAGTGGGAAAACCCTGATGGCGTACCAATCTCACTGACTTTATTCGGTGGTCGCCGCCCGGAATTTGGTTTAATTCCGCTGGTCTCCGCCGCCCAAAGCTGGGAACAGGCCGTGTATATGGCCACCGTTATGGGCTCGGCTATGACGGCTGCGGCCTTTGGCGCAGTGGGCGACATTAGGCGCGATGCTTTTGCCCAGCTTCCCTTCATGGGCTACCCGCTGCCTGATTACCTCAGGCATTGGCTCTCGATGCCGCAATCAGTCAGGCATTTACCGCAGGTGGCCACGGTTAACTGGTTCCAGAGAGATGACGAAGGCAGATTTATCTGGCATGGTTACGGGGACAATTTCCGCGCTCTCGAATGGTTGATTCGGCTTGGCGAGGGCAGTGCGCCCTACCTTGATTCTCCTGTTGGCCGCTTGCCGGGCATCAATGGTTTAGATATGACCGGATACAATATGCCTGAAAAACACTTGGCAGCGCTGACCACATTTAATCCTGAAGCAGGCTGGCCCGCAGAAGCAGATTCACGCGCCAGGCACCTGGCCAAGTACCCAGATATGCCTGAAGCAGTCACCAATGAACAGAAAAAATTGGCAGGTGCGATAAATAGCTTTTAACTACTTCGCCCTTGGATGCGCCTCATCATAGACCTTCTTAAGCCGTTCCTTGGTCACGTGCGTGTAAACCTGCGTGGTTGAGAGCGAAACGTGGCCCAAAAGCTCCTGGACCATCCGCAGGTCAGCTCCCCCTTCCAACAAATGCGTAGCGAATGAATGGCGCAGGGTGTGGGGCGTGACCTTTTTGTTTATCCCCGCTTGCTTGGCGTAAAGCCGGATGATCCGCTCGATCTGCCGGCTGGTGAGGCGTGAGCCCCGCCGGCCGATGAAGAAGGCGTTCGTTTTCGCCGCTTTCAGAAGCTGCGGCCGCCCGTTCTTTAAATAGTCTTTCAGGGCGGCCCTGGCATGCGAGCCGAAGATAACAACCCGCTCTTTTGCTCCCTTGCCGAAAACCCGGATCTCCCCCTCGTCAAAATCGACCTCGTTCAAATTGAGCCGGGCGATCTCGACCACCCGGATTCCCGTACCATATAGTAATTCCATTATGGCGCGGTCGCGGCCGCCCGCTTTGGCCGCTTCCAGCAGCGACTTCATTTCTTCGGGATAAAGGAAATTGGGCAGCTTCTTCGGCAGCTTGGGGGTCAGTAAATTTTGGAAAGGATTGGCTTTGGTTTTCTTTTCCCGCTGGAGATAACGGAAATAGGAGCGGGCGGCCGAGAGCTTGCGGGCAACGGAGCGGCGGGAGAAACTTTTCTTCTCCAGCGCGAGAAGGTACTCGCGGGCGGATAGCCGGTCGATCTTTTTGTCAGCCAGGAAAGCGATCAGGAACTTGAGGTCGCGCTCATAGTTGCTGGTCGTGTGCGATGAATAATTGCGTTCGTTGCGCAGGTAATTGAGGAACGGCTTAAGCCAATCCATACTGCGCGCGCTTATCGGATGTCAGAGGATAATACTTGCCGCGCTCTTTGAGCCAGGCCTCTTTCTTTTCCGGCGGCCGGGTGTCGAGGTGGACCGCGTTCTCTTCCGGATAAAAACCCAGGCCGTTGACGCCGGGGATCGTTTCAGCGTACTTAAACAGTTCGGCGGCCGGCACCCCCTCGAGCGCGATATTGGCGGCTTTCCCCTTTGAGTGGTAGCTGATCTTTTCGCGGTTGAGTTTTTCCAGATACTCCGCGCAATAAAAACCGGCGATCACCCTCGGTCTTTTCTTAAAATGGACGGCGATCTCTTCGAGAATACCGACGAGCCCGAGGTGGATCCGGTATTCGCCCTTGCACTCGGGGCACTGGCAGGCGAAATCCTTGTGATTAAAATGCTCGCTGAGGTTGCCCATTGACTTTGTTATTATAGCATAGTAAAATCCGCTTATTCATTAAAATCTTGTCCGCTCGCCTGAGGGAGGAGTTAATATGAAGAACCGGCATCTTTTTACCTCTGAGTCAGTCACCGAAGGGCATCCCGATAAGATCTGCGACCAGGTTTCTGACGCGATCCTCGACGCGATCATCGCCAAAGACCCGCTCGGCCGCGTCGCGGTCGAGACGCTGGTCACCAACGGCCTCTGCGTGGTGGCCGGCGAAGTGACGACCGGCTGTTACGTTGACATCCCCCAGATCGTCCGCGAGACGATCAAAGACATCGGTTATACCCGCGCCAAATACGGCTTTGACTATGAGACGTGCGGCGTGCTCGTCTCCATCAAGGAGCAATCCAAAGACATCGCCCGCGGCGTCGACAAGGCGCTCGAGATCCGCGGCGGCGCAGTGATCAAGGAGGACCTGGAGGGAATCGGCGCCGGCGACCAGGGGCTGATGTTCGGCTACGCCAACAAAGAAACGACAGAGCTGATGCCGCTGCCGATCGTTCTCGCCCATAAGCTGGCCAAAAAATTAGCGGACGTGCGCAAGACCGGCGAACTGTCGTATCTGCGGCCTGACGGCAAATCCCAGGTCACGATCGAATACGAAGATGATAGACCAGTCAGGGTCCATACCGTGCTGATCGCGGCCCAGCACGCCCCGGAAGTCGACGCCAAAAAGATGCATGAGGAAATAGTCGAGCGGGTCATCCTGCCGATCCTGCCGGAAAAATTGGTCGATGACGAGATCAAATACTATGTCAACCCGACCGGTCGCTTCGTCATCGGCGGACCGCAGGGCGATACCGGCGTCACGGGACGCAAGATCATCGTTGATACCTACGGCGGCTACTCGCGCCACGGCGGCGGCTGTTTCAGCGGCAAGGACCCGACCAAGGTCGACCGCTCGGCCAGCTACGCGGCGCGCTGGGTGGCGAAGAACGTGGTGGCGGCCGGCCTGGCGGACAAATGCGAGGTCCAGCTGGCCTACGCCATCGGCATCGCCCATCCGCTCTCGATCATGGTCGACACCTTTGGCACCGGCGTTATCGCCGAGGCTAAGATCGCTAAATTGATCGATGAGGTCTTTGACCTGCGGCCGGGGCTGATCATCAAGCAGCTCAATTTGCGGCGGCCGCTCTACAAACAAACGGCGGCTTACGGGCACTTCGGCCGACTGGACCTTGACCTGCCGTGGGAAAAGACCGATAAAGCGGCGGAGCTGAAGAAACGTTAAGAAATCTTCGCCGGCAGCGTAATTATAAATTTCGCCCCTTTGCCCGGCTCGCTCTGCGCGCTGATCGTCCCTTTGTGTTTCTCGACGATAATGTCGTGGACGATCGAGAGGCCGAAGCCCATCCGGTCGTCGACTTTGCCGAATTTGGTGGTAAAAAACGGCTCGAATATTTTCGGCAGGTCTTCCTTTGAGATGCCGGGCCCGGTATCCTCAACTTCTATCCTGACATAGGTCCCTTCCATCCGTGATTTTAGCCGCAGTTCGCCCCCTTTTTCCGCCATCGCGTCAAAGGCGTTGGTAAAGAGATTGATAAAGACCCGCTCCAGTTCGTGTCTGTCCCCGGCGATGGGCGGTGTCGGCGCAAATAGCCTGACGATCGAGACATTGCTTTGGTGGGGCATGAAGCGGAGTGCGCTTTCGATCGGGTCTGTGATGTCGAGCGCCTGCGGTTCGTGTTTCGGCGGCCGGTCGAGCGCGCTCATGGTGCCGACGACCTTCTCGATCTGCTCGCACCGGTCGACGATCAGGTCAGCGGCCTCCGCCAGATAGCCGGGATTGCCGGCGTTGGCTTTCAGCCTGTCGGCCTTCGAATAGATGACGGCCAGGGGATTCCTGATCTCATGCGCCACTTCGCTGATGATGCGGCCGAGCGACGAGAGCCGCTGGGCGCGCTCGAGCTGTTTTTCCGCCTCAAAAAGTTTCTGCTGGCTGGCCTCGAATTCTCTCTTGACCTTTTCATACGGCCGGATGCGGTCAAGGATCGCCAGCGCCTGGACCGTGATCGTCTTGAAGATCATGATATCCTGTTCGCTGTAAGGGTCCTCCGAAACTTTTTGGCCCAGGACGATCGCCCCCTCGATCCCTTCCGATGAAACAAGGGGGACGACGAGCCCGGCCTTTGTCTGTTTGATATCGCCGGCTTCGATATTGCGCTTGTCCGTGATTATTTCATAGCTCTTTATCTTGATTGTGTTCTTGATTTCCTCCGCGATCATCTTGAACGCTTCCCCACTCTCAAAGACCGGCACAAGCTTTCTGGCAATGCTGTTGATCAGTTTGTCGGAGTTATACCAGCCGGTTATCCATTTTTCCTCGAGTGGCGTCTGGATGAACGCGCGCAGCCGGTGAGCGGCCCAGGCCCAGGCAATGGCCAGGGCGGCGTTTGTCGCCATCGCGGCCGCCATCGGCATTGTGAGCGCGTTCAGGCCGACAAATGAGGCAATGATCAGTGCTCCAACAAAGCCATACGCGGCGGTGCGGGTGATTAATACACGAATGTCGAGAAAATCGTATTTTGTGATCGAAAATGCGGCAAAGCCTATTAAAAAGATAGTCCCTAATCCTCCGACGTAGATATAGTTCGTGGTGCCGAAATAAACCAATAACACATTGCAAAATATGCCGATCGCAGAAGTGAGAATTAAACCCAACAGAAAATAAGCGATTTGCGTTTTTCTCATGCCCTTTGAATGAACAAACGAAAAAAACAATTTGAAATATACCCATGAAAAAGGCAAAATAAAGCTCAAGACATATGGGAGTGCAAGCGGTCCCAGTTCGACCCCAAGTTTCGTTTCTGTTATTTCGCTAATAAGCAATAAAAGATTTGTTGGAGATAACGCGGCAATAACAAACAACAATGGGAGCAAAAACCTAAATGCAAACAATGTATTGAGTGATGGCTTGTTGTCGGGAAAATATTCCGTAAAAAGCAGAATAGAAATCGGGATAAACGCTCCTGATAGAGCCACAATTCTGAATGATATATCCATGATGTCCGGGGAAATCCCAAGGCTGATAACCCCTAGGAAAACGCACCATAAGCCGACAAAAAGTGAAAAGAGCAAGAAAAGCCCCTGTAAAAATTCTTTGCGAGAGAGAAAGACGGCCAAGCCAATGATAATTTCGGCAATGCCGACAATGAATAAAGGAATAGAATAGGAAGGGAGGGCGGATAAGATCATCTATATTCTAACGCGAAGCCGCCATTCATCCACTTCGAGCTTTCAACCGCGAAGCAGGCTGTCTTTTGGCCCTTAACAAATTTCTTTTCACTAATTAGATCATCAAGTGTGCTGATCAAAGATGCGCCCCCGCAATATCCCTTGGTTTCGACATTGCTTTCCCATTTTTTGGGGTCGATAGACAACCTTTCTTTGAAAATGTCTTTTGCCGTCGCTTCAAGGGTATAAGATGGCAGCGTAATAATCAAATGATCGATTTCATTTGCGGTCAAGCCGATTTGCCGCATTAATTTACCGAAGCTTTCAACCCCCATAATGGGAGCTTTTTTATTGACTAATCTGTAGTCCTGGCCAAAATGATGTTCCCCTTTTTCGATAACCGCATTGAGATCAAAATTGGCCGCGCCGAGCTTAAGCCACATGCCCATTTTTGTGCCTGTGCCGACCGAATCGTTATAAACATCAATAAGCTTGATGCCGTCTTCAACTTTATCAGCCGCCTGTAGCACAACGGCGGAGGCGCAATCGGAAAGGAACCATCTTAAAAGAATGTTCTCCAAAACGACTTGCTCTTGATTGTAATAATTCGCCGTTAAATAGGCAGACGGATTTTGAGAATAAATAACGATCGCATTTTTATATCTGCCCACTCTTAAGGCATCAAATGCGATTTGCAATGTTTTTGTCATGGCAGTGCAATTGGAGTGGATTTCCATTTCTGAGCAATAGGGTATTCCTAATTGTTCTTGAATAAAGGGGGTGCTGCAAGGGATTAAATGGTCAGGTATGGGCAAGCCTAAAACGATCAATTCGATTTCTTTTGCCTTAAGTGATGATTTGTCCAGAGCGGATTTGACCGCCTTGGTAGCCATGGAAACATTGCTTTCAGTTGGTTGCCCGGTCTTTTCATCCAAAGCAAAATAACTATACTTTGTTTTGATAACATCTTTCATTTTTGCGCGAAGTTTGCCGATCAGCTTTTTTATTTGCAAGGAAGCATTGTCAAGAGGGCCCAAAGCTTCTTCGATCCTTTCAAAGTTGACCCTTTTGGGCAGGAAGACCCCGGTGCTTACCAGCTCAACTTCTTTTAGGCTTGCCATGGGATTATTTCTTTTCCACTCTTCTATTTTCTCAACATGTTTTTCGAAAGTTTGCCCATTAAGATTGGCTTACGGATTAAAGAATTCTTTTGCCATAAGGGCTTTCCGGCGGTCTCGTTTTTTCTTTTCTTTCAATGTGTTTTTCAAAGACACCGAGAGTCATACTCGCTTCTCTGCCGGCGAAATATTTTTCAATGGTGGCGAGCACATCCTCGTCCTTATACGGCTTCTTAATGTAGTTGATCACGAACGCCGCCGTTGCCTTATCCCATTTGTCCTCATCCTCATACGCGGTCAGCATGGAGATCCCCACATCCTCGCCAAAATCTTTTCTGATCTTTTGCAGCAGCTCCAGCCCGTCCATTTCGGGCATTTTAATGTCAAGGAAGATCAGCCGGATATTGTTGCCGCCCAGCCCGAGCATGGTTTTGTTTTTCTTCAGATGCCGCAGAGCTTCTTTCGCTGAATAGGCCGCAATCGCATGATATTTACCTGTGCTTTCAATCAATTCCGCGATGGAGTCAGACACCGCTTTATCGTCATCAACCACCATGATTATGGGCTTAGCCATCTTTTGTCCCCCTTTCCCTGCTCCCGCAGGCCTGCCAAATTATTGCACGCCCAAATCGCGATTTCAAGCCGGATCCGTGAAAAACGGCTGTCACCTGGGGCAAAATGGACTATATGTGGGAGGGGTTGAAGGGGTGTCAAAATTTAGGACAGTTGGCTGGAGGAGCAAAATTAAATTGATGATTAAAACGCAAAATTTTAAAATCGAATTTGCTGGCAATGAAATTGCTTGTTATGCATTATCAATCGCCGGCGGACAGTTGTTGACAGGAGCAAAGCATGGTAAAATATAACTACCTCAATAAGGGGGCAGCAATGTCCCGATTTAAACATCCACAAATCAGCCTGTTTTTTCCAACTGATAGAGGACTTGTCCTCCGAAGCCCGAAGGGCGAAGGAGGAGTCGGACGGAAAGGGTGTAATTTTATCCTCGCTCCCTCATCCCGCAAAAATACGCTGAAATATCCGCCAAAATCTGACGATAATGTTATAGTGGAAATCAGTCTGTTGAATTTTTAAAAAAATCGGAGGGCTGTGATGAACAAAAACCTAGCTCACATTTTCATCCCCATTTTTGGCATCCTCGTATCTTCAATTCTGATGCTTCCTTCTTTTGCCGCTGATTTACCCGCCGAGGCGGGCTTATCTCTCGACGATCTCATCGCCAAAATCCAATCCAACCAATCCAAGATTCACGACATGTATGCCGAGACCACCACAACCATTACTTCAAATATGGTCATGCCTGGACAAGAGAGTAGGGGGACGCAGAAAATTATCCAGAAATCAAAGATGTGGACGAAGGGGCAAGACAAATCAAAGATCGAAATGCTGTCGCCGACAAGGCAAATAACGATAATAAACGGTGATCAGATGGCGACCATCAATCCTGAGACAGGGCAGAAGGTTGTTCAGGACTTGAAAAAGCTGCGTGACAAGTCGGGCGGCCTGGCGGGTGGGCAGTCCGGCCAGATGACGTTAGATAAAATTAGTGAATTTTTCTATCTTTCTGTCAGAAAGCTCGATCCATCGACAACCGAAGGTGTGAATACATATGTTGTCACTGGGGTCCCGAAGAAAGAGAATAAATTCATGGGGAAGATGGAGTTTTATGTTGACAGCGAGCGCTGGGCGCCGGTCAAAATATTGATGTATGATCCGAAGAATCGGCCGATGAGCCAAACGGAAATTGAATATTCTTCTGTTGAAGATAAATCGGCAACGGCATCAGAAGGATCAGTCATTTTCGTCCCATTAAAAAACAAGTCCGTTGTCAGTTCTCCGATGGGGAAGATGGAGATAGAGGTCGAATATACTACTGTCAAAGTTAATGGCGGGATAAGTGATAAGGAATTTGTTGTTGAATAGGGGGGGGGTAGATGTTTAGCCGATTAAAAGAGTCAAAAAATACAATATTAAAGCTATTTCTTATAATTTATATCACAATAATTGCAGCATTAGTTTCTAACGCACAATCAGAATCGCGTTATACTGAACAAAAATTACCATCCGGGTTTTTTTATAAATACGGGATGGAATATCTTTCCTATAAATCAAAAGATAGAGCTTATTCTGATTTTACTCGCTTTTACCCGATAAGTTTGGGTGTCGGATATAAAATAGCAAATACGAATTTCAGCACAATTTCTTTGACTATTGATAGGACCTTTTTTGGCGATGGCTATATTATGCCTATATTTTTGCATTATGATTGGTACCCCTCTATATACTATAAAGGGGTTTGGGGTAAAGAGATATTTATTGGATTAGGACTCGGCTATCTATCGACAGATATGCGCACGTATTTGAATGAGAATCTCGGCGGTTATGTATATGAGGGACATTTTGGGGCAGATAAATCAAAAGATACATTTTGGGAATTGAAGTACAGCAGCTTTTACACGACCCATTATCAATATTATGTTGATTACTGGACTTTAACTTATGGGCACAATATTTAGAATGAGAATTATGTTATATATATTAATAATGGTCTCTATAATGCTTATGCCCGGCTGTGCGAACTTTTCAAATGTAGATGTGAGGTCTTCTTATTTTTCTCCGCAGTGGTCTCCTCAAGGAGAAATAATTTGCATTAAAAATAGAATGGCAGTTAGTGGTGGGAAGGGTGGCGGGTTCGGCGGCTCAGGCACAAGCTTTTCGCCTTATTATTACTTAACACGCCTAAATCCGAGCGATTTTACCGAAAGAGATCTTTTATTTATCGGGTCAGATTTAATAGGTATTGGTGAACTTTCCTTATCTCCGCTGGGGAATTATTATGTTTATAAGACCTATAAGAAATTAAACATTATCAGCTCAAATGGGGATTTAGTTATAAATATTGCTCTTGACGATGAATATGCTTCTTTTGATTGGGCCCCTGATGAATCAAAGTTAGTTTTATTGAAAAATGGAATATTGAATATAGTAGACAGAGCAAGCGGGAATATTATCTTAATATCAACTATTGAGGCTTATGAGCCGTCGTGGAGATATGCCGAAAAAATTGTGTTTTACGGAAAACAAAACGATATATATTATCTATCTTTCATTAGGCCAGATGGAACAGGTTTAGAGATGACAACCCTAACCTTGGAGACAACAGGGGCATATCCGCAATATTCTCCAGACGGAAGCAAGGTATATACAATTTGGACAAATTATATAAGACAAATAGATGCCAGTACAAAATCCATCGTAAATACAACTATTGCCTCAAACGACTCATTCGCCCATAAAATATCTCCGGATGGAACGAAACTGTTGGGGGAGGATGACAATATATGGAACTATTATATATTCACTACCGATTTGGATGGCTCTAATAGGAAAAATATTGTGACATGGTAAATTATGGGTTAAAGGAATGTTGAAATTTAATAAAATAGAGGATATTTTGGTTCTAATCTTACTGCTAATAGTGTTTCTATCGGCATCATCTACCTTTGCATCTAATATTGAAGGAACGTCAACATTTGAAGATTATCTTTTTGTACTTGTTCACGGCATTAACGGCGGAAGCAATCATTTTAATGGCCAGGATCATCGCGATAAAGAATTGAGACTTCTTCAGCGCCTTGAATCAGATTTAGGTCTTCAAGGACACGTTTATGCCTATTCATTCAAAGACAATAAGGGTAGTTCCATTTATAATGCCAGGGAATTCGGGGATAGAAGTTATGCAAATAGTGCTTCATATATCAATAAGGATAGTAATTATTTATCGATGGATGGGAAATGTTGGTTAGAGAAGGCTAAAGCGGACTTCCACGCAAGATATCCGGCTAAGCCTATCCCCTCTAAGTACATTATAATTGCGCACTCCATGGGAAACATGGCTATTCGCCTTTACGTCTATTCCAAAGAGATGGGTTTTGTTAACGGCGGTTTTTATCAGGATGACATCGCGAAAGTTGTTTTCGTCGCGCCGCCGTTTACAGGAAGCGATCTGGCTTATCCGGCCTTGTTGCCTAAAACTTTTATTTACGGCATTCAAGCAGTAAGAGAAAAGAACGCGTGGGCTGATCTGTTAAGAAAATTATTCAGCAACGAAAATAACTTTTTAGTTGATCCATATGCCCCTTACAAGACCGCGAAAACAGTTTCCAGCTTTATTATAAATTTAGCAATGTACCAGGATTATATTGAAGGGTTATACGGAAGCGGTGGGCGAGCTCCAGACTTGGCCGATGGAGGAGGATACTCCGTAAAAGATGACGGAACGATTGAATTAATTCCTGAAGAATGGAAGAAGTCTTTTGGAAAACTGCTAAGCGCGAAACTTGATGACCCGGCCAAGGAGCCGTCATATAGTGTTGTTTACGGAACTGGTGGGCCGGTATTAAATATTTCCGACTTAGCTAAAAATAAGGTTTTGGGCGCGCTCGTAAAAAGCAATATCAATTTAGGTGATACAACAACCGAAAAATTTAATTTGATGCCGGGAAATGGCTCTTGGAAATTCCCAGGCGAAGTTGGCGGCTTGTTTAACAATCTTGGCTCAGAAATAGACTTACTTATGCCTGGCTCCGGTTTTTACAACATGTCAACTGCTCAAGCAAAGTTTGTTAGTCTGGTTATGTCCGATGGTCTGATCATGCTTTCAGAAGACGGAGATAGCGCCGTTCCCGTACACAGCGCAAAAGGTTTGTTCGAAGATAAATTTGGTGGCGGGACCATTCCTACCGCTCATCTAAAAAATGCAGCATTCTACTCCAAAGCGTTCAAAGGCAGATTTAATGACTTTCTAGAGAAGGAATTGCCTGATTATATTGTTGGCGCAGGGGTCGCTTATGCCGGCATGCGTTTTGTGGGTATTCCTCACGAAACCGCATTGCCTATTGTGCAATGGTCATTATCATTGTTAATTATAGAAAAAGTCATAGAAAATAGAGATGATATCGCAGCCAACAATTTTATTCACACAAATACAATGCTCAAACAGTATGATCTCATCGAAAAAGCCATGCTTGACACCCCCGCCATATTTACAATCAATGATCTCCAAGCAAACGCTTCCAGTGAGGGCGGCGGATCGCCGGAAGCAACCGCGCTTTCTTTCTCCGTTGGCGCCCCGGTTCCCTCCGGTTATGAATCGCTAAAAGTTAAACTCACGTCTGAAAACAGGAATGTCAGCGGCTTTACGAGCATGCCGGTGCCCATGACACTCCGGGCGATGTCCGCCACCGGAGAAGGGGACCGAAAATACGCGACTTCAATTATGCTGACCAAGCCGCCGCAAAGGATCGTCGGCAAATTAAATTATCTGGTCCCGAAACTAATGAAAAGCTTTGAATATTCCTTTAATTTCGCCGCCTGGAAACCGATCGAGGGGGTCGATCCCGAAACCGGAGAGTTCGTTTTAGAAGAGTTGCCTTTTGCCGAAGGCCAAAACGTCTTGGCGATAAAATCGGTTAACGCGGTCAATGTTGAGTCGAATCAGATTCTCCGGTTCATGGTCAATTCGATCCCGCTTTTACCAACGGCGTTCACTCCCCAGCCAAACTTCTATCTTAACCAAACCTCTCCCTTGCTTTCCGTCGAATTTAATAAATCCGAGTATTCGGGTAATTATGAAGACGAAAAGATAAACATCAAGGAAATGTTGGTTGACGGAGTAGCTGTTGCTCCCCAGGTCCAGTCATCAATGGAATCGTATCACCCCTGGGCCAAGGCAAGCTATCAAGTGCCGTCCGACGCGCCATTAAGCGAGGGAGAGCACAGAATAGCGGTCAAGGCGGAATCAAATGTCGGTATTTCGCAAGGACTCTGGAGCTTCTTCATCGATCGCAGTCCGCCGTTGATCACCGTTGAGGCAATTGCCCCATACAGCGCCGCGTCGCCGATGACTATCCGCTATTCGTCTTACGATCAAATGTCGCCCAATCTGCGCAATGTTTCCTGCGATCTCTATGATTCTTCCGGTAAACTTGTTGCCAACATCGCCACCGCCGAATCGCCCTCTAAAGGTGAAAACTTTTTTAATTGGGACGGCGCCGGGATGAAAGGGCTGGACGGCTCATATAAGATCAGGGTCAGGGCGTCTGATCTGGCTGGCAACACCACCATAGCCGAACAGCCGCTCGTGA